>Ga0208916_10001109_pt1 | contig 11789 bp, 11 predicted proteins | sample DEB19_08_DNA_5_FD_184523 | JGI IMG/M metagenome (GOLD analysis project Ga0208916, IMG submission 184523) | Aqueous microbial communities from the Delaware River and Bay under freshwater to marine salinity gradient to study organic matter... | ecosystem: Environmental > Aquatic > Marine >... | reverse complement strand
GACTTTTAATCCGTTTGTCGTGGGTTCGACCCCCGCACGTCCCACCACTGAATCTCGAAAAGCCGCTTTGCATTAACGTGCGAAGCGGCTTTTTCGTTGGTGCTCGCATTGCGATGCCCGTGCAGATGTTGAAAGTCTGTTGTCTCATCGATCAAGCATCACCCCTCAACGTTGCATCGCTAATTCTGGCAGTTGCAAAGCGGCTGTAACAACACTGATCGGCGCCAGCAAAGCATCGAGATCTGCCGCGTCAAACTTGAGCGCACCCGCTGCATCGTGTCCCAACACGCTCTCGGTCAGCGCCAGTTTGCGTGCCTGCAGCTCCAGCATGCGCTCTTCAATGCTGCCTTGCACAACCAGCTTGTAGACCAGCACCGGCCGGTTTTGGCCAATCCGGTGGGCGCGTGCGGTGGCTTGTTCTTCGACGGCGGGGTTCCACCACGGGTCCATGTGAATCACGGTGTCGGCAGCGGTCAGGTTCAAGCCGAGGCCACCGGCTTTCAGGCTGACCAAGAGCACGGGAACTTCTTGCGCTTGAAAACGCTGCACCACTTGGCCGCGCTCCTCGGTCGGGGTCTTGCCGGTCAGACTCAGAAACGGCAACGCGAGATCGCGCAATTGATCTGCAATCAGGTCCAGCAACTCTGTGAACTGTGAAAACACCAACACGCGGCGGCCTTGTTCCACCAGTTTTGGCAGCATGTCGGTCAACAGCGTTAATTTGGCGCGCTCCATGCTCGGAGCTGACTTGCTGCCCTTGACCAGATGCGGGTCGCAGCAGACTTGGCGCAGCTTGAGCAGGGCGTCCAAGATCGTGATTTGTGCGCCGTTAAAGCTCTTGCGTTGCAGCACGCGGCGCACTTGAACATCGACGGCCACGCGAACACTCTCATACAGTTCGAGCTGCTGGCCTTGCAGCTGCACGCGTTGAATGATCTCGGTGCGCGGCGGGAGTTCGCTGGCCACATCTTGTTTGCGTCGGCGCAGGATGAACGGGCGCACGCGCTGTGCCAGCAGTGCCGCGCGCAGGGTTTCTCCGTTTTCTTCGATCGGCTTGCGCCACTGAGCGGCAAAGTGTCGGGCGTCGCCCAAGAAGCCGGGCATCAGCCAGTCAAACTGCGCCCACAATTCGCTCAGATGGTTTTCCATCGGTGTGCCAGTCAGGCACACGCTGTGTCGGGTCTGCAGACGGCGCAGGGCGCGTGCGCTGCGGCTAGCGGCGTTTTTCACCATCTGCGCTTCGTCCAGAATCACCAAATGAAAGTGCTGTGCGGCCAGTGCTTCTATGTCGCGCCACAACAGCGGGTAAGTGGTCAGCACCACGTCGTGGGCGGGCATTTGCTCAAACCATGCGTCACGCTGCGGTCCTTGTAAAGTCAGTAGGCGCAGGCCGGGTGCCATGCGTTTTGCTTCTGTTTGCCAGTTGAAGATGAGCGAAGTCGGCAGCACCACTAGCACCGGTAAGTCGAGTCGGCCCGCGTTTTTTTCGGTCAGCACATGGGCCAATGCCTGCGCGGTTTTACCCAGTCCCATGTCGTCAGCCAGGATGCCGCCCAAGCTTTGCGCGCGCAGGTATTGCAGCCAAGCCAGTCCTTCTAGCTGGTAAGGCCGCAGTTGCACTTGCAGGCCTTCGGGTGCGGCCACTGCTTGCGGCGCGCCCAAGATTTTCAGGCGTTTGGCCAAGCTGGCCAAGCCCAGATCACCTTCGAGTTGCCAGGTGTTGTCTGGCCCCACGCGGTGTGTCTCCAGCAGGCTGGCACGCAAGGCATCGAGCCGGCGTGCTTCCCATGCGCCCAACCGGAGCGAGGCTTGATTGCGAAGCGGGTCGGTCAGCAAGTCCAACATCGAACCGACGATGGCTTTGAGTGGCGCGGCGGGCGCATCGATGCGCTGGCCACCCGGCGCGCGCAACGTCACGATGGCCATGTCGTCGATGGCGGCGATTTGTGCGGCGTTGAGCCAGCGGGCATCGCGACGCAGCAGGTCGGCCAGCATCGGGGCCAGGTCCAGCGTTTGGCCGTCAATCTCGATGCCCAGGCTCAGCAGCCAAGCGCCTTCGCGTTCAGGGAGCTGCAATTTTTCAACGCCGCGCTCGGGTTTCACCAGAAGACTGGCCAGTTCCTTGCCCAGCACTTCGCCGGTGTCGTGGCTGAGCACCAGCTTCCAGCCTTGCACCGGCACGCTTTCATGGGCAAAGCCGGGGAGCACCACCACTGACCAGCCTTTGGCTTGCAGCAGGGGGATTTGCTCAGCCCAAAATTCCCCAAAGAAGGCTTCTTGCGGTAGCGTCCAAACCGAGCCAAGCGCTGGGATGTGGTCTTCACCGCGCCATTGAAAAGTGCTTTCTTCCAAGGGGACAAAGCCCAGCTCCCAGACCAGATCCATCGCATCAGCTTCGGCGGCCAGATCGCGCTGCATCAGCACCGCGGTGCCATCGGCATCGAACAGTTGTTGCGTCGCCGGTGGGCGGTTGTTCAGGATGGAGCTGGGGGCTGGCGTTTGCCAGCGATCTCCCGCCTCTGTCTGGTAGGTCCAGTCAAACTGGGCCAGTGTCACGCTGTCACCGCGCGGGCCGAGCTTTCCTTGGGGCTTGAGGCCAAGCAGGCCATCGCCACGGTCTAGGGTTTGCAGGGTGATGCGGGGGCGGAATTGACCGACGACGCAACTTGCCTCTGAATCGGTCAGTACTGGCGTCGCATGCGAACGGTCATGTTCGTCAGTGCCTTGTGGCGGTTCAGGGGCGCTGTTGCGGGGGCGGGTCATGCGGAAATTGTGCCGCATGACTCATGCTCACCATGGCTTCGATCCGGTCGATTCACCGGCGTGCCCTCATGTGTTGGCGTTGCGTGAAAAATTAGCGACCTTTGAAATCCGCTTGGCGTTTTTCGTTGAAGGCCGCCACGCCTTCCCGGCGGTCATCTGTGTCGACCAGATGGTTGTACGCCTCGACTTCAAAACGGTAAGCCGTGCGAAGTTCCATTTGGCCGCCGTAGCGCACGGATTTTTTGATTTGCCGCATGGACAGCGGTGCACCTTGGGCAATCGTTGTCGCCGTCTCCAGCGCTTGGGACAATAGCGATGAAGCGTCGCATTGCAGGTTGATCACGCCCCAGTCCAAGGCCTCTTGCGCGCTGAAAGGTCGCCCCGTCAGCATCAGCTCTTTGGCTCGGCGTTCGCCAATGGCACGCGGCAAGTTTTGTGTGCCACCGCCGCCCGGCATGATGCCGAGCTTGGACTCCGGCAAGGCGAAACGGGCGGTCTCGCTGGCGTACGCAAAGTCGCAGCACAAAACCATTTCCAGTCCGCCGCCATAAGCGTGTCCGTTGACGGCCGCAATGACCGGAATGGGCAGGTCGACCAGCGCCCAATACTTGCGTTCAAACAGCTCATGCTGTTGTCGCCATTGCACGGCGTCCATGGTGTTGCGCTCCTTCAAGTCGCCACCGGCGCAGAAGACCTTGTCGCCTTGCCCGGTGAGCACCACGCAGCGCACATCGGCCGCGTCTTCGGTCAGGCTGGTCCACAGTCCCAGCAGGTCGCGGCCCATTTGGGTGTTGAGCGCGTTGGCGGCTTCCGGTCGCGTCAAGGTGACCTGCAAAACGTGCGGCGCTGGCCTGTCAAGTGTGATGGTTTCGTAGGTCGGTTGCATGTGGGTTGAGCTCGGGTGGTGTTGATGGCACTGACGCATGGAGGCCGTTGGGTACGTGAGCAATGATGTTATCGTGATCACGACTTTCAATGACCATTAGTTCAGCCCAAGCTGACCCAGGAGACAAAGCAATGACAAGCAGACGAGACATCATCGCCGGGGCCGCTTCGTTGGCCACGCCTTTTTTCTGGACCAACGCTGCCCGCGCGGCAGACCCATTTCCGTCCAAGGTCATCACCATCGTCGTGCCGCAAGCGCCGGGCGGTGCTAATGATGTGATCGGGCGGGCGCTGGCGCAACGCTTGTCGGCCGCCATCGGTAACCCGGTCATCGTTGAAAACCGGCAGGGCGCAGGCGGTAATCTCGGCACGGCCTACGTGGCGCGGCAGCCCAAGGACGGCCACACCCTGCTGCTGAACGCGCAGAGCGTGCAGACCATCAATCCCTTTCTTTACCGCAAGGTGCCGTTCGATCCGGTCAAAGATTTTGACCCCGTCATGGTCGTCGGCGTCGCCCCGTACATGCTCGCGGTCAACCCATCGGTGCCGGCCAAAAATCTGCGTGAGCTGGTGGCCCTCGCCAAAGCCAGCCCGGGCAAGTTCAATTACGCGTCTGCCGGTAACGGCACGGTGAACCATTTGCTGGGTGAAATGCTGAAGAACGCGGCGGGGATCGACATCGTGCACGTGCCTTACCGCGGCGCGGCCGCTGCTGCGACCGATGTCGTGGCAGGGCAGGTGCCCATGACCTTTGGCAGCCTAGCAGGCCTGATGCCCTTCGTGCGCAGTGGTCAGTTGCGCGCGCTGGGTGCCTGCACCGAAAAGCGCACGCAGCTCGCGCCCGACCTGCCGACCTTGGCCGAGACGATTCCCGGTCTGTATGCCAACGCTTGGTACGGCCTGTTCGTTCCAGCCGGAACGCCGAAAGAGATCATCACCAAGCTGAACACAGAAATCATCAAGCTGATGGACAACCCGGAGATGCGCGAGCGCTTGGTTGGCTTGGGTGTCGAGTCTGCCCCAGGCACGCCGGATCAGCTGGCCACGCTGTTGCGCGAGGACCTGGTGCGTTGGGCCAAGATTGTGAAAGACTCAGGCGCTCAGCTGGACTAAAAAATCATTGCAATCGACCATGCTGCAGGTAAACTGTGTTTTTATACAGTACTTGCACCATGCCTTTGCCCCGCCTTGAACCCTCGCTTGACCAAACTCCGCGCCATTTAGCGCCCAGCCAGCCTGCCGTCCAGCTGCGGCTGATCAGCCATCGGTTGTCGGCCGGTTTCCCATCACCCGCCGCCGACTACACCGAAGAAGCGCTGAACCTCAATGACTATTTGGTGCGCAACAAACCGGCCACCTTCATGTTCACGGTCAAGGGCGACTCGATGACCAACGCCGGCATCCACCACGAAGACAAGGTGGTGGTCGACCGTTCGCTGACGCCGCAGTCGGGCGACATTGTGGTGGCCGTGGTGAACAGTGACTACACCATCAAACGGCTGCGCTACCGCCAAGGCCAGCCCGAGCTTTGGCCAGAGAACCCGAGCTACGCGCCCATCACCTTTGCCGAAGGCGCTGAGCTCGAAATTTGGGGTGTTGTGGTGGGTGTGGTGCGGCGCCTCACGACGCGGGGCTGAACGTGTCCACCGTGCCGGTAGCGCCGCAGTTTGCGCTGGTCGATGTCAACAACTTCTACGTCTCGTGCGAGCGCGTTTTTCAGCCCAAGCTGGAGGGCGTGCCGATGGTGGTGCTGTCCAACAATGACGGTTGCGCCGTGGCGCGCAGCGGCGAGGTCAAGGCCTTGGGCGTGAAGATGGGCACGCCGTGGTTCAAGATGAAAGACTTGGCCGCCGAGCACGGCATTCAGGCGCTCTCATCCAACTACACGCTGTATGGCGACATGAGCAACCGCGTCGTCAGCATCTTGCGTGACTTCGCCCCTGACATCGAGGTCTACAGCATCGACGAAAGCTTCTTGCGCGTGGAGTCTGTGCTGCGGCATCACGGCGGCGGCGTGGCCATGGGGCAGCTCATGCGGGAGCGCATTCGGCAATGGACGGGCTTGCCTGTTTGCGCAGGCATTGGGCCGACCAAAACCTTGGCCAAGCTGGCGAATCATCTGGCCAAAAAGAACCCTGAGTTCAACGGCGTCTGCGACCTGCACGCGCTGAGCAAACCCGAGCGTTTGCAGTGGATGTCGCAAACCGACGTCGCTGAGGTCTGGGGGGTCGGCCGGCGCATCGCCCAGCGGCTGCAAGCCATGGGCGTGCACAGCGTGCTGGACTTGCGGCGTCAGTCGCCCAAACACATGCAGGCGCAGTTTGGCGTGGTGATGGAGCGCACCTGCAACGAGTTGCGCGGCGTGTCCTGTCTAGAGCTCGAAGACATTGCGCCGCCGAAGCAACAAATCATGAGCTCGCGCAGCTTTGGTACGCCTGTGATCACACTGACAGAGTTACGAGAAGCGGTGGCCAGCTACGTCGCCAAGGCGGCTGAAAAACTTCGCCAGCAGGGCTCAGTGGCAGCGGCCGTGCAAGTCTTTGTGCAAACCAATCTCTTCAAGCCCAACGATCCGCAATACAACGCCGGCCTGCTGGTGCCGCTGATGGACCCTAGCAGCGACACACTGGCCCTGACGCGCGCAGCTCTTTTTGGCTTGGAGTTGATTTACAAGCCCGGCTACCAGTACAAAAAAGCCGGCGTCATGCTGACCATGCTGTCCAGCCAAGCCGCCAGACAAGAAACATTGTTTGACGACCCCACGGCCCGCGCCCGCTCAGCCAGATTGATGGCGGCGCTCGACACGCTGAACCGAACCTATGGGCGCAACACCTTGCGCACAGGCGTTTGCGGTACAGCCGAGCGCTGGGGCATGAAGTCTGACAATCGGTCCGGCGGCTTCACCACGCGGTGGGATGAGTTGCCGATAGCGACTTGATCAACCCGTGTTGCCCATCAACTGACTTGGCAGGGGCGAGAGCGCAGCGCCGCCCCGTTGGGTTGGACATGCGCGTCAGTGATCTGGACTTGCCAAGCTCTGGTTGGTATGCCGCGCGCATGGCTCAAGGTCGAGCGAAGGCATGGATGCTGAGCAGACGCAAGGCCGGCCACTTGGGTGTCGGGAAAGAAGGAAATGCCCGTTCTTTTCACCAGTTCTGCGTAGCTGATCGGTGCTGAGGCCGGGGTTGCATTGGCGTTTTCGTGCCAATAAGCCCAGGCCTTGTGTTGCTGCTCGTCATAGACCAGCTTGAACAAGTATTTGGGAACGCGAACATGGCCAGGGCCAATGCTGGGACTCAGGTCGATGCTGGGCACATAGACAGGGCCTGTGATGACGTAAACATCACCCAAGGCGCGTGACGCATATTTGCGTGTCGAAGACTCTACCGCTTTCGCCCACACGCCCCGGTTTTGCTCAGGTGCTTGCGGCACCATATTGGTCAGAGAAAAACTTTGCGCCATGGCCTGTGCTGTCGGCATGTCGCCGGCGGGGGCCATGTGGCCCCGATCGAAGCCGCTGCCCTTGTAGTCCGCTAACGTGGCGCGCTCGGCAGACCGCAGTCTGGCTTCTGCATAGAACCGGTTGCTGCGTTTTTCACCCGTGTCGGCGATCGCCGCCCGGTTGAGCCTTTCAGCGACGAACACCGGCGTTTTGCTTTCGCCCGAGTGCAAGACAGCAAAGGCGTCGAAACAAAGCGCCCGCTGCAGGGGCCGATCCTTCACCTCGGGCGCGATGCCATTCGCAAAGAACTGCGGGCAGGCTGAAAAGTCTTGCCCGGCTAGGCTCTGGCTGATTGGCCCGAATGCCAGCAGGCCGGCGAGTAACCACAATTTGACAGTTGACGGGGAGGTTTGCATGCGGGCTGTTGATTGACGTGAAGGCTTGCGGTGACCGCCCAATGCCGCAGCGCATCAGCCTTGATTCAGCGCGTCCTCAAACTCAGCCAGTTCTTCAGCGATAGCCGCGTATTTTTTAGACTTGGCTTTGTTGTCAATCCACTGGAGTGTGGCTTCTTCCAAGTCTTCTTTGTAATTGGCGAGGGCGGCTTCTTTGATTTTTGCGGTGACTTTTTTGTCAGCGCTGGACCAGAGGTCAATCAGGTCTGACAGGCCGTTGTCGAAATCGTCGAATGTTTCGAGATGAACCCGTTGGGTGTTTTTATCGGTCATGATTTCTTTCTCTATTTCATTATTTGAGGGCATAAAAAAAGCCCCATGCTATCTTGAAAAATAGCAGGGGGCTTAGAGCCTGTTCGGCTTGTTCTGGCTCCTCGACCTGGGCTCGAACCAGGGACCTACGGATTAACAGTCCCCATTTCGAGCACCCCGCCAAGGCGCATAGATGCTAGATTGTTGATTATAAACGTCTAATAAAAAGAGGATCAAAGCGGTTGTATCGGCTTCGCGTAAGTCCTTGATTCCGTTGAGATTTTGGATTTGCGCATAATTTATATTAGACACTTTTTCAGCTCGCCATCTCCACCCGGTTTGGCTCAGCTGTCTCACGCCATCGGGCCTTGATGTACTTCTCTGTGGTGTTCTTCGATGCGTGGCCGCAGAGCATCTGAATGCGCTCGATCTGGATGCCGGCCAACCACATGTCGGTGGCGCCTTTGCCCTTCAGATCACGAAAGCCGAACGACTCCATCGCGGCCAACGACGGCACGGTTTCGCGCACCTTCACCAGCGCCCGGCGCAGCATCGCGCTGATGCCGTCGTAGGTGTAGCCCTCGCCCTCGCGGGTGTGGATGAGGGGTTGGTGCAAGCGGGGGATGTCGCCGATGCTTTTGCGAATCATCTGGTCCAAGGTATCGGGCAACCCGACGTCCACCAGGCGGTCGGTCTTATGCTGCCTAAAGCTGAGCACGCGGGCGCCGTCCTTTGCTTTGATGACCGCCGGCGTCCAGCGGATGATGTCGGACTCTGGGCGTTGCAGTGTGCGGTACGTCATCTCCATGAGCAGCCGGACCTGGAATGGCGCGACTGCAAAGACGGCTTTGTATTCTGCGTCGGTGACATAGCGCTCGCGCTGGCTTTCACTGTTGCGCACCACGCCCGACGCACGCATGCAGGGGTTGACCGTGATGGCGCCCTGGCCGGTGCGCAGCATCCAGCTCATGCAGCTGGACAAGCAAGCCTTTTCTCGATTGGCGCGGACCGCCCGGTTCATCTTGGCGCCCAGGTCTAGGTACTCGCTGACGTGGTGGGGCTTGACCTCGGTCGGCATCATGGTGCCAAAGAAGGTGCGGATCGGCATCGAGTCTTTGATGTAGTCCTGGAGCGTGCGCTTGGACAAGTCCTTGACCTTGACGCGCTCCGCGCAGTCCAAAAGGAACTGATCCAAGTACCAAGTCATGGTTCCCCAGACACCAGCTGGATCGTTGTAGTGGTCAGCACGCTTTTTGGCGAGGCTCAGGTCTTTGCCCAAGTTCTCCCACTTGTTCGTGTCGGGGTGAACGTAGAAGAAGGTGCCGCGCCGTAGGTACACCCGGCGGGGCAGGCCTTGGCTGGAGTCGTTACGCTTGCGTCCCATGGCGTTTGCCTTTGAATAGATTCATAAGAGCGGTCCGGTCTGGCCCGCGGCCTTGGGTGATCGCTTCGGGTCTGGCGCCTACAAGCACGCGCTCGAACTCGGCACGTGCCACCAGCGCCTTACCGCCTGGTTTGCGGTGAACCAGCATACCCAACTTTTGAAAGTAGCGTATCTGCGCAGAGGGTGCGGTGAGTGGTGAACAGATGTCGGCGACCTCGCTGTCGGTGAGGTAGGGCGTCATGTCTTACCCCAATACCCGGCGGCAACAAAAAGAATGGCAGCAAAGCCAAAGCAAATGCTGTCCCAATGCGCGTTCAGAAGATCGTAAAAAGTCATGTCAACCCTTCAAACAAAAACGACGCAGCCACAATCAGGAGACACCCAATCACCGCAACGACACCCCATCCATCCAGTGGCAATTTAAAAAGACTCACGGTTTGAATCCGTGATGGTTTTGGTTTTTTGAATTTCATAGTCATCACCAAGGAATGTCCGAGTCCATGTCATCAAACCCGCCAACTGCGGCTGCTTGCTGTGGGCGTGGTGCCTGGCGCTGTGGTGCTGCTGGCCGCTGTGCTGCCGGGGCACTTTCCTTGGCGATTTTCAGCACGGCGGCATTGAAGTTGTCGCTGGCGTAAACGTGATTCCAATACTTGCCGTCTTCTTGCTTGCGCGATGGCCAAGAAACGAACTCGCCGTTGGAGCCGTGGACGATTCGGCAACCTTTGATTTCAATGAATGGCTCCGATGTGTCGGTGGTGTGCAAAGACACGTTGAATTGCGGGTGCTGGCCGGGGAAGTGTTTGACTGTGATTTTCATAATGGGTGTGCTTTTTTGTGGGGATGGTTTACGCGGCTTGCTTGGCTTGGACGCGCTGGATGTGCGAAACAAGTGCCTCGCAGATAAAGGGAAAATCTGATTCATTGAAGAGCAGGGCAGATTTGTCGCGGGCAGCTGGCTCGAAGCCAAGGGCTTTCAGAAAGTCACCAGTCAGGGCAAGGCCCAGGCGCTCGCCGATCTGGCCCAGCTTGAGGGTTGGCGGTGTTTTCTGAGCATCGGGAAGCCTTGCCGCCAAGATTCGACTTGCGGCCTGCTGCGGCGTGAGGATTGGCAGGGGAACCACGTTGGCAACCGGTGCGGCGACTGGCCATGGCGCAGCGGCCAATAAATCCTTGGCGGCCTTGGCCTGCTCTTCGGCCCGGATGCGCTCGCGCGTGGCTTCTTCTTTGGCCGCCTCAGCCGCCATATGCTCAGCAATGCGGGACTTCACCAGCATCGTCAAGTCGTCAGGCGCTTTGAGGACGATCACTGACGCATCGGCAAATAGAAAATTATGCTCACTGCCAAGCTCGCGCAGCGTGCCCAGGTTGATCTGGATTTTGTCGGCGATGGCGTTGGATTCAATCTTGAGGCGAGCCAGTTCGGTGTCAACGGCATCGCGCAGGCTGTCCACGGTGCGCTTGCTGCGCATGACTTCCATGAAGCCGTTTGCAATCTCTGGCATGTAGGCTTTCCCAAGTCGTGTATCCAGCGCACTCAAGTGCTGCTGAAAGGCTTTGATGCCCTCTTGGAAAATATCCTCTCGAATGGAGATTTTGCGGGCCTTGACCAGCTTGTCCAACTCAAGCCGTACCTTGCGTGCTTCGGCACTGATATCGTCAATCGTGCGAAACAGAGCGTCAATACTTTCGGTCTGGCTCAGCGCGTGCTGCTTGGCAGCGGCCAGCCGCTCTTCTACGTCAGCGCACCACTTGACGGTTTTTTCAGCGTCGGCAAACTGAGCGTCCGTAGATAGCTCGCGATTGATGCCGCCGAACACTGCCAGCGCATGGTCTTTGAAGTCGGTCAGGTTGCTGGCTGTGACCATGCCGGTGACTTCGATGCGCAGGGCGGGCAGCGTTTCGGGTGCGCGGCCACTGGCAACCGGTACGGCTGCTTCGGTGGGCACGTAAGCGGCCAAGTCGATGGCGAACTGCGTCCAGCCTTGCAGAATTGCAGCGCGCAACTCAGCGTCTGGCGTGTACCAAGTGTGGCGCTCTTCAACCAGTGTTTCGCCTTGCCATTTCGAGGCCATGAACAGACACTTATCAGCGCCGGAAATCATCAACTGCTGCTCCATTTGGATGCGGTACATCGGGGCTAATCTGGCGCCTACGCGGGCCTCAGTTATGACGCTGCGCAGTTCGTCGTTGAGCGTTTTATGCTCAAAACAGATGGCCTCATCCATCGTCAAGCCGTCAAATGATGCGGACAGTCGGCCTTCTGAGCCGGTGACCGGGTACAGCTCTGTGCCAATGATGTCTTCGGCCAGCGGGCGGGCCAAGGCCTCAAAGCGGTGGCCGTCATCAAACCGGCGCTGTGTGGCCGCATCAACCTCGACCGACAAGCCGGTGTGCATTTCATGCAGCAACTGATTGCGGGTCCTGTAGGCGCTGCAGCCCATCATGGCCGGCGCGTCACTGGCGTTGAAGTGGTTGGCGCGGTGGGCATGCCACTCGGGCGAGCCTTGGTGAAGATTGATGTGGTTCATGCTGTTGTTTCCATGTCGATGACGTTGCTGACGGTGGCTTTGACCATGGCGATTTGCTCTTCGCTCATGACGGCTTT
>Ga0208916_10001106_pt1 | contig 11803 bp, 9 predicted proteins | sample DEB19_08_DNA_5_FD_184523 | JGI IMG/M metagenome (GOLD analysis project Ga0208916, IMG submission 184523) | Aqueous microbial communities from the Delaware River and Bay under freshwater to marine salinity gradient to study organic matter... | ecosystem: Environmental > Aquatic > Marine > Coastal... | reverse complement strand
AAGAAATTGCAGTCAAACCAGTAACACCAGATATTCTAGTTCCTTTACCAATAACTAATGTAAAAATACCGTCGTCTGTAGATGTTACTTTAAAAGTTTCTTGGTAAACATTGGTACCAGTTGCAGAACCCTTTAATATGGTAACTTTTGCATACACATTTCTACCAGCAGCTGCGTTTCCATTGGCATCTCTTGCTACTGCTTGAAATAAAATTCCATCAGGGCTAACTTGTGCAACTGCCGTGCTTCCTAAAAAGCACAATATGAATAGCAGTGGTATATATAATTTCTTAAGCATAATCCTTAGTGCTAATTTTTTAATATTTTGAAAGTCTGTAATAGACTAGAAGACGAAATTTGAATAAAATAATAACCACTAGATAAGTTAGACATGTCCAATTTAAAACCTGCTAACAGCTGATCTTGGGTTACATCAACCGCTTTTACAGGTTGTCCTAAATAGGTAAAAATGGTTAACCTCAATCTATTCTCACTCTGTAGTTTGTTTAAAAACTTAACAACTGCAAAGTCGTTTACAGGGTTAGGGTTAATTTTGATGCTGAATTTGATATAATCAATATCTACGACACAATTCGTGTAGAAATCACCCGTTTTACTCCCCCAGAATTTGTTGATAGAATTGGAAACATTAAAACAGTTCTCTCCAGAGATTAACAGTGGGTTACTGTAGGTCGAAGTGTTCATATTCCCACCTATACCGCCTATAGAATAGCTGATCCTAATTTGTGCCGATATAGCAAAACTGAACATTAAAAAAAGTATAGTAAGTCTGGTTTTCAATTATAAAAGTTTTAAAATTTTACAAAAAGATTATAGCAAATCCCTAATATAAAAAGTAAATAAATATCTATTAATTGAATACGATTGACAAAATGTGATAGAAAATTGAGAAAAATTGAAGAAATTTATTATGAATCATTGATTTACAATAAATTTATACATAAAATATAAATTTGATATTAGTGTAAAATCATGCTATTTTATACATTAAACATACAATTACTCACTAAAATTAATCTACATCTTAAAAGCCTGAAAAGTAAAATTTTAAATACTAAGAGAAATTTCTCATTAAAATGTCTCTGCTTGCTTCTTTATGGTCAGTAATCAAGCTGTTAAAATCCTTAGTTGAGCTGAATCCACAACTAGAAATTATTGATTGTACAGATAAACCAGCGTTTAACGGATTCGTAAATTCTTCCCAAAAATGTTTAAACCGGTACATATCACATAATGCTTTGAAATCTTGTTCATAATGATTTAAAACCGTCTGATTTAATTCAGACACCGTCATATTTAAAATAAATGACATATTGATTTCGTTAGCAGCAGGATTTAAATAATACCTATTTGTGAAAAAATGATGTTCGAACAAAAATTTGTTCCTCATCTCTTTTTTTGATAGAAATTTGATGAAAAAGAATTTGATACTGTTAGCTATTGTCATGGTTCAATAATTCAATTAATGGCACCAAGTTTTATTAAAAAATAACTGAAAACAAAATATAGCAGAAACATTTACAATATTGTAGAAAAAGAATGTGAAGCTTTATAAAACAATAAGATATACATAAATTATATTAATATATTAAAGTATAATCGGGTTTTCTTTAAAAATTGAAAAAAAGAAAAATTTACGGATTTACTGCATCTACAATATCTGACGGATTGCCCCCATGAAACTTCTTAAAAGGCTTATACAAATGTTGACGAGAAGAAAAACCAGCTTCCTTAGCCAGCGCGTCAATAGTATAGTTTAGGTATTTTGGATTATGTATAATATCAATAAAATATTCAACTCTATTTTTATTAATTAGATCATTAAAAGTCATAGTGTACTTGTAATAAATAAATTTATACAAGTCGTTACTTGAAATGTTCATGATTTTTGCCAAATTCTCAAGAGAAGCATCATTCTTTGTAAAATAAGATTTAGTATAAAACTCGTTTATAAATTCTAATTCACTTATTGCATATTCTGACTCCTTAGTAAAACTATCACCAAAGGAAATTTTCAATGCAGACCTATTTAAAAAATTTGGACGGTAAAATACGAGCAATAAAATATAATAATAAAATATAATTGTAACAATATGTCCAATATTAGGATTGGTCTTAAACATGGATAGGGGTAGATATAGGGACAATAGTCCGATACAAAATATCAGGATAAAGCTAGTCCACTGTTTAATTTTATCAAAATAGATATTATTATATTGATACTTTTTTATAATACCATATATGAAATATAGCATTAAGACAAAAAAGCTAATTATAAATAACCATCTAAATATCCTAAATGGCAAAGGTGCTTCTAGTCCTTCATTTAGTGCTACTATCATATTAAATTGCCCTACATATGATGTAAAAGTGTCATTGATAAAAAAGGCATATAGTATAAAGCCCACTGCAAAAGCAACCATCCCAATAGAAATAAAATTTACGATAAGTCTAAACTTTGGGAAGTATAAAATAGAAAAGATATTCAAAAATGCACTTGCACTGATTGCTTTACATAACATAAAAAACAAAACCAAGTTAACTGCATTACCAATAACTAAGTAATGCGTTAATGAAGCTAAACCTGTTACAACGACTAAAGCACAGAAATGGAATTTTAAAATTAATGGTCTTTTAAATTTGAATAACAAGTCTACAAACACCAATATGGAGAATATAAATACTGAAAAATATAGAGGCGAAGTAATTTCCATAAGGTTTCAAATAATATAAAATTTATATTTAAAAAATTTTATATAGACTTTATTCGGTTCAAAATTAATCTATTAATTAACTACAACAAAAAAATACTCATATTTAGATGTAGTATTTAATAATTTTAGATTTAGCTGAGCTGCATTCACTTCCGAAATTTCATATTTAGTAGTAATCTTAGATCCAGCAGTAGAACCACTTGTAACGTGTGTTAAATTGTCGATAGTTGCAATTTCCCAATTTCCATTAAAACCATCACTATCCGAATAAGTGCCGTCATGATTAAAAGTCTTTGTATACTTTTTTTGATTGGTGGTAAGTGCAAAAGCTTTGCCATCAATTGAAAGTGAATCAAGTTTCCATGTTTTCTTGGTATCATCATAGCTTCCTGTTCCACCAACTAAATGTCTTTGGAAGCCAATATCATCAACTAGAACTTCCTTTGCACATGCAAAGAATAAAAAACTAGAAAGTAATATAAAAACAAAATGTTTCACAGAAATACGAATGGATTTATTATTTATTATCATACGAATAGACATCTATATTATTTAAATAATCTTCTTGAATAAAAAACACCAAATTGAATGAAGCTATCGGTTGGTTTTGAAGGACTACTTCTCAACTGACCTATGGTTGTGTATCTTGAAGTTGGATTGGAGAAATAAGCAGCTGCAATACCATCTATTTTAGTATTAGATAATAATGATTTTGCACTAGGATAAGGATCGGGTCCTACGTCATCCAAATAGTCAGACATGCTCTTGTGGAACGAAAAGTGAATACCAACACTATTGAATCTATTCAGCTGATATTTTATTTTGAAATTAACGAAGTACCCAAGAGCCATCAATGAATAAGGCGCTTTAGCACTATCTGTTAATTGACCTCCAGTTCCTAATGGTTGTAAATTATACACCTTGCCTTTATAAAGTCCTGTTGGATTAAAAGTCGAAATATCTAATCCAACCCCAATAGAAGGTCTAATTTTTCTTGCTTTAGAATACAATCTGTTGTCTACATAATCATATTGTATTGAAGGTGAAATAGACAACATAGATGTGCTGAATCTCATACCCCTCGCAATTTCCTCATTATTTACGGAAGCATAATCTGAATTACTTAATTTATAAGAAGCAATAGTAAGGCCAGCACTAATATTAGAGAAGACTGTATAATTAATGTGCAATGCGTTATACAAGTTCATTTCATTCTTTAGGAGATTATCATTACTAATAGTTCCTGTAAATATAGCGCCGCCAGTTTGTATACCTACTTCAAATCTGCTTTTCTGAGGTGCTTCAATTTTTTGGAAAGTATTCTTAATTGAATCAATTGGTCTAGGTGGTGTCTTTAAACTATCCGCTAGCTTTTTATCTTTAAGGAACTCTGCAAGTATTTTTCTTCTTCTTAAGTCTTTTAAATAGTTACTGTACCCAACACGAACTTCTGGTACATTATTACCATTCCCGTCTAGTATACCTGACAAATTATAATACCCAATTTTTTTTGCCGTATTAGCTTGCTTAGTTATGGTTACTTTATTCGAAAGGTCATTAATTGCTTGTAAAGAATAGGTTAAAGTAGTATCTGTTTTTTTCATACTACTGTCGTCCTTGAAGAAGCTATATCCTAAAACCAAATTATTAATATCTAATTTGTTATTACTTAATAATTTTAATGATTTAAGACTCTCTTTTATTGTAAGGGTATCATTTATTTCAACATCTGTTTCACCATTTTTAACAGAGAATATATGAGTTGGTGATTTTTTATCTGGCTCTGTTAAAAAAGGTTCGATATTTATTTTAGGAGCATTATAATTTAAAGTTTGATCATATAATCCTTTAAAAATATTTTCTTTATTTGAGAAACCCCAATAGTTATTTGCTAAGTCAAATGTTTTGTCCGTACCATACACTCCAAAATTTGCTATATGTACAATAGTGTCAGATAGATTATCAACTAAGTAATTAGAGACAAAACTATTTCCTTCTAGTTTGGCACTAAATCTTGAAAAAAGCTGGTCAGCTCTACCATAAATCAAGTTCGTTGAAATATTGTAATTCTTAAAACCATAAACACTATTGTTCGCGAAAGTATTATTCGTAATCTCAATCTTAACATGATCGCTTTTCAAATCTTCAAAGTATATAGCAGCATTATTACCAGCGAATAAATTATGAATAATTCTAAATGGAATATAATCATCGCTTTGATTGAAATTAAAAGGTGGATTTAATACTTGCAATACAGAAACCTTACCAATATTATTTACGAATTCATTGTCTGAGATATTAACCGCTAGGCGTTTCCACCCAAAATCAAAAAATATAGGAAGTTGTAAGCCCTTGAAAACAGCATTACTAATGTCCACTTGGCTAGAATCGGCATTCTTTATAATTAATCCAACACCTTCCAATTTGTTTTTACCAGCGAATTCAATATTATGATTCTTACCAATAATTTCGACAGCACTTTCACATACTAAAACACCGGCTTCAATAAATTCAATTTTAGCACCTGCTTCAACTGTCAACTTGCCAGTAATAGTTACTACTTCTTTAATAATATGCTTACCTGAAGATATATTCAATTTTGAATAATTGCCTGCAAGTGTATCTTGAGCATAAGATACATTAGTAATAACTTGTAATGTTAAAATTAGAAAAAACAGCCTTTTCATTAATCGATTATTTTATAGATAATAGGAGCAGAAGTTCTAGTGGAACCATCCACTAAAGAGATATTAACGTTGTCGAAAATTAATAAATCATTTTTCTTTAAGGCCCCTAATACTTTTTGAGTGGTTGATTGGAAAAGTTCACCGTAATTACTTACCGATTCTTCTTCCTTTCCGTTATGAATTCTAATTACTTTATAACTATTAATTCTTCCAGGGAAAAAATTTAAATTATTAATTTCTAAGCTAGCTTCTAGTCTTTCTGCACCCAATAAGTCTTTAACACTAATGGCATAACTATTCAAATTATCACCCTTAACATGCACAATTGGATCTGGTATAGGGTTTACTACAATTCGCTTTTCAAATAATACCTTTTTTTGCCCACGTCTTGTGTCATAAAAACGTAATAAATATTCCCCAGTCTTATTAAATACAACACGATAGTTTTTATCTGTCTTTACTAAATTTACTTTTGGAGAAATATCGACATCAAAATCTGTACCCATCATAAAATCAAAATCCTTCAAAAGTGTATTATTCAAGCCAACGAATATGTTTTCGGTATGTAAAGAGCTCAATATTTTCTTGAATAAATCATCATACACGTCGTCTGTAATATTAACCACTTTTTGTCCAGGTTTGATAATATCTTCCTCTTTGTACTCTTTTACTGATGCTTTTAAAACATACAGTTTTGGATTAAACTGAGAAAAATAAGTAGGCATATATCCAATTTCAGCCAATGCAGCTTCTTGATATAATAACTGAGACTTAGTAATTAATAATTTAATACGCTCCAATTGCATATAGCTAATAGCGGTAGGCTTGTGGAAGAACAAATAATATGACCACTCTTCCTGCTTGCCCTTAATCGTTGTAACCGTTTTCTTTAAAGGAATTACCTCGTCCAATGAAGCGTCTAATTTAAAGGATGCTTTTTTTATGAAATCAGATAATTCGAATAAATCCTTTTCCAATAATTTAACCCCTTTATCGCTTTTTAATATCTCCTCAATTAAATTTCTACTATTAAACTGCTTTGAAATATTAGTTTTTTCTTTCACAAATTCATCGTCAACATGCTTAAGAACGCCATTAACAACAGCGTAGCTTTGCGTTAATCTTGTTCTAATTTTCAAATAACTAACTGCTTTTGAGCTTCTATTTATTAATTCTAAGTTGTCATTAATAATTTTATTACTAATGGCAACTTTCTTTAATTCCTCTTTTTCAATTGATTGTAATGACTTAATAGTATAGCTATTAGAGTCCAATACCGATATCTTGATATTGATTACAGAGAAACAAATAAAAACAATGTACAAAAGACTTATGATCTGGTATCTTTTGACGTCAACGTGACCTTCGGCCATATACTAGATTTTTAGAATTAGCTATATTGCTTGTATAATAATATAAATGCCAACTGAGCTCCGCTAGGTGCCGTATTGGTTTTATTTAAATGATAGTTTAATTTATTAAACACATCTTTTTTAGAATCTTGCTCTTTTAAATTAAACACTTCTAATAATTTTGATTTATTAGCCACGCCGTCGGTAGCCAATTTCTCAATAATAGCATTAATAAAGTTTAAGTTATGTAACTCACCATTAACGAATAACTCACTTAAATTAACGCTATACTCATTCTTAGGGCCAAAGTAAATAGTGTCAGCATAACAGTTAACAACGTCGTCTAATGTAATTATTACATCATTGTCTATTTGTACTTCAATTATTTTATTGAATAATGCTTGACCTGCTGAAGTGTCGGTAAAGCTAATTGCAGACTGAACTAAAGTTTTCAAATAACTATAACCAGTTTCATTAGCAACGTTGTATCTAATTTTCTTGAATTTATTAAATAGTTTCTTCTTCAATTCATCCGACTGTGTTTGAAGAATATGAGTCAATGAAATGAATTCAGCTTCCGCTTTAACGTCTACTTTTTGAATTAAATGCTCTAATAAGCCTTGTCCTTTTACCTTAATGAAAGTATTCAAGCACTCTACATTTGGACTAATAATTAATTCTTTAGCATAGAACTGTTTTGTGTGGTTTAATACCAACTCTTCCTCTCCACCAAAAATTTGTGTTTCATTTGACTTTCTAGCTCTAATATCAAAATTATCACCGTTAGATTCTAAAATGAATAAGTCAAAGAATGAATTGAAATTAATGATAGAAAAAGCACTACATAAAAGTTCAATTTCTTGAATAGTTAAAGACTGTGTTTTTTCCAAAGTCAACTTACTCATTTCAGGTATTGGTAACTTAACCGGGAACTGAATCAAAAACGGTAATGCTTCTTTATTAGGTAATTTTTTATCAAAAATTCTCTTGAACAAAATACTTATTTGACTATACTGTTCTGTACTTAGCTTATCCCATTCTGGTTGGAAGAACAAATCCTTCGCTAAACTCAAAATGTCCATTTGCTCCAATTGCCATAAAGTATGTGCAGCATTATTAGGTGCTGGAGCTGGAGTATTAGTATTATTTGCAATATCAATAGCAAGTTTACTAGTTGTTGCGCCTTGAGTAGCTACGTTAATAGCCGTTTCAGTTGACTCAGCTACTTGATTTGAATTGCCTGAAGTACCAGATTGTTTATTTTCAACGTCTGTGCCGTTCCCTGCTTGTATGTTAATATAGGTATCAGCATTAGATCCAAGTGCACTATTTGCGATATTTCCTAAGCCATCGGCTACTTTTGCTAAAGTTGCTTCTGTAGCACCTTTTTGTACTTCCTCCACTTCAATAAATTTGACAGCGGATACGCCAAATACCACAGCTTCAATAGCCAATCCTCCGGTAATTAATATATCCTGTGCTGGCCATTCTAACAATTTAGCAATTACACCAATCAAAATAACTACCGCGGCACCGCTGTAAAAAAGATTAAAAATGTCTAATTTCTTTTTTTTCATATAATAATAATTAATAATAAATCGAGTCAATACTATGATTTGTGTCAAGTTATTGAGTATACAATATCATTACTATTAAAAGTGTATCCAAAAAATGAGAGCAAATAGAGAAAATACGATGTAACAAAATATGATTCATTGCTATTCAATAAGTTATAGTAAATACAATAATAATATGTATTTAAAAACACTGAGAAATGATAGCATGAAATTGCCAATTTTGGCCATAAGTACCTATAATCTATAAATAAAAGGCAGCTTTATAAGAGGTTAATACCTGAATTATTAAGCCCCATTAAAAGCATCAATTAGTTCAGAAGGGTTACCCCCGTGGAATTTTTTAAACGGTTTATTCAAATGCTGTCGAGAAGAAAAACCAACTTGCTTTGCCAAAGCGTCGATAGTGAAATTTTGAAACGCTGCATTTTGTACAATATCTAAAAAGTAGGCTACTCTGTTTTTATTGACCAATTCATTAAATGTTAGTTGATATTCAATTTGGACAAAGTTGGAAAGTTCCCCTGCATTTACCTTAAGCAACTTAGAAAGATTATCTAAACTAGCATCGGAATTAGTGTAATATCTATTATTAAAAAATTCCTCTTGAAAAAAGTGGGTTTCTATTTGGACATTATCGTCTAGGTTAAATTTTTGGCCAAAAGCAATTTTGTTTGCGTAATAGTTCAAGAAACTTGGTCTTTTTAATACCAATAATAAAATATAAAACGCAATAAAAACAGATAAGGAGTTGACCAACAATTCTGGCTTATTTGTAAAACTAATTATAACGTTCATAATAATTACAATGCATGTCAATATAAAAATTAGTGAAGTCCAATTCTTTAATTTTTCATAATAAATATTATTTAAATTAAGTTTCTTATAAATTACATACCAGAAATACCCAATATTTAAGGCCACAAAAAAGAGAAATGAAAAACGTATAAATCTAATAAGTGGTGAAATTTTTACATTTAAATTTTCGTCTACCGATATGACTCTAAAGCCATCTATGAAAGGGTTTCTAGGGAATATGCCTTTATTTACAAGCATTAAAAATATTGTAAATGCCAACATGCTCAATGTACCAACTAGAACTAGTTTTTTAAACTTTGGAAAATATAAAATAGAAAAAATATTTAAAACACAAACCGCCATGTAAGTTTTAAGCGTTGCTATAAAAAAAACAAAACTAATTGCACTTGTAGCATTTATTAAAGCATAGAGACCAATGGAAATTGGTACAAATAAAAAGAAAATTTTGAGTGCGAATGGTTTTTTAAATTTAACCAATACGTCTACTAGTACTATTAGTGAAAGTACTACAATGGAAAAGTATAAGTTAGCTATTATAGTCATTTATACAAAGTATAGATAATACTTACCAGCCGCTGATCTCCAAAATCTCTTTGGTGTGGTCTTTCGTATCTGGTTTTTCTATAATGTGTTGTACCATTCCTGCTTCATCAATAATGAAAGTGGTACGGGTAGTGCCCATATAGGTACGGCCCATGAATTTCTTCTGGCCCCATAAATTGTATTTATCTACAATTTTCTTGTCTTCGTCGGCTATTAAAGAGAACGGAAGTTCATATTTTTCAATGAATTTTTCGTGAGATTTCACTGAATCTACACTTACACCTAATATTGCTATGCCCTTCTTAATCAATTTCTTATAATTATCACGCAAATTGCAAGCCTGAGCTGTACAACCAGGTGTATCGTCCTTAGGGTAGAAGTATAAAACTAATTTTTGACCTTTAAAATCTAATAAAGACACTGATTTTCCGTTTTGATCTACGCCTTTGAAGGCAGGCGCTTTTGAACCTTCTTTGATAACTGCCATAATGCTTGAATTGCGGTAAAGGTAGCATTTAAAAAGGACAAAAATGTTTAGACCTAAAAAGGGAGCAAATGCGCCTAATTTTTGGTAGATTTGCGCAATTTATATTTTTGTAGACATGCCTAGAGACACATCCATCAAATCCGTATTAATTGTAGGTTCTGGACCCATTATTATTGGACAAGCTTGCGAGTTTGACTATTCTGGTTCACAAGCCGCTCGTTCTTTAAGAGAAGAAGGAATCAAAGTCATCTTAATAAATAGCAACCCCGCTACTATTATGACCGACCCAATGATGGCCGACAAAGTTTATTTGTTACCATTAACCATAGAAAGTATAGAAAAAATATTACAAGAGAATCAAATAGACGCTGTGCTTCCAACCATGGGAGGACAAACCGCATTGAACTTATGTAAGGAAGCAGACGAATTAGGAATCTGGGAACAATATAAATGTAGAATGATTGGTGTAGACGTTGCAGCAATTAACACCGCGGAAGACAGAGAATTGTTTAGACAATTAATGGTGAAAATTGGAATTGCAGTTGCCCCAAGTAGAGTTGCAAATAGTTTTTTAGAAGGTAAAGAATTTGCACAAGTAATAGGATTCCCATTAGTAATAAGACCTTCCTTCACATTAGGAGGAACAGGTGGCGGATTCGTTCATGATGCAAGTGAATTAGACGCTGCATTAGAGAAAGGATTAAAAGCATCCCCAATGCACGAAGTATTGGTAGAGAAAGCCGTATTGGGATGGAAAGAATATGAATTAGAATTATTAAGAGACCAAGCAGACAATGTAGTAATTATTTGTACAGTTGAAAACTTGGATCCAATGGGCGTACATACAGGAGATTCTATCACCGTTGCACCAGCAATGACATTAAGTGATACTGCTTTTCAGGACATGCGTAATAAAGCCATGTTAATGATGCGTAGTTTAGGTAATTTTTCTGGAGGTTGTAATGTGCAGTTTGCATTAAATCCAGTAACAGAGGAATTGATTGCAGTTGAAATTAATCCACGTGTATCAAGATCATCTGCATTAGCATCAAAAGCAACAGGATACCCTATTGCAAAAATTGCAGCTAAGTTGGCCATAGGATATCATTTAGATGAATTGAAAAATCAAATTACACAAACTACTTCTGCTTATTTTGAACCAGCATTGGACTATGTAATTGTAAAAGTACCTCGTTGGAATTTTGATAAATTCAAAGGCGCTAATGATACTTTAGGATTACAAATGAAAAGTGTAGGAGAAGTAATGGCCATTGGAAGAAGCTTTACAGAAGCCATTCAAAAAGCGTGTCAGTCATTAGAGAATGAAGCCATTGGTTTAGGATATTATGGAAAGAGTTTAATGAAAAACGAGGAGTTGATGGAATACATCAAGACACCGAAATGGGATCGTATATTCAGAATTAAAGATGCATTAATGCAGGGTTCAACAGTACGTTCTATTGCAGCAGCAACTGGAATTGACAATTGGTTCTTATACCAAATAAGAATCATTTGCGATATTGAAAAAGAAATTGCAAAATACAGTTTAGATACATTGCCAACCGAGGTTTTAAAAGAATCTAAGAAGCATGGCTTTAGTGATATG
>Ga0208916_10001102_pt1 | contig 11808 bp, 22 predicted proteins | sample DEB19_08_DNA_5_FD_184523 | JGI IMG/M metagenome (GOLD analysis project Ga0208916, IMG submission 184523) | Aqueous microbial communities from the Delaware River and Bay under freshwater to marine salinity gradient to study organic matter... | ecosystem: Environmental > Aquatic > Marine >... | reverse complement strand
CAACAGTTGCAGAGCTTCGCACCGCCCTAGGCGTTGGCACTCTCTATACTGATGCAGTCTTGCAGTCTGTCTGCGATGCCGCAGATAACGTACTCTTGCCCTTTCTATGGAAGAATCAGCAGTACATAATTGCTCACGGGAACACGGGCACAGTCGGCACTCTTTACTTTGATCAAAATATCCGCGACTATTTCTACGTCGGACAATCAGTCGTGATCTCTGGCGCTGGTACTAAGTACAACGGCACAAAGACAATCACAGGCGTTGACACTCAATCTTTTACAATTACGACTACACACACTAGCGACAATCCTTATCACACAGTCGAGCCTTATGGCATCGCAGCAGTTGAGACTTACACAGATTACACGACAGTACCGGCAATTCAAGAAGCGTCTCTAATGATCTCTATCGACATCTGGCAGTCTCGCCAAGCGCCTTCATCTGGCGGCGTTAGCATCGATGGCTATGCACCCTCACCTTATAGAATGGGCAATACGCTCCTCGCACGTGTACGCGGTTTATTGGCTCCGTATCTTGATCCGAGATCGATGGTGGGCTAATGGCCGCCATATCAACACTCCGTGCAGGTATCGCAGCAGCTCTCACAGACAACACAAAGTATTCAGTCTTCTCATTCCCACCTGCTACTGTCATCGCTAACAGTGTCGTAGTCAGCCCTAGCGATCCTTACATCTCGCCCTCTAACGGCTGGCACGCATCCATCTCGCCAATGGCTAACTTTACTATCTCAATCATGGTGCCCCTTCTCGATAATGAAGGCAACCTCAATGGAATTGAAGATGATGTAGTTCGGGTCTTTGGCCTGCTCGCGGCATCTTCATACACTTACAATGTCACAGAAGTATCAGCCCCAGCTGTACTTAGTGCGGCATCGGGTGATCTACTAACATGCAATATCAATATCTCAGTCCTAACGAGTTGGAGCTAAAATGTCCGAGTGGGAAAAAGAGCAAGAAGCCTTCCTGATCAAGATCGGGCAGGTAGCACCATCAACACCTAAGCCAGTAACTACTAAGAAAGACGAGGAATAATCTCATGGCTGTATTTCTAAGCAACAACGTCGGCGTGAAGGTAAACTCAGTCGATCTATCAGACCACGTTACATCAGTAACACTTAACCGCGCATTCGATGAGCTCGAAGTTACTGCAATGGGTGACTCTGGCCATAAGTTCGTCAAGGGTCTTGAGGCATCATCTGTCACAATCGACTTCTTGAACGACACAGCAGCAGCTAACGTCCTAGCGACATTGCAAGCTGCATGGGGAACTAACGTCACAGTAGTTCTACTCCAGACAAAGGGAACCGCAGTATCTGCGACTAACCCTCTCTACACAATGACATGCTTAATCAACAACACGACAGATATCAACGGCGCAGTCGGTGATCTCTCAACACAGAGCCTCACATTCAACGTCTCTGGTACTGTTGCAGTTGCTACTACAGGTACATTCTAAACTAACTAAACAAAGGGGCACAGCATGGCAAAGTTAATAGTCACGATGGCAGACAACAGCGTCACCGAGATCGAGATCACTCCTCGACTTGAGTACGCGTTCGAGCTATATGCTAAAAAGGGATTTCACAAAGCGTTCCGCGATGATGAAAAGCAGTCGGATGTCTATTGGCTTGCATGGGAAGGCCTTCGACTAAGTGGAGTCACAGTCAAGCCATTCGGCGCAGACTTCCTTGAAACTCTTAAGAGTGTAGAGGTTGCAGAGTCTGACCCTTTGGCCTAGGCAGCGATAGCATCCACTATCTCATAGCTCGCTTGAGCATTGAGACGGCTATCGCTCCACAACTTTTAATTGATTTAGATTCATCGATGCTCCAGATGTTACTGAAAGCATTGAAAGACAGAGCGAAGGAGCAACAGGATGCCTACAGAAGTAAGCGGCGCACTTGAACTCCGCAAGGCACTTAGAAAAGTTGAGCCTGCTCTGGCTAAAGAAACTGAGAAGGAGATCAGAAACCTTCTCAAGGTAGTGGCAGTCAAAGCCAGAGGATTCGTTCCTAGCGATGCACCGTTATCTGGATGGGGTAACGCTGTCGGTATCTGGGAGAATAGAGTCTTTCGCAGCAGTGAGGTAAAGCGCGGCATTGGATATAGTACAGCTGCATCAAAGCCTAATAAGCGTGGATTCAGATCGATCGCTACTATCTTCAATAAGACCGCCGCAGGCGCTATCTATGAGACAGCAGGCCGCAAGAATCCTCAAGGTCAGCCCACTCAAGCATCAACGCGTGGAGTGTTTAGCAGCTACGTTGACACTTCTGGCAAAGTTAACAAATCTGCCAACCCTAATGCAGGCCGTCAATTCATCGACGCATTGCCACCGCTAGTAGATAGCCAGCAAAGAAGCGCAGCAGGACGTCGTACCCGTAAGACTAAAGGCCGTTTATTATTTAGAGCATGGGCAGAAGATCAAGGCAAGACTAATGCAGCCGTACTAAAGGCTATCGAGAAGTCAATGCGGACAGCCTTAGCAGTTACCAAAGGCGCAAGTAGAGATTATAGAGGTCGCTAATGTCAGCGAATACAAGTCTAGCAATTCGCATTGCCGCAATCTTTGATAACAAAGGTATCAAGGATGCTGACAAAGGCGTCAAAGGATTACAGTCATCCGTCAAGAAACTAGCAGGCGCAGCAGGCATTGGCCTTGGCGCTGCCGCTATTGTAAAATTTGGCAAGCAAGCGGCTAAGGCATTTCTCGAAGATCAAAGAGAAGCAACTCGTCTAGCTCAAGTAGTAAAGAATCTAGGCATAGCCTTCGAGGCTCCGGCTATTGAAGATTACATAGACAAACTTTCTCGCATGTCTGGAGTTACAGATTCACAACTCCGACCAGCGATGCAGACCCTTCTTCAGATAACAGGATCAGTCTCAGAGTCTCAAAAGATTTTAAGTCAATCTTTAGACGTCTCGGCTGCGACGGGTATTGACGTAGCCACAGTCGCATCCGATATCGGTCGTGCATATACAGGTCAGACTAAAGGATTAAAAAAGTATAATTTAGGTCTAACTCAAACAGAGTTAACATCTGCCAGTTATCTAGAGATTCAGAAATTATTAAATAAAACTTTTGGCGGATCAAATGCCGCGCAGCTTGAAACATATGCAGGCCAGATGTCTTTGCTAAGCGTAGCCGCTGGAGAAGCAAGCGAGACTATTGGTAAAAGTCTGATAGACGCCTTGATAACAGTAACTAATTCTAGCGATACAAATGATTTTATTAGCAAAATTGATTCCGTGGCAACAGCCATTGGAAATGCCGTTGGATCAGTTGGTAGATTTATCCTAGTAGTTAAGGGACTATTTACAGGCGCATCAGCAGAAGAAGTTAAAAAAATATTTGACATTGCTCGCTTAGCCCAGCCCCTCACAAGCACCAACGTACTGGCTGGCTCTGTCTGGCAAGAGCAACAAGATAAATTAAAAAAGGCTGAGTTGGATGCGCTAAAGCGTCAAAAAGAATTATTAGCATTGCAGAAAAAATCGATGGCAGACCTAAAGAAAAAAGCGGCCTTAGATAGGGCTGCACAGACATTAGACCTAATACGCATAGGATTGATGGCTGCCCTTAAAGGCAAGATTAGCGAAACAGATCGACTATCTCTAAATCTACAGCTTGCCCTTCTCGACAAGAATGACGCGGCGGCAACTAAACTAGCGGCCGAGTTAGATGCAGCGGTAAAGCGCAACGCTCTTTTACAAGCAGCACTTCTTGCTACCCCAGAAGCTCCAAATCCGTTTCGTAATTGGGTAATTCCTGCCGACGTTCTGGCCTACACAGCAGCTTCATTAGGGGTATCACCTGAAACAGTAATTAATGCACCGCAGACAATTCCAGCCCAGACAACAGATGCGACATCAGAATTACTTGATGCTCTTTTAGCGGCTCAGGAAGCACAAAGAAAGGCGGAAGCGGCTCAAGCTGCGGCGGAATCAGGCGACGTGTATGTCTCAGTTAAAGTCGGCGAAGAAGATTTAGCGGCAGTAATTACTAGCTCACAGACTAATTCATCTTTATCGGGATCTTTCGTAGGCGTTAATCGCTCACGCAATAAGGGTGCAGTAGCAATCGAATGACACTCCCTGCCACCATCTCGGTATCATTCGACTTTAGCCAAGGCGCTACATTCGGCTATCCGTTTACAATAGGAGATGCTAAGTACGGCGTTATCGGTGTTAATACCTTTGCAGCGTCAGAAGTACCAGAGCCAGTAATCGATCTCAGCGATGTAACTCGATCAATTAAGATCAGCCGTGGCCGTAACATCATGCGAGACACCTATGAGTCCGGCAACTGCACAGTGCGAGTCTTAGATCCTGACTCATACTTTAACCCGCAGAATGCATCTAGCCCCTATTTCGGCTATCTGACTCCACTTCGTAAGATCCGCGTAGCTGCTACTACTGCAACAGCGCAGCAGTTCCTATTCTCAGGTTATGTCGATTCTTATAAGTATTACTATCCAACAGGGCAGGAGATCGGCTACGTCGATATCATCTGCTCCGATGCATTCAGACTCTTTCAAATGGCTAACGTCTCTACAGTTACAGACGCAACTGCTGGACAGACCACTGGCACTCGTATCACAAAGATCCTTGATCAAGTCTCATTCCCTACATCAATGCGTATCACCGACACAGGATCAACTACAGTCCAGGCAGATCCAGCAACGGCTCGCACATCCCTTGCAGCCCTCAAGGCCGCCGAGTTCGCAGAGCAAGGCGCGTTCTTCATTCGCACAGATGGCACAGCAGAGTTTAAGGATCGCACCGATGTCGTGGGATCTCTAGCTGCTGCACCTATCGAGTTCGATCAGACTACAGGCATTCCCTACTCAGACCTAAAGTACGCCTTCGATGACAAGCTCATCGTCAATCAAGCCAGCATGACACGCATCGGCGGCACAGCGCAGACTGCAACAGATGCATCATCATCGGCTAAGTATTTCCCTCATGGCACAACTATTACAGACATGATCCCTGAAACAGATGCTCAAGTCCTAGACATCGCAAAGATATATGTGGCAACTAGAGCTGAGACAACTATCCGCATCGATGCCATGACAGTCGATCTACTCGATACAGATGTACCGACTGACACAATGATCGGCCTAGATTATTTTGACAATGTCAAGATTACTAACGTCCAGCCAGACGGCTCGACAATCGTGAAGACCTTGCAAGTGCAGGGCTTAGCATGGGATATAACACCGAACTCTATGAAGTGTACGGTCACCACGCTAGAACCGATAGTCGAGGGATTCATCATCGGATCATCGACTTACGGTATAATCGGACAATCCATAATGGGATACTAGGAGAAAATCATGGCAGAAGGCTTTCCAGCATCAACAGGCGACATCTTTACAGCCGCAGACTATAACGGCCTAGTAGCCTATACTGTAGGCGCAGCGCAGACTGCCGACTATACGGCCGTCATTGCCGACGCTTATCAAGTGCTAGAGCTTATGAACAAGGCCACAGCGATCGCTTATAAGATCCCTACTAATGCCTCTGTAGCATTCCCTATCGGTACAGTCCTCACTGTCCTCAACATTGGGGCTGGAACATGCACAATCTCAGCCGTTACTTCTGGCACTACTACAGTCTTATCAGCTGGCGCAACAGCGGCAGCCCCTACCCTTGCACAATATAAGTCAGCAGCCTGCATCAAGACAGGCACAGACACTTGGTACGTCGTCGGAGCTATTGGATAATGATCGGGAACATCACAGCAGGCTTGCTTGCACCTAACACGCCGCCTACACCTACTTATGACTTTTTAGTGGTCGCAGGTGGCGGCGCGGGCGGCGGCGGCAGTACTAGTCCTTCGCTTCGCGGCGCGGGCGGGGGAGCAGGTGGTTACAGATATTTAACAGGGCAGACACTAGCCTCATCTTTTAACGTAACAGTTGGAGCAGGCGGCACAGTAGTTTCATATACTACAGGAAACACAGGAAGCCCATCAAATCTATCAACTACTGCTGCATCAGGCGGCGGTGGCGGTGGAACTGGATCGGCTGTTGGAAAAAATGGTGGCTCTGGCGGCGGTGGAGGAGCGACAAGTACTACTGGACAATCTGGAGGTTCGGGTAATGCTGGCTCATATTCTCCAGTAGAAGGTTATGCAGGCGGCAATGGAGTTGCCAATCTTGCAGGCGCAGGCGGTGGATCATCTGGTGCAGCTTCTGGCAATACACCTGGATCAGGTACATCTAACTCAATTTCCGGTAGCGCAGTAACTTATGCCGCAGGTGCAACTGGTAACAATGGTAGTCCAGCTAATTCTACGGCTAATTCCGGCAATGGCGGCCAAGGCGGTTTTAACGCATTAGGTTTACAGGCTGGCAAAGCCGGTGGAAGTGGCGTAGTTATTCTTTCTTATGATTCAGCTTACGCTAATCTTACTTCCATCGGTGGTGGTTTAACTTACACAGGGCCAGTTACTTCAGGAGGCCGTAAAATCTACACCTTCACAGCAGGATCGGATACGGTGACAATCTAATGCAACTATACGCCTTTATAAATACAGATAACATCGTCGTGCAGGTAATCGAAGGCCGCGCAGTCGGTGAGGTAATTGACGGCATTTCAGATTGGGAAACGCACTACGCTAATTCATTTGGCTTGCCATGTAAGCGCGTTGACATGTCAAATGAAGAAAATTATCCGTCTATTGGTTATAGATATGATTCTATAACTAATGCCTTCCTAAGATTGGAGGATGCAACTAATGAAGCCGTGTCTGAGCAAGTCAGCGATCCAACTGCGTGAACAGATAGACAATGCATTCCCAGACAGAGATACAACTTCGGACGGCTGGATCGGTGACACTCGACACGCTGCGCGCAAGTCTGATCATAATCCAGATGCACAGGGATGGGTTCGTGCCATCGACATTGACCGCGACCTTAACGGCAAAGGCCGGAAGCCCGATGTCATGCCTGACTTGGTCGATCAGATTCGACTCCTTGCAAAGTCTGGCGATAAGAGAATCTCTTACATCATCTTTGACGGCAAAATCGCATCATCTAAAAAGGCTTGGGCTTGGCGTGCTTATGATGGGATCAATAAGCATAATCATCACGCGCACGTCAGCTTTACTATCAAGGGCGATGAAGACTCTAGTTGGTTCAATATCCCGATGATAGGTGGAAAATAAATGGAACAAGCAAAATCACTAGCAGCATCATGGGCTCGATCATTCTTGGCCGCTGCCCTCGCGCTATACATGGCAGGCGTGACTGATCCTAAGACACTAGCTATGGCAGGAGCCGCGGCAGTAGCACCTGTCATTCTGCGCTGGCTCAATCCTAAAGACGCGTCATTCGGTGTAACTAAAGAATGACGCAAGAGAACTTCTTTACTCTTTACTTTGCCAGCCTTGCCGTTATCGGTGGGCTTGCAGGTTATGTCATCACGCATTTACTGTCTGAAATTAAACGACTTAACTCGCGTGTCGATGAGATTTATAACATCCTTCTCGAGCGATAATTTTTGACATGGCAAAGAAGAAAGTCATCGATCTCGATACCTATTCACAGCTAGACGCATGGGCTATTAGCCTTCATGAGATGTACCGCGCCCTAAGACGCGCAGGGTTTCCCGTTGACATGTGCCTAGCAATCATCACCGATCGAGATGCTTACCCTGATTGGATTCTGCCATCGATCCCCGACCGAGTGGATCGCCTACCCTATGAGGACGACGACGAGGATTAAATGAAGCGCATCGTGATCGTGTCAGACCTGCAAGTCCCGTTTCATGATCGAGTAGCAGTAAAAAATCTAGCCAGTTTTATAGCCAAGTTTAAGCCGCATGAAGTAGTCACGATAGGAGATGAGATTGACTTCAACACAATCTCAAAATGGTCAGAAGGCACGCCAGAAGCCTACGAGCAGACTTTGGGAGACGATCGCGATGAAGCTGTTCAGGTTCTTTACGATCTCCAAGTAACACAGATGATCCGATCCAATCACACGGATCGCCTTTACAATCAGATCATGCGGAAGATCCCGTCATTCTTGTCATTGCCGGAACTTAGGTTCGAGAAGTTCATGCAGCTCGATGAGCTAGGGATTACCTTTCATAAGAAGCCGTATAACATTGCACCTAACTGGATCGCAGTCCATGGCGACCATACCCCTATCAAGTCACAGGGCGGGCTCTCGGCCTTGGAAGCAAGCCGTAGGCACGGGAAAAGTGTAATTTCGGGTCACACGCACAGAGCAGGCAGATCGTCCTTCTCAGAGGCCTCTGGAGGCCGTATAGGGCGTGTTCTGCATGGCGTAGAAGTAGGCAATCTCATGGACTTTAGCAAGGCCAGTTACACAAAGGGATCGGCTAACTGGCAGCAGGCGTTCGCCATCATGTATGTCGATGGCAAGAATGTGCAAGTCGATCTTATCTACATCGAGAAGGATGGGACGTTCGTAGTCTCAGGCAAGCGGTATGGACGACCTAGATAACGAGCTTGATCGGGACATCGATGACCACATCGATGACGCAGAATCGTTACCATTTCGTTATCTAAATATCTGAAAATTACCCCTTAGATCATGAGACAGTAGAGCCATCAACGAAGGGCGTTGATAGAAAGGCTCAACATGTTCGATCCATCATTAGGCGATTTAATTGCCATGATTGCACTATCAGCACTATATTTCCATCTAGGCCGTACAGTCGGCATCCGCGTAGGTTATTTACAAGGGCGTAAAGCTGTCAGAGATTACTACGAATCTAAAGAAAGGGTGAGAGTGTGAAGGCAAGTGAAGTCCTATTATCAGCTACTGACATCATTGGAGACCGAGGACGAATATATGGTCATCCTCGTATCAATCAGACTCGAATCGCACTACGACTCCAGCAGATGCTCGAAACACCAATCTCAGACCATCAAGCGTGTCTGGCGATGGTCGAAGTCAAGCTCGCACGTCTCCAAGAAACCGCTGACCATATTGACTCCTATATCGACGCGTGTGCTTACCTCGCACTAGCTTGTGAATTAATTACAGAAAGGGATGAGCAATATGTTTAATTTAGAAGATTACGAGACAGTAGAAGAAAGACTTATTAAATTTTGGAAGGATCACCCAGATGGACAAATTCATACAAAGTTACTTGATCAATCCGCTGGTCGTTTTATTGTTGAGGCTGCTATATATCGTACAGAGGCAGACGTTCGCCCGTGGACTACCGGCCTCGCAGAAGAAACGATACAAGGTCGAGGCGTTAATGCGACGTCAGCGCTGGAAAATTGTGAGACTAGTGCTATCGGTCGAGCGCTTGCTAACGCAGGATATGCAACAAAGGGAAAGCGAGCGTCACGAGAAGAAATGGGCAAAATTAATAAAGCGAATGAAGTTAAGGCCACGATCGATGAGACTAAAGCCAAGATGCTAGAGACATCTGGCACTTACATCCCAGTAGTAAAGGAAGAAGATCCATGGACTATCAAGCCAGCGACTATGCCGCCCACAATGGGGGAAGCTGTATCGACGGTGAAAGAGATCATTGGCGGCCAGACCGAGAAGGACATCCCTCATTGCAAGCATGGTGAGATGATGTGGAAGACAGGTACGACAAAGGCTGGCAAGCCATGGGGGCACATGAAGTGCAAAGCAGCTGTAACTGGTGAGATCGGTGGTCGATGCGAGTCGCCTAACGATGTGATCTGGTACGAGATTAATAAAGAGGGCGCATGGCAGCGCCAGAAGGCGAGAGTGTAATGGGACGCTTGCAATGGATGAACCAAGATGGTGAATGGGAGTCATTCCCTACAGAGGATGAGATTCATCGATCTAAAGAAGTCATAGCAATCTTAGAGGAATTTACATTCACGACGAGATGCTGCTTATGTAATGAGGCAATTCCTTACAAAGACATCAAGGTCAATCTAAAGAGTAAGAGCTGGTCATGCTCTAAATGCCACGCGGTCAATGGCCTCACAAAGCCGTAAGTATCGAGGATTCTCGACTGAGCGTGTGGTCGCACGTTACCTTTCGGAGTGGTGGCCACATGCAGACATCGGTCGAGGGGCTGGAAAAGATATAACACATGTCCCGTTCGACATGGAAGTTAAAGCTAGATCGGCGTTCCAGCCAAAGGCGTGGATCGACCAAGTAACAAAAAGGGCCGCTAAAACTGGTGGGCTACCCTTAGTAGTTGCTCGCTTGAATGGTCAAGGGGAGAAGAGTCCAGGGGACTACCTTGCATTCATGAGATTGGGCGACTTGGTCGATCTATTGCTTCGCGCAGGTTACGGGGATTTCAGCAATGATCTTGCTAAACTAGAGCCTATGAGATGCCGGATGTGTGGCGTATGGTCATTCACCGAGACATGCAGAACATGTGAGGTCGATCCAGATGCCAACCTATGAGTTCGAGTGCGACAACGAGCATTGCGAATCTAACGCCAGAATAGAAAAGTGGATGTCAATCCATGAGCCTCATGATCTGGAATGCCCATTCTGTCATTCATCGATGAGTAAGGTCTATTCAAGCGTAGGGATCAGCTTCAAGGGACAAGGGTTCTACAGTACGGACAATCGTTAATGGCTGGTGGGATTCATGCCGTCTGGTCAGAAGATGAGATTGCTTACCTTCTTCGGCACTACCAAGATCAATCAGCTAAAGAGATAGCTTTAGCATTAGATAGGCCTTATAACGGAGTTATCCAGAAACTCTATAAATACAGATTATCGACTACAGGTAGGCAATTAAGAGAAATTGTAGTTAATCCTAAAATACAGGTAAAGGTAGAATTCTGTAACTTACCAGTCTTCCATCCAGTCATGGTAGGGATTTACCCTAATCGTGAATATAAGGGTGGGGCGAATGTCTGGAGAAAACGCAGGCTAATTGTGTTAAAGATGCATGACTGGTGCTGTACTTATTGTGGAGATTACGCAGACAAAGTCGATCATGTTATACCTGTAGAAAAGGGCGGCTTTGATTCGCTAGATAACTTAGTAGCTTGTTGTTTATATTGTAATAGTAAATGGGGCACTAAAACTAAGCACATTAAATGGATATGTGACCCAATTCACATTCCACATAGTGAGATTATAGGAGATGCTACACATGAACCTATTTGACAAGGCTGGTACTCTCAGGCGAGAGCCCTTCAGGGGCTCAGCACGCGCCCGTAAGGGAAGAGCGCGAGTGGTCGCCATCGCTAGTGGGACAGCTCTATTCATGAGCATAGCTCCTGTATCAAGTGGCTCAATAGATGCCATTAGATACGTTAAAGACTTAGCTAAGTATCAACTAACAGATAAGCAAGAAGCATGTCATCATGAGATTGTATATAGAGAATCTAGATGGATATTAAGAGCTGTAGGCAATAAGTCCGGCACTAAGCAGACACATGGCCTATATCAGATTAAGAGTGAGTCAATGCGTACTGCATCAGCAGTTAAACAGTTCTGGACTTATTGGCATTATGTAGCACATCGCTATGGATGGACTCAGTATGATGAGCCTAACTATTGCAATGCACTACATCATCTAAAGACTAAAGGATGGCAATGAGTACCAAGCGTGGTGATCCTCGATTAAGTCGTGCCTATCGTAAGGCAAGGCTTGCTTGCTTACAGATGGCAGGCTATGTCTGCTACTACTGTGGGCAGGATGCAACGACAGCAGATCACGTCATTCCGATCGCAGCAGGGGGCGACCCCATCGACCAATCTAATTTAGTCGCAAGCTGCGTCGCGTGTAACTCACGCAAGGGATCAAGGGGACAGGGGCATTTTCTTAGGACCATGCGTAC
>Ga0208916_10001101_pt1 | contig 11812 bp, 14 predicted proteins | sample DEB19_08_DNA_5_FD_184523 | JGI IMG/M metagenome (GOLD analysis project Ga0208916, IMG submission 184523) | Aqueous microbial communities from the Delaware River and Bay under freshwater to marine salinity gradient to study organic matter... | ecosystem: Environmental > Aquatic > Marine >... | reverse complement strand
AGATTTATAGATAAAACTATATATCTATCCAATAGCGATTTATACGTTTATGTCTAAAGCCTTTTGCAGGCTTATCAATTCAGAGCTATTGAGATCTCGCCATCGCCCCTCGGGTGTCTCCCCCAAGGAGATGGGTCCAAAGTTGGTTCGGATCAGGCGAAGGACATCGACGCCCACGGCCTCCATGAGACGGCGGATGATGTGATATCGGCCTTCATGGATTGTGACCTCAATCCACTGAGGTGAGAGGTGCTTGAAGTTCAGAACTCGACCCATACCATCCTCAAGTTCAATCCCCTTCAATAGGACCTTATCTACTCCGACAGGCAGCTTCCCGTCGAATTCGATGATGTAGGTCTTCTCCAGTCCAAAGGATGGGTGGGTAGCTCTAAAGGTGAGATCGCCATCATTGGTGAGCAAAATGAGTCCTTCAGAGTCCTTATCCAGGCGTCCCACATGGAAGAGTCGCTCAGTTCGCAGGTCAATAAAGTCTGCAAGTGAAGGACGACCTTCTGGGTCAAACATCGTTGACAAAACACCCTTAGGTTTATGAAGTACTAAATAAGTCTTAGACAAAGAACGGACAATTGTCTCGCCATCTACCGCGACTTTAACCTTTTCAGGGTCAAACTTCGCTCCAAGCTCGCGCACCTGATGTCCATCGATGGTAACGCGACCATCCATGATGAGCTCATCCGCCCCTCGGCGTGAGGTGATTCCAGCGTCAGCGATTATCTTATTGAGGCGCATTTCGGCCATGTGGCTATCCATTCTCGACAGTCAACTCCCCCGACTAGTGCGGAGGGCTTAGGCGAGAAGTGTAGGGCGTTACTTAGTCAGTAAGCGAATCGAGGATCTCATCCAGGCCATCGATATCAGGCAGGTGAGGAGCAAGAGGTGGAAGATCGCTCAAGGAGTTCAAACCAAGGCGCTCCAGGAAGTAGCTGGTGGTCTTATAAAGGATCGCACCGGTCTCATTCTCAACGCCATACTCCTCAACCAGGCCTCGGGTAATCAAGGTCTTCATGACAGCTTCGACATTGACCCCTCGGATAGCTGAGACTCGAGCACGAGATACGGGCTGGCGGTAGGCGATAACGGCCAGGGTCTCAAGGGCTGCCTGAGTCAGGCGATTCTGCTGGCCATCGAGGACAAACTTCTCAACCACTGCGCTGCAATCAGGGTGGCTATAAAAGCGCCATCCCCCGTTGATCGCTTTTAGGGCAAATCCACGGTCTTCATAGCTTGGAACCAGCGCCTCGAGGGCATCGACAACCTGATCCACCGTTACCTGCAGGACTGAAGCGAGGGTGAGCTCAGTGACCGGCTCATCGACAACCATGAGAATTGCTTCGATGGAGCGAGCAAGAGTTGCTGGGTCAAATACATGGGATAGCTGGGTATCTTCGACGACCTCTAGGGCTGGAGTCTCGACCTCTGGATTAGACATTTTCTTCCTCTTCTGTCTCATTTTCTGTAGCAATAGCAACGACTGGTTCGCCATCTTCTAGCAAAACCGGGATATCAAACTCATCAGTTGCTGAAATCTCGCCCTCATCTGAGCCTACCCAGCTGATCTGAAGCTCACCCAAAGCCATGACCTGCTCAAATCGCAAGGCTCCTTGGCGATAGAGGTCGAGCAGGGCTAAGAATCGTGCCACCACTACCAGCGTTGAATCTGCCCCCTGAATCAGGTTGCGGAAAGACAGGGTCCGACCCTTACGCAGAGCCTCAACGACCAGCTTGGACTCCTCAGCCACGCTCACAAGGGCGCTATGTAGGTGCTCAAGGGCAACCAATGGTGGTGCCTTAGGCGTGAGAACGCGCTCAGCGATAGCGGCAAAGCGAGCAGGGCCAACGCCAATTAAGACTTCAGGCAAGAGCGCAGCCAGAGCCGGATCCAGGGCAACCACACGGGCAAAGGACTTATCTGCGAGGGCTATCGAATCCTGGAATGAGGCTGCGATCTCCTTAAAGGCGCGGTATTGCAGCAAGCGAGCAAAGAGAATATCCCTGGCTTCAAGCAGAGCGAGATCTTCTTCATCCTCGATCTCACCACTTGGCAGTAGGCGGGCCGCTTTGAGGTCGAGCAAGGTGGCTGCAATAACGAGGAACTCAGTTGCTTGATCTAGGCGCCAGCCTTCACCACTTGCCTCAAGGGCTCGGATAAAGGAGATGAACTCATCGGTGACCATGCTGAGTGAGACCTCAGTGATATCCATCTTGTGGCGGGAGATGAGCTGTAAGAGCAGGTCAAAGGGGCCATCAAAGTTATCAAGGTGGACGCTAAAGGCGCTCTCAGGAGCGATTGACTCTGCTTGCTCGGAGGTAATTTCCTCAGGCGCGACGACACTTTCCACGAGCGAACCTTACTTGTCTTACTTGCAGTTCGTCGCGCTTTACGCGTAGAGTCGCGACAACTGAAAAGAGGTTTCTCGCTTGAACGCTAAATCGACATTTGACGATGATGTGGCAACTACCGCCAACCTCCTTGGTAAGACTCCCAAGAATTTTCCCATCCCGGCTCCTATTACAGAGCATGGTGATGCAAAGGTCATCTCTATCTTCAACCAAAAGGGTGGAGTAGGTAAGACGACTTCAACTATTAATTTAGGTGCTGCGCTGGCAGAACTCGGACGTCGCGTTCTTCTCGTTGACTTCGATCCACAAGGTGGTCTATCTCTTGGTCTTGGTGTGAATGCGCATGCACTCCCCCTTGAGAACACTGTCTACTACGCACTCATGACACCGAATGCCAACATTGATGAAATTGTTTTGAAATCTTCGGTTGCAAATCTTGATTTCCTTCCCGCTAACCGCGACCTTGGAACAGCTGAGACAACACTGGGCGCTGAAATTGGCGGACAGCAGTATCTCAAGCGCGCGCTCGCACGCTTGCGCTCTGAATACGATGTGATCTTGATCGATTGCCAGCCAACAATGGGTCAACTAACAATTAACGCACTTGTTGCATCAGATGAAGTAATCGTTCCGTTGCAATGCGAATACTTTGCTCTCCACGGCTTTATCGAGCTTAAAGGCAATATCGATAAGGTGCGAAGCTTCCTCAATCCAGAACTTAAATTGGTAGGCATTCTTGCAACCATGTATGAGCGCAAGACCCTACATAACCGTGAAGTTCTGACAGCGATTTTGGATAAGTATCCTGAGGATGTCTTTGAAACCATTATTGCTAAGACAATCCGTTTTGCTGAAACAACTGTTGCAGGAGAACCAATTACAGCTTATGCATCTTCATCTGGAGGTGCACAGTCCTACCGTCGCCTAGCACGCGAACTAATTGCCCGAGGAGGCGCACGATGACACGTAGAGCTAGCTTGCCAGGAGCGGATGAACTCTTCCGCGCTAACACACCAGCCCTCAGCGCGGTTCGCCAGGTGGCAGAACCAATTCAAACTTCAGCACCAGTCTCTGCTGTAACACAGAGTGCAACACCAAAGACAAAGAAGGGTGTTCGCACCATCTCTCGTCGCCGAGTAACTGCGGCCGAAAAATCTCCTTCAGGTCGCGAACTTCACGAAGAAAAAATCACTGTCTACTTATCTTCAGATGAACTCTTTGATCTTGATCAAGCGCGTTTGATGCTTCGTGGAGATTTGGGACTTGCTGTCGATCGCGGTCGCATCGTGCGCGAATCAATCGCTGTGATTATTGCTGACCTTGAAGCAAAAGGTGATCAAAGCATCCTTGCTCGTCGTCTTCGCGGTATCTAAAGCTACTTCGCACGTGGGTGCGCGGTGCTATAGCTCTCGCGCACTTTATCGATGGTAATCAGGGTATAAATCTGCGTTGTAGTCACTGAAGAGTGGCCCAATAACTCCTGCACAACGCGTATATCTGCTCCCCCATCAAGAAGATGAGTGGCATAGGAATGTCTAAATACGTGAGGTGAGACTTTGCCCTCTAAACCCGTAGCAACTGCTGCATCGAGCACTATCTGCCAGGCGCTCTGTCTAGAAAGTCGCTTACCTCGGGAATTTAAGAAAAGGGCTGCTTCTGACTTCGAATTCTTTGCCGCAAGTGAGGGGCGAGTACGCGTGAAGTAATCTTCTAGGGCGGAAACCGCAAATTTACCAAGTGGAACGAGTCTTTCCTTCGAGCCTTTACCTCGCAGCTTTAACACAGTGACATCGCCATCTGGGGTCTTTGATATCGATATATCAGAGGCGTTGACACCAACAATCTCACTCACACGAGCACCAGATGAGTAAAGAAGTTCCAGAATGGAAAAATCGCGCAGAGAAATCGGATCTCCCTCTCGCTTTGCAGATTCAATTAATCTGGTTACCTCATCTACCGATAACGCTTTAGGAAGTTTGCGAGCAATCTTTGCGCTAACGATCTCAAGCGTTGGATTTACTACATCAAATTCAAGGCTTGCATACTTATAGAAACCTTTGACAGCTGACAAGGTTCTATTACTACTGGAAAGTGCCAGACCACGCGATTTCAATGAGACTTCAAAGTTGGTGAGATCTTGAGGGGTAAGCCTTTCAAAGTCCTTACGATTACTACCTAGAAACTCTTCAAACTTATCGAGGTCTCGTGCATAGGCAGAAATAGAGTTGCTTGATAAACCGCGTTCAATCCGCAATTGATCAAGGTATGAACTACGCGCCGCCTCGAACTTCATTGCACAACTGTAATTTAGTGTGCACCCTTGCGCGCAAGAGCTGCCGTAATAAGTCCCACAAAGAGTGGATGTGGACGCGTTGGGCGAGAACGAAGCTCTGGGTGAGCCTGTGTTCCCACATAATATGGATGAACTTCGCGAGGAAGTTCCACAAACTCAACGAGATCACGGTCTTTGAACATTCCAGAAAAGACAAGACCTGCTGCCGCAATCTGATCGCGATATTGATTATTGACTTCATAGCGATGGCGGTGACGTTCTGAAATCTCATTTGCTCCATAGACGCCAGCAACAATCGAACCTGGAGTTAGTGTTGCCTTATAAAGACCAAGGCGCATCGATCCGCCCATATCCCCGCCACCTGCAACGATCTCTTTCTGATCATCCATCGTTGCAATCACATGTGTTCCGCTATCAGGCAAGAATTCAGCAGAGTTCGCATCCTTAATCCCTGCAAGATTACGAGCTGCTTCAATGACCATGCACTGCAACCCTAAACAAAGTCCCAATGTTGGAATCTTGTTCTCGCGAGCAAATTTAAGTGCTCCGAGCTTTCCTTCAATGCCGCGAATACCAAATCCGCCAGGAACGCATATCGCATCAATATCCCCTAAAGCTTTCTTGGCACCTTCTGGTGTATCGCACTCATCGCTGGGAACCCACACAATCTGAACCTTTGCTTCATTGGCAAAACCACCAGCACGTAGCGCTTCACAGACAGAGAGATAGGCATCAGGTAGATCAATGTATTTACCAACAAGTGCGACCTTCACATGATGCTTAGGTGAGTGCACTTTCTTAAGAAGGTCATCCCACTCGCCCCACTGCACTTCATGACCACCCAATGACAGGCGGCGGACGATGTAGGAATCAAGCCCTTCAGTGAAAAGTACTTTAGGAATGTCATAAATGGATGGAGCATCAACAGCTGCAACTACTGCCTCAACATCAACGTCACACATCAAGGAAATCTTCTTCTTGATTCCTTCAGGAATCGGGCGATCGCAGCGAAGAACCACGGCATCAGGTGCAATACCAATACTACGAAGGGCTGCAATGGAGTGCTGGGTCGGCTTTGTCTTAAGCTCCCCAGAAGGACCGATATAGGGAACTAGTGAAATGTGAAGGTAGAAAACATTATCGCGACCTACTTCTTGGCGAAGTTGGCGAGCTGCTTCAAGAAATGGCTGTGATTCAATATCTCCAACCGTTCCACCAATTTCAGTGATAACAACATCCACATCTGCTGAATCATTGGCGAGCATGCGCTCTTTAATCTCATTGGTGATGTGAGGAATAACCTGAACAGTCTCACCTAAGTACTCACCACGACGCTCACGTGCAATAACGCGTGAATAGACCTGACCTGTGGTGACATTGGCAGAACCTGAAAGGTTGCGATCGAGGAAGCGTTCGTAGTGACCGATATCCAGATCGGTCTCAGCGCCATCATCGGTAACAAAGACTTCACCGTGCTGGAATGGATTCATGGTGCCGGGATCTACGTTGAGATAGGGATCAAGCTTTTGCATCGTGACGCGGATACCGCGTGCCACAAGGAGGCGTCCTAAGGATGATGCTGTGAGGCCTTTTCCAAGACTTGAGGCGACTCCGCCAGTTACAAAAATATGTTTCGTCACATGCGCTTGGCTCATGGAAGACCATCCTATCGCTTCTTAGGCCTTAGCCTCGCATCGCTAGAAGCTCGGCCGCGTGTTCTCGCGCACTCGATGACTCCTCAAGCCCTGCAAGCATGCGAGCAATCTCTTCCACGCGCTCAGATTGTCCAAGTTTGGCAACTCCCGACTGCACAACCGATCCATCGCTGCTCTTCTTCACAACGAAATGTGTATCCGCCCACGCAGCAACTTGAGGCAGGTGGGTCACAACAATGACCTGTGCGCTCTGCGCCAGGGCATGCAGACGCTTGCCCACTTCAATCGCAGCCTTGCCGCCCACACCAGCATCGACTTCATCAAAGATATAAGTGCCAACTGGATGAGATTTTGCGATCACTACTTCAAGACCCAACATGATGCGCGACATCTCGCCGCCACTTGCACCCTTACCAAGTCCGATCTTTGGTCCATCTACCTGACCTTGAATCTGCATCGCTATCTCATCACAACCTAGCTGGGTGAAGTCACTTTCTTTCAACGCAGATGCATAATCTGGAGAAGTTACTTCAACAAAGAACTTCGTGTGTGGCATGGCAAGTGCTTGGATCTCTGTAGTCACAGATGTGGAAAGTGATGTAGCAGCATTTACTCGTGCAGCACTCAAACTCTGCGCTGCCTCCAGCAATAACTTTTTGACCTGAGCTAGTTCTTTTTCAAGCTCTGCAATACGTTCATCGCCACCTCTAAGATCGGCAATTGATTCCTTTCCACTCTTAGCTTTCGCAGCAAGTGATACCAATTCATCATCAGCAGAACCAGCCCCACCCCATCGCTTAATGAAGAGATTAAGTTCAGCCTTGCGACTTTGCAGATGATCAAGCTTTTCAGGATCTGCCTCTAACCCTGTTGCATAGGATGCTAAATCAGAGGATGCGTCATCGAGAATAAAGAGAGATTCAGCCACACGCTCTGCAATCTCCTCAAGGCGTGAATCCTTACCTTTTGCAGCATCGAGAAAGCGACGGGCCGAGTGAAGAAGTGTGAGCGCGCCTGACTCCTCCGAATCAAGTGCACCGAGTGCCCCACTGGATGCAATACGAAGATCTTCAACGCTAGAAAGTCGCTTAATGTCATCTTCAACGGTGGATGCCTCATTGCGAACAGCCTTGAGCTTTGCCCAAGCCGCGAGAAACTCTTCCAACTCTGCAATTTCGCCATCGCGCTTATTGGCAGATGCCTTCATCGCTTTGATGCGATCTTTGAGTTCTAGGTATTGACCATAGATATCTTGATATGACTTCAATGTCATTGAAATGGAAGAACCACCGAAGCGATCGAGTAACTCTCGCTGGCGTGCAGGTTTCACAATTTGTGAGTTCGCAGATTGACCATGAATTTCAATCAACGGTTCTGTGACATCAGCGAGTGTTCCGGCAGGAACTGTGACTCCCCCGCATGATGCTTTGCTCTTTCCATCGCTATTGACTGTGCGAGTGACGATGAGGGATGAGCCATCGACTTCTGCACCGATCTCATCTAACTGATCTTTGGAATCTGAAGTCACAGAAAATTGTGCAGTAGCAACAAGACGTTCAGAGCCGTGTCTGACAAGAGAACTATCGCTCTTGCCGCCAAGAACAAGGCTTAAGGCGGTAAGAATCATCGTCTTTCCAGCACCGGTTTCACCGGTTAAGACATTAAGGCCACGTCCCAGTTCAAGCTCTGATTGCTCGATGATTCCGAGATTTCGTATGGAGATCTCTTCTAGATAGGAACGTTCACTCACCGCGCCAACCTTCAACGGGAAGTTTGAACTTTGCTACCAATCTATCTGTGAAGAGAGTCTTTGAGACATGTGAGAGTTTGATTGTCTGATCATCGCGTGTAATCAATACGCGATCGCCTGCATGTAGTGGAATCTTTCGCAGAGCATCTGCAGATAACAGAGCATCCGATGACTCAATGGTGACAACGATTTCAGATTTAGGAGAGACCACCATAGGACGCGAGAAGAGTGCATGTGCTGAGATGGGAAGGAGAACGAGAGCATCTACTTCAGGCCATAGAACAGGGCCTCCTGCGCTAAATGCATAGGCGGTAGATCCTGTGGGAGTTGAACAGATAAGGCCATCACAGCCCCAGTGAGAAAGTGGTCTGTTATCAATTTCAACAAAGAGTTCCACCATCGTTGTGCCATCGCGTTCAACGGTGACTTCATTGAGCGCCCAACCAGTACCAATCTCTTTTCCTGCGCGCTCAACTGCAAAGCGCAAAATCATGCGATCTTCAGAGACATAACTCTTTGCAATGATGCTCTCAGCAATCGCTGCAATAGTTGGGCGATTGACCTCTGCCATAAAGCCAACATGGCCCATATTGATTCCGAGAAGTGGGACATTGCGCTTTAACGTGATCTCAGCAGCGCGCAAGATCGTGCCATCGCCACCTAGAACGACAGCGATTTCAATATCTGGCAAATCAGCTGGTGCAACCTTCTTAATGCCTTCGATAGAAACATCTGAGATTGTGTAGAGGGAGAAACCTGCTGAGTAGAGAAGTGGTGCAAGCTCTTTTGCAGCTGCAATCGCCTCTGCTCGTGATGGACTGATAACAAGTGCTGCGCTACGAATAGTCATTATGCAGGTCCCATCGCAATCGCAGTATCGAGTTCACTTTCATTGATGGCAGGTGCTCCGCGTCGAAGCCATAAGAAGTATTCAACATTTCCTGCAGGACCTGGAAGTGGGCTTGCAGCAATGCCCATCGTGCCAAGACCCACGTCATAGGCTGACTCTGCAACATCGAGAACTGCTGCGCGACGAAGTGCTGGATCGCGCACAACTCCTCCAGCGCCTAACTTCTCGCGTCCGACTTCAAATTGCGGTTTCACCATCAAAACAAAATCAGCATCGGGCTTTGACACCGCAGCAAGTGCTGGGAGAACGAGTGAGAGTGAGATAAATGAAAGATCTGCAACAACAAGATCAATATCTTCACCCACTTGTTCACCTGTCAGGTGGCGAATATTGGTGCGGTCAAGAATCTTCACCCGGGGATCTTGTCGAAGCTCCCAGGCAAGCTGGCCATAGCCAACATCTACAGCAACAACCAGTGATGCACCGCGTCGCAATAAAACATCGGTAAATCCACCAGTAGATGCACCTGCATCAAGACATGTCTTTGCCTCAACTGCAACACCTACGAAGGCATCCAACGCTCCAGCTAACTTATGGCCTCCGCGAGAGACAAAGTCATCGCGATCTCCTTGAATGGTGATGGAAGTTTCTGCATCAACCTGCGTAGCTGGCTTTGTTGCAGGGATGCCGCTGACAAGAACAGAACGCGACTCAATCAGATCTGCTGCATGCTCCCGCGAACGCGCGAGTTCACGGCGTACGAGTTCAGCATCCAGACGTGTCTTCATAGCTATCTTCTAGAGATTATCGATTGACTTGAGTGATTCTTGAAGCTTCTCATGGAGGGCTTCAAAGCGTGCTGAGTGTTCAGAGAGATCACTTGCATCGATCTCCTCCAACTCATTATGTACATCTTGGACAAGGTTTACTTCTTGCTCTTCACTCATCACTTGCCTGCCTTCTTTGTCGGTGCCTTCTTAGCAATCTTCTTTGTCGGTGCTTTCTTAGCCGCTTTCTTCGTCGGTTTCTTCTTCAGCGCTGCAACTTGCTTAGCAAGAGCATCAAACTCTTCGCGCTTTACAAATCCCATCTTCAGAACAGCAGCTTCAACCTCTTCGTGGATTTTAGATCGCACAGAGTCCGCGCTCTCATGTGCCCAATCATTGAGAGCAGATGCAATCTCGGCTGGAGTGCGCTCACCGTCTGAGAGTTTCTGCGCATAGGTCTTCAGAGTGGAGAAGATCTCGGTGACGGGTGATTTTGCCATGAGGCTAGAGTATCGACTCCATAGGACTAGAGGCGGAGAATCTCAGCAGCCTCAATCTGCCATCTGCTTGCAACTCCCCCAGGGCTCTGCCAGAAACGTCGATGAATTGAGCCTGAAATCTCGACCCATTCATCGCCTTCCAGAGTCAGCGCAATCTTTCTCATCTTCGCGCTCCAGGCAGCGATATCGAGAGTGTCCACCCCTTCTCGTTCAGCTCGAGTAACGATCAAGCGAAACTCAACAACTTTATCTCCGCTGGGTAATTCCTTCGTTGTTGCAGGGGCTGAAACTCTGCCCCTGAGTAATAAATCATTGAGTGAGTAATCAATCTCTTCCTCTAACTCAAGCTTCGCCTTTGCAACCTTCTTTGTAACAGCCATGCATTAACCCCTCTTATTAGGAAGGAGCGATCATGATGCAGAACGGACAGATAGAGGTACTAAAACGAGAAGTGTGTGGATATCTCTTTAGCTCTGTGAGCGCTCATGAGCATCAGTGAGTTCATCGGGATCAAGGTCTGCGCACTTACCAAACCACTCACGCGCCTCATCCTTGCGTCCTGCAGCATCGAGAGCATCTGCATAGGCATAACGAAGACGCAGAGCCCACTCTTCATTCTCATTTTTCAATTCTCTACATTGCAGAGTCACAACTGCTGCATCGAATTCACCAAGGTCGCGACGAGCACCGGATGCAACAATGCGCATCTCAATCTCTTCAGGCTTTGCAAGTCGCTTGACCTCATCAGAACCAGCCAAATTCAAGGCTTTTAGGGGGTTACCGAGACCGCGTTCGCAATCTGCCATCACCGGCCACATCGACACATCACCTGAGATTCGATTGGATGCACGTAGTTCTTTCAGTGCAATTTCATAATGGCCTGCTCGATATGCGGCATAGCCCGCTGTTTCGCGCACTACCGCAAGACGACCTGCATGATGAGCAGCTGCAACTGCATGCTTATGAGAGAGCTCAGGATCAACATCCATATAGAGATTGACGCAGACCATATGGCGAGCAACAACCTTTGCATTCTCTGCAGACAAACTTAAAAGCTCTGCCCGAACACTCTTCTCCAGCTCTTCACCTGTGACATCTTCAGGAATATCTGGCTCAAAGATACGTGGACGAATACGTGATTGATCGCGCTCTTGCGGGGCGGGGCGAAACCCGCGTGGATCACTGACTTCACGACCTTGAGAAACTTGACGCGTTGCACCTGCGCGATCAGAACGTCCACCACGAGCAGGACGTTCTTCGCGAGATTGTGGACGCGATGATGATGGACGGTCAGAGCTTGGACGTGATGAGGGCCTGCCCGATGACGGACGCCCTGATGAAGATGAAGATGGACGCGATGAAGGACGACCGCTCGATGGCCGCGCTGGTCGATCACTATTACGTGGACGCTCTTCCATTACTATCTCCAATATTTACTAGTTAAGTTTAACTTCCCTTTTTCTCAAAGAACCGAAAAGAATTGGTTGAGAAATAAAAAAGGGGCGCCTATAAATAAGCGCCCCTTTTTATAAAAGAAGTCCGGCGACGTTCTACTCTCCCACAAGGTCACCCGTGCAGTACCATCGACGCTGAGAGGCTTAACTTCCGGGTTCGGAATGGGACCGGGTGTTTCCCT
>Ga0208916_10001100_pt1 | contig 11819 bp, 19 predicted proteins | sample DEB19_08_DNA_5_FD_184523 | JGI IMG/M metagenome (GOLD analysis project Ga0208916, IMG submission 184523) | Aqueous microbial communities from the Delaware River and Bay under freshwater to marine salinity gradient to study organic matter... | ecosystem: Environmental > Aquatic > Marine >... | reverse complement strand
GGAAAACTTATATTAGAAGTTTTACTAGACATTAGAGATTTACTATCTAACCCAACCAAAGATGAAAACTAACACAACACAACCTCAACAATGTTTGGTAAGGTTTTATATTATTGGAGATATGCAAATAATGATTATATAGAGATTAAAGAATTAAGTTAGAACATATATGACAATAGAAAAAGCAGAACAAAAAATTAAAGAAGCAGGTGGGGATATAGAAGTATTCTGGGAATGGATGAGAGGTCAAACTATGGGATTAAATAAAGATGGCTCTACTGATGTTTATGAATATGATGTAGATAGGTTTATCAGATATAAATGCAATCCAAAGAATGAGCCAATGAGTGAAGTTGATTAAGTTAGAACATTAAAAACAAAATACTAGATAGTTTGGGAAAAAGAAGATATAGAACAAATATTAGAAATAATGAGCAGACCTTTCAATGAAGAAGATTTTAAGGATGCTTGGGAAAAAGAATAATTATGGAAAATATAAAAGATATAATAGAACAAGGAGAGAAAGAGTTTAGAAAACTGGAAATGAGGGGGTATAACATACCAGCAGGAGAAGGTTTCGCTGTATGTTCTGATAATACTATTTGGAGAGCAGAAGATATTTTAAACTGGCACAAATCCCAACAACACAAATTATTACAGTCTATAATGGATGAGATAGACCAAATATATATTCTAAAAGAAAAAAACCAATCTGGTAGAGTGGTGGCAACAATGCCACACGAATTATCTCAATATAGTAAAGGGTTTAATGCAAGTTTAGATTCCCTTAAATCAAAATTATTAGATATAACCAAAGAGAAATAAGATGAATAATCAAAATAAAGAAGAATTAAGAGAAGAATTTAAGAATTGGTTATATAAAAAAGAAAAAAATGGTGGAACTTACTTACTACCAACAGAAGAAATGATTGCAGACTTCTGGCTATCCAAACGTGAAGCTGAATGGAAGGAATTTAGAGATAAGATAGATGAAATCATTAATTCAGAAATAAAGTTTGATGGAACTAATAATGAGTTTATGGAAGTAATATGTAAAGGTGGCTTAGGATTAATTTTACAAATACTAGATGAAAAACTAAAATGAAACTAGACGAATACTTAAAAACATTAAAATATATGCTAGAGAACTACGATAAGGACGCTTTAGACTGGGACTCTATCGTAAGAACTCTAAAAGATTTCGCTAATAAGAAAAACGTAGAGAAATGTATATGTAAAACAAAGGTCGAAAGTAAATGTTATTGGCACGGGAAATGAGAAAATACACAACAATACAATGTAAATTTTGCGGAAATGATGTAAGAACATACACTCGCCTTGAAGCTATAAAAAAGTATTGTAATAGATGGTGCTATATGCAAGATAAAAAACGAAAGCTACATTATTTCAACAAAGACTTAATCATCTCCAACTTCAAGAAAAAGGTATATAAAATAAAATGCCATCTTTGTGGTAAAGAAGAAGAACGCTCTAATAGAGTTAAAAAGGTAACTTGCTTTAATTGTAAGAAAGAAAAAATGAAAGTATGGAGAACAGATTTGACACTTAAAAACTAATTTAATATAATATATATATGAATAAACAACTAACAAAAGAACAATTAGCAGAAATTAACAAAGAAATAATCGCAACCTTAACAAAATATAACGTTCACCTAGAAGTAGGACACGTTATAAATATCGTGGCTAACCCTGAACTACCAACTCCAACAGGTACAGAAACAGTCGGAGAAACAGAAAAAACTAGTCCTACCGAGTAGAACTAGTTTTTGTAATTTTGTGGCACTTAGGGCATTTGTATCTATTTATAATTAGATTTTTAACATAATCAATCATATGAGATAAAAGTTTACCCTTAACGTTGCCACAATGTTTGCAATTAAACCAATGTATATTCATAATAAGAACTTTTAATATATTTTAACATTAAATGAGAATAATACTAGCTAATTCATTCATAGGGGGTAGAACAGGGTCAGAAACTTGGTTAGAAACTATGTCAGACAATTTAAAAAAACATCAGGTAATATTATTTGATGAAAATTCTAGCATTCCACACGACATAGACTTAGCAATAATAAATCATAATACTTGCTTAAAAAGACTAAAAGATTTAAAATGTAAGAAGATATTTACATCTCACGGAATTATACCTAGCCTCGAACAACCAATAAAAGGAGCAGACATATATGTATCAGTAAGTGAAGAAGTACAAGAACATTTAAAAAATTTAGGTTTCGATAGTATAATAATAAGAAATGGAATTGATTGTGAGAAGTTTAAGAAAATAAAAGAGCCAAATATAATACTAAAAAATGTACTATATTCATCAAATTATCAAGGAAAGGCTCTAAAAGTAATACAAAAAGCGTGCCAAGAACTCAATCTAAACTTAACAGTAATAGGAAAAGATAACAGAGTTTCAAATGTAGTAGATTATATCAACAATTCTGATTTAGTTATAGGGTTAGGTAGAACTGCTTACGAGGCTATGGCGTGTGAAAGAAATGTAATAATATATGATTATAACGGTGGAGATGGTTACGTTACAAAACAAAATATGATAGAATTAAGGAAGAACAACTGTTCTGGTCGGCGTTACAAAAAAGACTATACAATAGAAGAACTAAAAAACGAATTATTAAAATACAACAAAGATACAGGGAGAGAATTAAGAGAATACATATTAGAACATAACAACATACAAAAAACTTTAAGTCAATATTTAACTATATAAAAATGGCACAAGTAGGAAGACCTCCAAAATGGAATAACAAAGAAGAACTAAAGAATCTAATAGATGCTTATTTTATTTCTATTCAAAATCCAGATAAACCAAATGAGTACATAAAACCTCCTACTATAACAGGATTAGCTTTAGCTCTTGGAACAAATAGAGAAACATTATGTAATTATGAAGAAAAAGACGAATTTTTTGACACAATAAAAGAAGCAAAAGGAAAATGTGAAAATTGGGTAGAAGAAAATGCTATGCTAGGTAAAGCAAATGCTACTTTCTCAATTTTTAATCTAAAAAACAATTATGGTTGGAAAGATAAAACTGAACAAGATTTATCTATAAAAGAATTACCAAAACCAATAATGGATATAACAGATGTTCGTTCAAACAACAGCAACTAAAAGAATTATGGCTCTTAGTAAAAGAATAAGAGCTATACAAGGAGGAAGTAGTGCTTCTAAAACTATTTCTATTTTATTATATTTAATTGCCTTAGCTCAATCAGATAAGATAAAAACATTAACTAGCATAGTATCAGAATCAATACCTCACTTAAAAAGAGGTGCTATGCGCGATTTTAAAAACATTATGCAAGAGCATATGTATTGGAGAGACGCTAATTGGAATGCTACTGATAGTGTGTATACGTTTGAAACAGGAAGCCAGATAGAATTCTTTTCAACAGATAATGGAGATAAACTTCGTGGTGCAAGACGTGATAGATTGTTTATAAATGAAGCAAACAATGTTCCCTTTGAAGCATTTGAGCAGTTAGATATTCGTACTAAAGAATTTGTATTTCTCGACTGGAATCCGACAAATGAATTTTGGTTTTATACAGATGTGCTAGGCAAAAGAGATGACGTAGAGCATATAATCTTAACTTATAAAGATAATGAAGCACTTGATAAACAAATAGTTCAAGCACTAGAGTCAAGACAAAACAGAACAGAATGGTGGAAGGTTTATGGATTAGGACAATTAGGAGAAGTAGAAGGTAGAATATACAAAGGTTGGCAAATCATAGATGATATTCCACACGAAGCAAGATTAGAAAGATATGGACTAGACTTTGGTTATACAAATGACCCAACAGCTATTGTTGCCATATATTATTATAATGGTGGTTATATCTTAGATGAGATTTGTTACCAAACAGGATTAATGAACAGACAAATAGCTGATATTCTTAAATCAGTTCCATTAAGTGTAGTAATTGCAGATAGTGCTGAACCTAAAAGTATAGATGAAATACGACAATATGGTGTAACAATTTTACCTGCTAATAAAGGAAAGGATAGTATAAGACAAGGAATACAAAATGTACAATGGCAAAAAATATCTGTAACTAAAAATAGTGTTAATTTAATTAAAGAATACAGAAACTATCTTTGGGCTATTGATAAGGATGGAAAATTTATCAGTCCAAATGAACCAGAGAAAGGACAAGCAGACCATTTACTCGATGCTGTTCGTTATGGTATTACTAATATAAAAGTACCTAACAATGCTGACACGATAGCACAAATGAGAGCTAGAATACAACAAAATAGAAATAAACTTTTGACAAACCAAGTAGAATAATATTATAATTATAAATATATAAATAACTTGTTTGTTGTGGAACACAAACAAATATGATAACTAAAGAGCTAGAAAAATTTAAAAAGAATTATTTTGAAAAATCAATACAAGTTGTAGACGGACTTTATTACAACCAAGCAGAAACTATTAAAAAAATAGAATATTATTGGAACTCTAAATATATTAATGGGCAACAAGACGAACTAGGTAGAACTAAACCTTTTTACAATATCACTAAATTTAGAGTAAATGTTGCTACAAGAGCAACTGATTTAGACGTTAAAGACGTGCGTGTAACTTCTGATAACCCTAACGATAGAGTTCGTTCTATGTTATTAAATCACGAATTAAAGAACTGGATGAAGAAGACCCAGTTTTCTAAGTTGTTAAATGATTTTGGTAAAAACCGTGCTAAATATGGCGGTGCTTTAATTAAGAAGGTAGAAAAAGACGGTGAATTAAAGATAGAACTTGTAGAATGGAAAAATGTTTTAACTGACCCAACAAATATAGAAAAAGGAGCTATTTGTGAAATACATTATATGTCGCCAAGTGAGTTAGACAAAAAAAGAGATGTTTGGGAACATATTGATGAAGCTATTAAACTAGCAGTAAAATCTAAAGGTGGTAAAAAAGAAGAAGCTAAAGTAAATAAGGTAGAAGTGTATGAAATACACGGTGAATTCCCTGAAACATACTGGAATGAAGAAGGTGATGAAAAAAAATATAAACAAATGATGTTTATTATTGCAGGTGATTATATTTTATATAAAGAAGAAGAAAAAGAATTACCTTATCGTTTCTTGGCTTGGGATTATGTAGCAGGTAGAGGACTTGGAATCGGTATTGTAGAAGATGGATTCGAAGCTCAAATGTGGACTAATGATGCTATTCTTGCTGAAAAAAATATTATTGATTTAGCAGGTAAAGTGTTTATCAAAACAAATTCAAAGACACTAGGTAACAATGCTATATCAGATATGCCAAACGGTATGGTCATAGAACTGAACGAAGGTGAGGATGCTAACATTTTAAATCTAACTCCATCATCGTTACCAGAATTCCAAAATCTAGTTGATAAGTGGAATACTCAATATGAAAGAGCAACTAATACTTTTGAAGCAGTAACAGGTGAAACACTACCAGCAAATACTCCGTTAGGTAGTGTAGCAATACAATCAGCTCAAGCATCTTCGTTCTTTGATTATAGGCGTGAAGAAGCAGGAATTTTCTGGTCAGATATATTAACTAATTGGGTATTATCTAGTTTAATCAAAAAGATTAATAAAGCTCATATTTTAACATCTGATTTTTCTATCGAAGAATTAGAAAAAATTGACGATGCTTTCTCTACATATCAAGCTAATCAAAGAGCAATAGAAAGTATTTTAAGTGGTAAGATAATTTCTCAAGAAGATTATAATCTTTTATATCAAGCACAAAAAGACTTTTTACAAACAGATGGCAAAAGAAGGTATATAGATATACCTAAGAATTATTTCAAAGATTTTGAAACAAAAATAACTATTGATTTAACTGGTGAGACAAGAAACAAACAAGCTACACTTCAATCACTAGATAATATATTAGCTAAATTCTCTTCTAACCCTACGTTACTACAAGACCCTAACTTAATGGGTATATTAAATCAAATGTTAGAAATATCTGGTATTAACTTTATCCCAAAACCAATAGTCTCTCCAATTCAACCTAAAGCAATGAAAGGTGAACAACAACAAGGTCAATTACAAAATCAAACTGAAGCAGTATTACCAGAAGCACAAAAATAATGGAAAACTTACGAAACATAGCATCAAATAAAGTATTAATGGACTCTTTGAGAGCTTATTTTCAAGCTCACTTAGAGAAGAAGATAATAGAGAAAGCATTATTAAAAAAAGATATAGGGGGGTATGCAGAAGCAAGTGAAATAATAAAGGTCGCCCTATCAGAATTAGAAAATTCGGTTAAGGTTAAAAAAACAAATAACTTAGACCAGTCAATATAATATGCCATTAACAAAAAAAGGTAAAAAAATAATGAAAGTAATGAAGAAAGAATACGGTAAGGACAAGGGGAAGAAAGTTTTTTATGCAAGTGAAAACAAAGGTAAAATAAAAGGAGTTGCAAAAAAAATGAAGTAGTATTATAATTTAATTAACTGGAGGGAGAATTTACCTCCTAAAATAAATAATCTATATGGAAAATGAAAATGATGGTGTAGTTGATACCTTAAATCAACAAGAGGAAGAAGTCCTTGAAACTCCAAAAGATAATGTAGATACAAGTGAGTTAGAAGCTGAATTAAAAAAAGCTAAAGAACTTGCTAATAACTACAAAATCAGAGCAGAAAAAGCAGAGAGACTAGCTAGAGAAAAAGGCGAAACTCAAACTATTACAAATAATTCTTTGTCCAGAGACGAAGCAATCTTAATTGCTAAAGGATATGATGAAGAAGCTCTTGAAAATCTTAATAAGATAGCTAAGGCTACTAATAAAAATATTAAAGAAGCTCAAGAAGACCCTTTGTTCATAGCTTGGCAAGAAAAGAGAGAAGCTGAAAAAAAATCAGAAAAAGCTCGTTTAGGTGCTTCAAAAGGTAGTGGTTATGGTGAAGATAAGTTAGACTTTTCTAAACCTGGACTATCAAGAGAAGAACATAAAAAACTCTGGCAAAAGACAATGTCAAAATAGTATTTATAATAAGGTTGTGGTAGTTATGGAAGCTATACTTGATAATCAAAAAATATGGCGTATCCTACCGATACTTTCACAGGTGCTTCAGGTGATTTGGATGTAATGATTCCAAAAATCTGGGGACAAACACTTAATGATTTCTACCGTGCAAACTTAGTTTGTGGTAACTTCTTTACAGATAGAAGTGAATCATTATCAAACGGAGGTAATATTGTTTACACTCCAAACATTACAGAAATTTCTGCTAACTCAAAAAGTGCTGCAACAGCAGTTACTCTAAACAGTCCAACAGAAACTTCTATAACATTAACAGTAAACCAATGGTATGAAGCATCATTTGCTATCGAAGACCGTGAAGCTGCTTTCGTTAAACACGATTACAGTATTATGGAAACTTATATGCAAAACGCTGCATACGCAGTGGCAAAGAAATTAGATACAGCTTTAACAGCTTTGTTCGCAGGTTTCTCACAATCAGTGGGAGCTTCAACAACAAATATTGCTGACTCTGAAATCCGTCAAGCTATTGCTTATCTTGATGCAGCAAATGCTCCACAAGATAACCGTGCGTTCTTCGTTCACCCTAATGTATTTTGGAAACAAATTCAAAATCTTGATAAGTTCTCTCTAGCTATTAACTCTCCAGTTCAAGACCCAGTAGCTAAGAAACCTATGGCTTACTTATATGGTATTCCAGTATATATCACTACTCAAGTTCAATATGTTTCTGGTACAACAGGTAGAATCAATGCTTTAGCACACAAAGATGCTCTACACTTCGCAACTTCTCCACTTGGTTCAGGTGGTTCAAAAGGTGCAATGGTAGGTTCAAATGGTATCCGTGTTCAAGCAAACTATATCCCAGATTATCTTTCAACTTTAGTTACAGCAGACATTTTGTATGGTGTAATTGAAAACAGAGATACTTCAGGTGTTAGAATCTTAACAGCTAACTAGTTGTTTGCACCACTCCACTCCTAATCGCGGAAGTGGTGCAGATTAGGAAATAACTATGAATGTAATAATTTCACCTAATATAAAAAAAATATCAGAAAGAATAGATAAGAATACAGGAGATACAATTAATCCTAATACAGGAGCTATTGTAGAGCAAAGAGAAGTACTAAATATACCACCTAAACCATTAAATGAAACACAAGATACTTCTTTAGATAATCTAAATCCTCTTCAAATTCAAGATAAAATTAAATTACTTGAAGAAGAAATTAATAAATTAAAAGACTTAAGAAACAAGAAAATTGCTGAAATGCAAAAGCAATTAGAAATGTTACAAAACATATAATGAGAGTATATTTCGTTTCCTCAAATTTACAAGGTTGTTATGCAGTTAGATGTCTTTATCCTTTAATGGCAGGTGGTTGGGATGGAGACCAAACAACAATAAATCAAAATTACAAAACACCTGAAAACAAAGTAGAAGCTAGTAAAAATGCTGATGTTGTTGTCTTTCATAGACCAGAATATCCTGATAAATTAAAAATTGCTAGACTATTGAAACAAGCAGGTAAGAAAATAGTTTATGATAATGATGATACATATAAAGATGACGGAGGTTTTAAATTTAATGAATTTATGGACAAGGAACGATTATCTCGTGGTATGACTAAAGTTTCTAATCAATTAGATGAATTCATTAAAGAAGCAGACCTTGTTACTTGTACTACTAAATTTTTAGCAGAAGAATACAAAAAAATAAATCCTAATGTAGTGGTTTTACCTAATTGTGTTGACCCTTTTTACTTTGATGAACCATTAAAAAACAATAATGGGAAGGTTAGAATAGGTATAGTTGGTTCACTTATGGCGACAAAAGACTTCGATTTATTAACTCCTATAATTGGGCATTATATTAACGACCCTAGAGTAGAGTTAGTTATATTCTCACTTCCACCAAAAGACGAAGATGAAATAAATCGTAAACTTTACAAAGAAGAATACGAATATATGGACAAAATAGTTAAAGCCGATAATGTAGAATGGCAGTCTTTTGTTATGTTTGAACAATATTACGAAAAATTAAATGAGTTAAGACTCGATATGGCTATTATTCCACGAGCTGAAACTTATTTTAATAAATGTAAATCTAATTTAAAGTTTTTAGAAATGTCTATGTTAGAAATACCAGTAATTGCACAAGGTTTTGAAGATGGTAATAGCCCTTATCAAGACCCTGAAGATGCTAAACATATGGTTATTGTTACTGATAACTCTAAATGGATACACGAGATAGAACTTTTAATTGAAAATAAAGAATTAAGAGAAGAAATGGGGAAAAAAGCTAAAGAATATGTTATTAGTCGTTATGACATAGAAAAAAATATTCACCTCTGGGAAGAGGCTTATCAATCATTATTTATAAACAATGAAAACACTAAAATTTAAAGACGAAACTATAGTTTCACTCGTAAAAGAACAAGGAATACTTGTAGAAAAAGGAAGACGTTTTTCTAATGAAATAGAACAAATAGAAAATCGTATTACAGAACTTGATGCTAAAGAAAAAGAATATACTACTAAATGTGAACCAAAAGAATTAATAGAAAAAGGTGATGCTATCTATAAGAAAATACAAGAATTGTCTAAAGAATTAGCAGTTATTGGTAAAGAAATAGAAGAAACTAAAATTGCTTCTATCCCTATTGATATGTATAACGAGCATTATGCACTTAGAGATAAAAAAGAAAAGTTAGAAAGAGAAAGAAATAAAGTGGCTCTCAAAATTCAAAAAATGAAAGATAAATTAATTCCTAAAATACAGAAATTAGTAAAACCTCATTTAGAAGAATACGAAGATATAGAGAAATCAGATATAAAAAACAATGAACTGATTGTTTATATCTATAACCGTTTAGAAGAATTCAAAAATAATTTTAAGAAAGGGTAAAACCTTTCTTCCCCTGTGTTATCCACAACTAATACGGGGGGAAAAGGGCTTTACTTTAAAAAATAAAAACATTATAATTAAATTAGCAAGTTGTGGTGCATTCAATATATGCAATATAACAACGATTCTACAAAACAAGGTATAGTTCAAGATATTTATTTTAAGATAAATGCTAATTCTAATTCCTATCCCATAGAAGATGTAACAAGAGCAGTTAATAATGGTTTAGATAAAGTTTCATCTATTATTTTAAAAGCAGACAATCGTTGGCAATTTGATGATACTAATAATACAACACTTCCAATAGCAACTACTAATATTGTAAACAACCAACAAGATTATCAATTTGATAGTTCTTTTTTAATTGTGGATAAAGTATTAGTTACAGATGAAAATGGAGAATTTTATGAAATTTATAATATAGATATTAAAGACCAAAATATAACTTCTTATTTGCAAAACCAAACCTCAAACACTTCTCGTCCGACTCGATATGATGTAATAGGTAATTCTATTTTGCTAGACCCTAGACCAAACTACAACGAAAGTAATGGATTAAAGGTATATTTTAAAAGAAAAGCAACTTACTTTACTACAGGAGATACAACCAAAGAACCAGGATTTGCTCCTCAATTCCACGAAATACTTTCTTTATACGGACAATATGATTATGCAGTAGCAAAAACCCTAAATAAAAGAGAAGTATTAAAGAGAGACATAATGCAAATGGAAAAAGATATAGCAGATTTTTATTCCAAAAGATTAAAAGATTATCAACCAAGATTTATTCCTAGATATAGGAATCCAGTATAATATGTGGACAGAACAAGAAAAATATTCTTCACAAGAATCAGTAGATTATAACGAAAATATAGACTATAACGAAGTCGGTTATATGTATAATGGAAAACTTCAAACAATATGGAGTTTTCAAAATGAAAATTAAATGAGTACAAATTTCCCAACATCTCTTGATAGTTTAACAAATCCTTTAAGCACAGACTCAATGTCTAGTGTTTCTCACGCTGACCAACACGCTAATGCAAATGATGCTATCGAAGCATTACAAGCAAAGGTAGGTATAAATGGTAGTGCAGTAACAACTTCACACGATTATAAACTTTCAGGAGTAACTGGAAGCGATAAAGCAGTTTCCAAAACAGGAACAGAAACCCTCACTAACAAAACCCTAACAGCTCCACAAATAAACTTCGGCTCTGATGCAACAGGAGATTTAATTTACCGAACAGGAGCAGGAGTAACAGCTAGACTACCTATTGGTTCAACAGACCAAATACTATCAGTTCAATCAGGTGTACCAGCTTGGATAGCAAACCCTAGTGCAAGTGCAGCTTCAGATACAGTAGCAGGTATCGTAGAATTAGCTACAACAGCAGAAACTACAACAGGAACAGACGGTACGAGAGCAGTAACTCCAGACGGACTACACGATATGACTTCTCTTGCAGGTGCGGCTTGGTTCTTAGACGAAGATGATATGGCTTCTGATAGTGCTACAAAAACAGTTTCTCAACAAAGTGTTAAGGCGTATGTAGATGCTTCTAATAAATTTAATACAGGATATGATACTAAAGCAACAAATAGTACAACAGACCAAACTATTGCTCACGGATTAGGAGTAACTCCTAAATTAGTTAAAATTACCTGTTATGCAAGTCCAGAAACTAATACAAACGGAATGTCTACAGGTACAGGAACAGGTGTTAGTTCAGAACAAGTTGTTGGTTCGGTTTTTTATACAGGTTCAGGTGATGATACTTACAATGACACTTCTTCAATTATTTTAATTAAAAAACCAGATGGGACAACAGTAGCCCAAGCTAATTTAAAAACATTAAACTCTACAAATATT
>Ga0208916_10001099_pt1 | contig 11827 bp, 9 predicted proteins | sample DEB19_08_DNA_5_FD_184523 | JGI IMG/M metagenome (GOLD analysis project Ga0208916, IMG submission 184523) | Aqueous microbial communities from the Delaware River and Bay under freshwater to marine salinity gradient to study organic matter... | ecosystem: Environmental > Aquatic > Marine > Coastal... | reverse complement strand
GGGTGCCGGCAATCACTAGTGTCGGGCAAGTGATGCGTTGGTTGCTGCTGCGAAAATCAATCGCGGCAACCGCACCGCAACTCGCGGCATAGGGCTCTGGCGCGATTTTTTCGAACTTCTCGCGCAGCGCCGCCACACGGGCTGCACCACCGCCAGCCGTGTCCGCGATGAACTCTGGCGTGAACCAGCGCTGAATCGCGCCTTCGGCCACAGCCGCAACACCTTGGGTCAGCACCGTGTTCATGCGGGCGCGCCACATGGCGCCGGCAGGCTCACCGTAAAAATTCGCAGCGTTGGCAATCGTGATGCTCTTGACCAGCTGCGGATGCCTTGCGGCCAGCGCCTGCGCCGTCATGCCGCCCATGCTCAGGCCGACAAAATGCACCGGGCCTGTGGTTTCTGCCTTGATCAGCGCGGCGGCGTCGTCGGCCAGCATCTCCATGCTGTACGGCCCAGCAGGCGCTGCTGATTGGCCATGGCCACGGGCGTCATAACGCAAAACGGTGAAGCGTTGCTTCAGGCGTTCGGCCACCGCGTCCCACATACCAAGATCGCAACCGAGTGCGTGGCTGAGCATCACCACCGGGCCTTGGCCCTCACGGACCCAATGAAGTTGGGGGGATGAAGTCGATTCAGTGGATGGCAAAAAACCTTTTTCGCGCAAGATGGCACCTGCCACTGAAAACGCATGGTTGGCGGCGGGTACGCCGCAGTAAATCGCCGCTTGCAAGATCACTTCCTTGATGTCGTCTGGCGTCAAGCGTGACTCTGGCGGGCCGTCCAAACCAGCGCGCACATGAAGGGCAAACTCTTCGTAAGCTTTGAGCGCGATCATGGTGGACAGCACCATCAGGCGACGCGTCTTGTCACCAAAAGCAGGCCGGCCCCAAACCTCGTTCCACGCGTAGCGCGTGATCAGGTTTTGAAACTCACCGTTGAAGTCATTGACGTTGACTAGGGATTTATCGACCCAGGCATGACCCAGCACGCGGCGGCGATTGAGCATGCCGTCGGCATAATCTTTGTCGTGTTTTTTGTCGTGCTCGGTCATGCGGTGGCTTTCATGATTTTTTGAGTTGATCTGCCGCTGCAACAACATTCAAGGTATTCAACACCTTCAGTGCCTTCAATTGCGTGCGCGTGACGCCGGCCGCATGCAGCGCCAGTGCCGGGCTGAACCACTCGTCGGCGGCTTCAGCTGGCAATACCGCTCGCAGGGCATGCAGATTGGCCAGCATACGCCCTGTGTCCACCTGCAGGCCGGGCAAAGCCTGAGCCATGGCACGCGCGCTACCGTGCACGGACAACAACAGGCCCGGCCATTCAGCCAGCTCGGTTTGCCAATGGCTGAGGGCGCGCTCGTGCTCTTGCGGCATGGCGGCCAACAAGGCCGCCACCCGCTGCGGCGCACGCTGCGCAGCCACCAGCGCCACCATACACGCCACCGGATTGCGCTTGTGCGGCATGGCTGAAGAACCACCACGGCCCGGCTCTGTCGGCTCAGACACTTCATTCACCTCGAACTGTCCCATCAGGGAAATGTCACGGGCGATCTTGCCAAGGCTGCCAACCAGCAAACCCAGCTCGCATCCCAGCGCGACCCATTCGTCGCGCTGCGTGTGCCAAGTGGCCAGCGGCGCTTTGAGTTGCAGGTCAGCCGCCATCAGGGTGATAACTTCTGGGCCTTGCGCCTTCATTTGTGCCAGCGTGCCGACCGCGCCGCCAAGTTGCAAACACAGTGCGTTGGCGGCAGCCACTTGCAAACGCTGCTGGCTGCGGATCAAGGGCGCGACCCAGCCAGCGCACTTCAAACCAAAACTGGTGACAGAGGCCGGCTGCAACAAAGTGCGCGCCAGCATCGGATCAGCGGCGTGACGCTCAGCCAGCGCCATCAAGGCATCAATGCTGATTTGCACATCGGCCTGCACCAAGGCCAGCGCGTCACGCGTGACCAGCGACAACGCGGTGTCAATGACATCTTGGCTGGTGCTGCCGAAGTGGACAAAGCGCACCGCCTCCGGGTTGAAAAGGCCGACCGTTTCCTTCAGGCTTTTCATCAGAGGAATGGCGAGGGTGCCGGCGCGCCCGCTTTCGCGGACGATCTTGCTGACGTCAAACAACTCAACCTTGCAGGTGTCGATGATGGACTGCGCAGCGCTCTCGGGAATCAAGCCAACGCGCGCCTGCGCTCTGGCAAGCGAGGCTTCAAATCGCAACATGGCTGCCAGAAAATGACGTTCGCCGAAAGCCTCAAGGATCTCGGGGGTAGACAAAAAGCCTTCGAAAATACTCATGGTCAAGTCAATCTTTCAGCGTTTGAGCCTGATCTGATTCGGCAGTGGCACCGAGCGGCGCAACACGTCTTCGCCCAGCCACTGGGCTGAGCGCCAAGCGCGTTGCGCCACGGTCGGCAGCGGCATTTGCTGGTAGTCATCATTGAACACCTCAAAGCTGTAGTCGCCGCGGTAACCAAGCTCGTGCAGCTTGGTGACCAGGGCGGCCAGCGCTTCGCTGTGCACGCCTTCGCCGGGAAACACCCGAAAGTGGCGGGCCGTGGTGATGCGCTCTTCCACCGATTTGATCTCGGTCCACATGAAGTCGGCCAGTTGCACTAGAAAAATCTTGTGCGGGTCGAGCATCTCGAGTTCGTCCAGCGAGGTGTTGGTGGCGAACATGTGGAACGAATCAAAACCGAGACCGAGGTTTGGCATGTCGGCTTGGGTGATGATGTCCCAGGCCTGCGGAAACTCATTGATGACACGACCCCAGGACAGGGCTTCAAAAGCGATCTTGATGTTCATCGGAATCGCCAGCATGGCCAGCTTGCGCAGGTCCTTGACCAGCGCCTGTGTGTCGCCGGTGGCGTGAACGGAAGTCGATGAACAGATCAACAACACCCGGCAATCCAGCGCGTGACACATCTCCAGCATCGACTTGGCGATGTCCATCTTGTACTCGTGTAGGTGGCCTGAGAGTCCCTCGAAGTCACGCAGCACCTGAAAACCGGTGACGCGCAGCCCGCTGGTTTTAACCGCCTGCACGGCCGCCTCCAGACCCTCCGGATGACCGACCAAATCCCGGGCCGACAGCATGATCTGCGTGAAACCGGCTTCGCGCACGGCCTTCAGCTTGGCCTCCAGCGGTCCGGCCAAGGAGATGGTGTCCATCCCGAAGTCGCTGATGTTTCCGCGGTAGTGCATGGCTCAGCTCCGCTCGACGGTGCGTTGGTCTTGCACCAACTCAAAGCTGACGCTTTGCAGCCAGGTGCGTGTGAGCGCACCGCGGTCTTCGGTCTGTACGCCGCGTGACTGCACAAACTCAACGCCGCGCTGAGCCAGTTCGGCCACCGTGGTGCGGACATCGGCCGTGCCCAGACCAATGCGCTGCAAGGCTTCGTCGTCCTTGACGTCCAGCACGCTCGCATCCGGCTCGATCAGCTGGACATAAAAGCGGGAAGCCGCGGGGCACGGGCTTTGCAGAATCCGCCCCTTTGGCAAGACGCCAAAGCGCTTGTCGTCCGGCAAATCCGTGAAACCAAACAACTCGCGATAAAACTCCGCCCAGTCTTCGGTGCGGTCGTTGCCGATGTACTGCACCACGCCAAAGAAATGCAGTCCTGCGACTGCGGGCGGGTGCTGCTCAACGGTCGGAATCGGCACAAAGTCAACGTCATAAATAGAGAACTTGTCGTAACGGTCGACAAAGTAAATGCGGCTCTTGCCAACACCATGAATTGCCGGGATGTTCAGTTCCATCACCTCGACCCGTGGCGGCACGGCCCAAGCACCGCGCTCCAGCGCACGGCGGTAAGCCGCAGCGGCATCGCGCACGCGCAATGCAATCGCCGCAATCACCGGCTTGTCATGCGGCGCAGCGCCATCGGGCAAGGTCGAGACATGGGCGTTGACGATGATGTTGATCGCGCCTTGACGGTACAGCAGCACCTCCCGCGAACGATGGCGGGCCACCGGGCGAAAACCCATCATCTCCAACACCTGACCCAGCGCCTGCGGCTTGCTGGTGGTGTATTCAATGAACTCAATGCCGTCCAAGCCGAGTGGATTGGCGGCTTCGGGTATGGCTTCGCGATCGGCAGCTGGTGTTTGCAAGTGGGTGCTCATGTTGCGTCCTGAAATGACAATTCAAAAAATCTAAAAAACATCATGCTACGGCGCTGACACTTGCCTCTGGCACATGGCCGCCACCGAGAAACAATCGTTCAATGTGCGGATCGGCCAGCAACTCTGAGGCTGGTTTGTGCAGCACCAGTTGGCCAGACTCCAGCGCAATCGCATCGTCTGAAATCTTCAACGCACTTTTCACGTTTTGCTCGACCATCAGCACGGTCGTGCCTTGGGCGGCCAAGGTGTTCAACAATTTGAAAACGTCTTGCACCACCAACGGCGACAAGCCAATCGAAGGCTCGTCAATCAAAAGAACTTTGGGCCTGAGCAACAAAGCGCGGCCAATTTCAAGCTGCTTTTGCTCCCCGCCTGATAGCGCAGACGCTTGTGAATGCAAGCGCTCTTTCACACGTGGAAAAAAGTTTAGCACTTCAGGAATGCGTTCATGCGTGGTCTTTGTGCCTAGGGTGATGCCGCCCAGTTCGAGGTTTTGGAAGACCGTCAGCTGTCCAAACAAATTACGCCCCTGCGGCACAAAGGCAATGCCCTTTGCCAGCAGCTCTTTTTGGGTCGCGCCGGAGATGTCCTCTCCGTCCAGCAGAATGCGGCCCTGACGCGGCTTGAGCAAACCAAACAGCGTTTTCAAGACGGTCGATTTGCCAGCCCCGTTGGGGCCGAGCAGCAAGGTGATGGAGCCACGCCGCACCTTGAACGACAGGTTGTTGAGGATCATGAAATCCTTGTAACCTGCGACCACATCGTCAAACTCAATACAAATGTCGTTCGTCATTCTTAGTTCCCCAGGTAGGCGTCTAGCACCGCTTTGTTGGCGCGAATCTCTGCCGGTGTGCCAATCGCCATGACCTGCCCCTCCACCATCACCATGATCCGATGACACAGGTCCATGACGAAGTCCATGTTGTGCTCGATCACGACAAATGAACTCTGGCGTCCCAGGGTCGGATTTCGATTGAGCTCCTTGAGCAGCGTGGAGATGCCGCCCACCAAACTGGGGTTGACGCCGGCACAGGGCTCATCGAGCAGCACCAGTGACGGTTGGGCCATGAAAGCCATGGCGATGTCGACCAGCTTTTGCTGTCCATAGCTCAAAGTGCCAGCCAGCGTATCAGCAACGTGGCGAATTCTGAATTGATCGATCAAGGCATCCGCCCTGTCGCCCAGGCCCGAGTCGCCCGGGGCAAAAATGCGGCTCAGCATGCTGCCTTGATGTTCTTGCGCTGCAACGATGAGGTTGTCACGCACCGTCATTTTTCCGAAGACCTGCAGGGTCTGAAAAGTACGACCTACACCGCGACGGCTCAGCGCCAAGGGCGACAGTCCGCTGATGCTTTGACCATTCAGCTCGATCTCGCCGGCATCCGGCGTGATCTGCCCTAGCACGCTGTTGAACATGGTGGTCTTGCCCGAACCGTTGGGCCCGATAACGCCAAATATTTCGCCTGGCATGACTTCAAACGAGACGCCGCCGACGGCTTGAATCGCACCGTAGGCTTTCTTCAAGCCGGTGACTTTGAGCAAAGGATGGGTCATGATCCGGCCTTCATTTTTGCGGCCTTGGCTGCACGCTGAGCAGAGGCTTCACGCGCAGCACGGCGCGCTTTCAATCGGTCTGGAATGCTCAACAAGCCGTCCGGCAACCAGACCATCATCAACACCACCGAAGCCCCAAATATCGGTAAATACCAGGCTGCTACGCCTGGTACATCGCGCATCCATTCTGGCAATACAACACCAACAGCAGCACCTAGCACCGGGCCAAAAAAATAACCCGCGCCGCCGACCACCACCATCAAATACATCATGATGGATGCACCCACAGTGAAGGGACCCGGCTCAATGAACTGCACCAAGGATGCGAACAGTGCACCAGCTACACCGGCGTAAGCCGCGCCAATGGCGAAGCTCAGCAGCGTGTAGTTCCGAATGTCGATGCCCAGACTTTCAGCGCGGATCGGGTTGTCACGCAGTGCCTTGAATGCCTTACCCCAGGGTGAGCGCAGCAAGCCCCACAAGAGACCCGCCATCACCAGCGTTACCGCCAGCACGAAGTAGTAATAAGGCCGATTCCCTTCCAGCGAATAGCCCAGCACAGCAGGCCGCGCAATGTTGTTGATACCGAACGTCCCGCCGGTGAGCCACTCCTCGTTGCGCATCACCAGCCAAATGGCGGTGTTGAAACCCAGCGTGGCAAAGGCCAGATAAATGGCCTGCACGCGCAGCGCCGGAAAGCCCAGCACCAAACCAAGGGCAAAGCAGATCACAGCAGCCGCTGGCAAACCCAGCCAAAAGCTGATGCCCGCCTTCATCAATATAGCCACGGTGTACGCACCGATGCCGAAAAACGCCGCATGACCGAGCGACTTCTGGCCGGCGTAACCGGTGGTCAGGTTCAGGCCCATGATGGCGATGACAAACACCAGCCAATAACTCAGCAAATAAACGCCGTAATTCTTCAGGTACTGCGGTGCCACCAGCAGCAGGGCTGCGGCAGCCAGCGTGAAAGCCAAGCCGAACTTGTGTTGCAAGAGCTTCATACCTTGCGCTCCTCTTTTTTACCCAACAGCCCTTGCGGTTTGAACAGGATCACGACCATGAAAATCACCAGCGCCACGGCATCTTTGTAGGCCGGAGAAATGTAAGCAGCGGCCAGGTTTTCACAGACGCCGACGATCAATCCGCCCAGCAGCGCGCCACGGGAGTTATTGAAGCCGCCAATGATGGCTGCAAAGAACGCCTTGGTGCCCAACCCTTCGCCCATGTCGAACTTGGCCAGATAAGTCGGCGTGACCAGCATCGCGGCAGCAACCGCCAGTACCGCGTTGATGGCGAAGGTGTAAAAAATCATCCGAGGCACGTTGATGCCGAGCACCGACGCGCTTTCGGTATTTTGTGCAACCGCCTGCATGGCACGACCAGTGACCGTCTTGGCCAAGAAAGCCTGCGTCGCCATGACAATCACCATCGCCAACGCAAAGGTGCCCATGTCCTGCAAGGTCACGGTCACGCCAGCGATGTTGTAAAGCTTGTCAGCAAACAGGCTCGGAAATGGATGCGCCTCTGCGCTGTACCCTGCCCGCACGCCGTTGCGCATCGCAATCGACAGGCCGATGGTGGCCACAACGATCGGCATCATGCCGTACTTGAAGAGTGGATCCACCACGCCGCGCTTGAAGACCCAACCCAGCAGCAGCACCGCCAGCAACACGGTGCAAACAACGCTGACCAACATGGGCGCACCCAGCGACAAGAAACCCAGCATCATGAAAGCCGGCAACATGACGAATTCGCCCTGAGCAAAATTGATCGTGCCGGAGGCTTGCCACAGCAAGGTAAAGCCAAGAGCAGCCAGCGCATAAATGCTGCCAGTGGCCAGGCCAGATAGAAAGAGTTGAATGAAGTCGGTCATGGCATTTGGAGTAGCTGACAGTGGTCGGATGCACCGACGCCACAAGGCGAAGGTGCATTCAAAGCATGTTTCTTATTTCTTGGCAGGAGCCGCTTTGATGGCTGAACCACCGATCGGTCCACCCAGCGGCGGCAGCGTCGCCACCACGACCTGTTGGCCGTTCTTGACTTCGATCATGAAGCTCTCGCGGTCTAGGTCGCCCTTGCTGTCAAAAGCCACATCCATCAACACACCTGGATGGTCCGCAGCGCGGACCTTCAAGGTATGCAACACATCGGCCACAGCCTTGCGATCAAGCTTGCCGGCCTTCTCAATGGCGGCCTTCAAAACATAGACGCCTGAGTAGCCTTTCATGCCGTTGTGGTCCGAGATGTATTTGTATTCCTTCTCAAACTTGGAGCGAAAAGCGCGAATGGCCGGCAACGGTGCATCCACCGTCAAGCCGACGTGGGCCACGGCGCCATTGGCGGCATCGCCTGCCAGCTCAATCACTTTTTGGCCGGTCAAGGTGGTCTCGCCAATCACGGGTTTGGTCCAGCCTTGCTTGCGCAATTCGCGCAGCAAGCGCGCGGACTCTTCTTCGTTCGAGTAAACAAACACGCCATCGGCGTTGCTTTGCTTGGAGCGCAAAACAGCTGCAGAAAAGTCGACTTGGCTAGGCTCGGTTGAAATCTCAGCCAATATTTTGGTCGGTGAATTGGCCAAGGCCTTCTTGATCATGTCCAGACCGCCCTTGCCAAAGTCATTGTTGACGTAAATGACGGCAATGCTTTTGAGCTTGGCTTGGTCGCTGATGTAGCGCGCCACTTTGGGCATGGCGGTGGCCTGCGTGAAGCTGGTGCGAAAGATGAACGGATTGCCCTGCTCGGTGATGCTAGCCGCTTCACCGCCCGTGAAGTTGGGCACACCGGCGCGGCGAGATTCGGCCATGCTGACCATGATGGAGCCTGAAAAGACCGGCCCGAAAATAGCGAAAACGTCGTCGTCAATGGCTTTTTGCGTCAGACCCTTGGCCACGCCCGGGTTGCTCTGGGTGTCGGCCGTGGTGGTCTGGATTTTTTTACCCAGAATGCCACCGGCTGCGTTGATCTCTTTGACAGCCAGTTCGACGCCGTTTTTGAAGTTGGTACCGGCCGAGGCTCCGCCGCCGGACAACTCGACGATGTTGGCAATTTTGATCACGTTCTGGGCAAAACCAGCGGTGCTGGCAGCGGCGATAGCGCAGGCCGCTATCAGTTTCAGGGCGAATCGTTTGTTCATGAGGGTCTCCGAGAGTAGGTTTTATGCAAAGCAGTGACTTGTCGCGAACAAACTTTATCTGCACAAAACCTCCAAAATATTGAAAAACACAAAAATTGCGCGATTAACGCACATTATTGTGCGATAGTCGATCGAAAGTCGGGTTAGTTCGGATTCAACCTGAGCCCCAAAATCAACGCCTCACGGCGCTTTGCAGCCACTGAACCGGCCAAACACCATGAACAGCCCTGCCACTGCCGAGAACCGCCCCTCACTGGACAAACGCGACTGGATCGCCGGCCTTGAAAAAGGTTTGTCGGTGATTGAAAGTTTTGACGATGCCAACCCGCGCCTGACCGCCAGCCAAGCCGGCTTGCGCTGCGGCATCACGCGGACAGCAGCGCGGCGCTATTTATTGACGCTGGAGCACTTGGGTTATGTCGCTACCGACGGCAAACTGTTCTGGCTGACGCCCCGCGTGTTGCGACTCGGTCAGTCTTACCTGGAGTCAGCGCGGCTGCCGCGCATCGTGCAGCCATTTTTGCAACGCGTCACCGCGGGAACCCAAGAAAGCGCTTTTGTCAGCGTGATGGATGGCGACGACATCGTCTACATCGCTCGCAACGGCTCGAACCGCGTCATGAACACCGGTTACGTGCTGGGCGCACGGGTGCAAGCGCAAGTCACAGCGGCAGGTCTGCTGCTGCTGGCGCTGCGTGGCCCTGAATGGGTTGAGGCGTGGCTGGCCAACCACGCACTCAGCACCTACACCTCGCACACCATCGCCAACAAAGAACGTCTGCGCCTTGAACTCGCGCGTGTGAGGTTGCAGGGCTGGGCGCTGTCAGAGCAACAGCTCGAACTCAACTACCGCGGCATTGCCGTGCCGCTACGCGACCGGCACGGCCAAGTGATGGGCGCGCTCAGCGTGACCATGCCGATGGGCCACGAGTCCAGCGAAGACGCTGTCCGGCGCGTGCTGAATGTGCTGAGCGAAACAGCGCAGGGGATGCGCCATTTGGTCTGAGCTCACTGTTGCATCAAAGCCCAAACCCGGGCCGACGACAGCGGCATTTGCAGCAGCGGTGCTTTGCCGGCCATGCCGGCGCGGGCCAGCGCATCGGCCACCGCATTGACCACGGTCGGGCCTGCGCCGATGGTGCCTAGCTCACCCACGCCTTTGACGCCAAGCGGGTTGTTCAGGCAGGGCACGGACGTGTCCATCTCAGTCTTGAAGTCCGGTGAGTCTTCAGCGCGTGGCGCGACATAGTCCATCAAACTACCGGTCAAAGGCTGACCCGTTTCGCGGTCATAAACCACGTGCTCGTACAGCGCTTGGCCGATCCCTTGCACCGCACCGCCGTCAAGCTGACCGCGCACGATCATCGGGTTCACCACCCGACCGACATCGTTGACAGAGGCATACGCCACCACCGCCACTTGGCCGGTCAGCGGATCAACTTCGACCTCGCTGATGTGGCAGCCGTTGGGCCAGCTCGGTCCGCTCGCGGCAGAGGTCGAGTTCATGAAAATGCGTTGATCGGCTTGCCGGCCGGCCAGCGCAAAAATGTCGGTACTGAGGTCAGTCCCGATCACTTGAAGACGACCGTTGCGGTACTCGATGTCTGCCGCCGAGGCTTCAAACTCCAGTGCCGCCAGACGCTTGGCTTCGGCAATGGTCCGATCAGCGCCTACGCGCATGGCCGAGCCGCCAGTGAACAACGAGCGCGAACCGGCGCTGCCAAAACCGTCGCCGCGATCGGTGTCACCCAGCACCACGCGCACTTGTTCAATCGGCACGCCAAAGGCGTCCACCACCAACTGCGCGAGCGAGGTCAAGATGCCCTGCCCCATGCCGTTGACGGCTGAAAAAACCTCGATCATGCCGTCAGCTTGCACCGCCACCGTGACGGTTTCTTCAAGCGCATTGCCGCCCGTCCACTCCAAGAAAGTAGCGATGCCTTGGCCACGCAACAAGCCGCGTTGGGCCGAGTCGGCAGCGCGTTTAGCAAAGCCAGACCAGTCGGCCAGCACCATGGCTTGGTCCATGACGGACTCAAACTGACCGCAGTCATAGGTCTGGCCCATCGGGTTTTTATAGGGCATTTGTGCTGGCGCGATGAAGTTGCGGCGGCGCAGTGCCACGCGGTCAATGCCGGTCTGCCGCGCGGCTTCGTCCATCAACCGCTCCATGCTGAAGATGGCTTCAGGCCGACCCGCGCCGCGGTAAGCGCCGGTGGGCGAGGTGTTGGTCAGCACCGCCTTGAAATGAAAATCGATGGTCTGAATGTCGTAGACGCTGGTCTGTACCCACGGGCCGATCAAGAGTTGAATCGTCACGCCCGTGCCGGTCGGGTAGGCGCCCACATTGGCCTGCGAGGCCACCCGCAGCGCGAGAATCTTGCCACTGGCGTCGAGCGCCAGTTCAGCCTTTGTCTGCAAGTCACGACCGTGCGAGGCTGAGATGAACTCTTCGCTGCGGTCGGCCACCCACTTGATCGGGCGTTGCAGGGCACGGGCGCAAAAAGCAATCGCCAGGTCTTCCGGGTAAACGCCGGTTTTCATGCCAAAGCCGCCACCGACATCGCCCACCACCACGCGCACATCGGCACGCGCCAGCCCCAGCGCGTCACACACCGAATTGCGCACACCCGACGGCATTTGCGTGCTCATGCGAATCGTCAGTCGCCCGGTCGCCGGGTCTGGCATGGCCAGCACCGTGCGCGGCTCCAGACTCAGCGCCGACAGCCGCTGATTGACAAGGTCGAGTTTGACCACGTGCGCGGCCTTGGCAAAGGCCTCAGCCGTGGCCTGAACATTGCCGTAGCGCGTTTCACCGGCGATGTTGTCAACCGCCTTGTCGTTCAACACTGGCGCGTCTGCAGCCGTGGCGTCGTCTAGGTTCACGGCCATCGGCAGTTCGGCGTAGTCAATCTCGATCGCCTCGGCAGCGTCACGCGCTTGCTGCAGCGTGAGCGCCACCACGGCGACCACCGCTTCGCCCACAAAGCGCACCCGCTCATGGGCGAGTGCGCGG
>Ga0208916_10001098_pt1 | contig 11829 bp, 12 predicted proteins | sample DEB19_08_DNA_5_FD_184523 | JGI IMG/M metagenome (GOLD analysis project Ga0208916, IMG submission 184523) | Aqueous microbial communities from the Delaware River and Bay under freshwater to marine salinity gradient to study organic matter... | ecosystem: Environmental > Aquatic > Marine >... | reverse complement strand
AGACGTTGACTGTTCATGTGAAGAAAGCGGTGTTCTTGAAAAGATCGCTGTATCTAGAGCAGTGGAACTAACAGTATCAGCGGTACTTAATAAGTATGACGTATCTATGTTAGATGCTCTTCTAAAAAATAGTGGTATCTCAGCAATGTTAAACGCTGGACCAAAAACTGGCGGTAACTTCATCGCTGGAAAGTGCTTCAATCTTTACGTTCCTAATTGTACAGTAGCCTCATTCAAAACTACTGGTGATTCTTTCATTCAGATGGACTTAACTCTTAAAGGGTTCGTCACATCTACAGGGAAAGATATTTTCTTAGGATTCGTATAATGAATGAAATTGAAACTTCAAAGGGAGTCTTGAAATACAGACTCCCTAATATTGCTGAAGGGTATGATTATCTTTGTATGGTGGACGAAGTTTCTACTGCCAAAGATATTTTCAGAATAAAGTCTTTAATCATTAACAAGATGGGAAATTTAATCGAGTTCAAAGAGCTTGGTTACTCTTCTTATAACGAAGTTCTTGAAGACAAAGAAGTTATGAGACAGGTTCTAAGTGAGATAGCAGACAAGATCTTTAATGACATCTTGGAACTTATCGCAAAAAAGAACTAATTCCGGACGCAATAAATTGCCTTCGGAATAACTTTAAGTATGAAGATTTCAGAGCTTTATGTGACGACACAATTAGTGATGAAAAGATCTATAAGACTTTAGACGTTAAGAAAGATGTTATGAAGTACACTTTCTTTAAAAAGGCAATTGATTTGGGCATATCCTATGGTCCGAATGACATGAACTTCTCAGAGTATTTGCTTTTTACTTGGATAAAGGAAGCACTAAATGGCTGAAAAATTAATCTTCGATATATTAACTGGTAAAAATACTGTCTCTGGTGATTTAGATAAAGCCGCTCAACAAGCTCAATACTTAAACAGTGTAATGGGTGGGCTTTCTCCTACTGCTAAAAATGCAGGGGATGAAATATCTAGAGCAAGTAAGGAGGCTAGTTCCTTTGCTAACAGTGCCGTAGGAATAGCCGTAGGCACAGCCGCATATCAAGTCTTCTCTTCGGCAATATCTTTTGTAAAAAGTTCTATAACAGAATCTATAGATGCATTTGCAGAGAGCGAAGATGCCGTTAATAGATTGGGTCAAGCCTTAAGACTTACGGGCTCTGATACCCAATCTGCCAGAGATGACATAACTAGTTTTGCAAGTGCCTTACAAGCATCGTCTAAGTTTAATGACGAAGCCATTATAGGACAATTTAACTTCGCTAAGTCTTTGGGTACTACAAATGCCCAAGCGAAGGCATTAGTATTGGCAGGAGCTAATCTCTCTGCAACTCTTGGTGGTTCACTAGAGGAGAACGTAGATAAATTAGGAAAGACTCTTTCGGGAACTGCGGGAAGACTTGCTCAATATATCCCAGAACTAAGGTCTTTAACTCAAGAGCAACTAAAAAACGGTGAAGCAGCCGACCTTATTAATAAAAAATATTCTGGTGCTGCGGCTAATGATCTTAAGACGTATAGTGGTCAAGTAGCTTCACTTAAAAATTCTTTTAATGACCTTCAAGAGGTTCTTGGTAAAACAATAGTTCAAAGTGGATTGTTTCAATCCATAATGAACAGATTAAAAATAGCAGTAGATGAAGCTAAGATTGCTCAAGACGCTTACTCGGTGCAAGTTCTTGGTATGGCTGGTGCCAATGCAATTGGAACTAAAACAGCTAGTCAATTAACAGAAGACACTAAAAAACTAGCCGCTCAAATTACGATCATAAATAAGGAAATAGAGGATAGGGAAAAGGCTTTCGTAGTAGATCCAATTGAGGCTGCTCAAGAAGAAGCGGCAATCGCTAGGCTTAGACTTCAACTAGATGGGCTTTCAAAAGCTAAAGCTCAAATAGAGTCTCAAAAACTGGGTCCAGTGCTTCCAGAGGCTAAAGATGTAGCTCCAGCAAAAGTAAAAACCAATGAAGAGCTAGACGCAGAAAAGAAAAAGAATGCTGAAATTCTAGCGGCAAAAAGGGAATTTCAACTTCAAAAAGATACTTTTGAAGAAGCGAATCTTAATCTTGAAATCCAGAACGATGCAGCTAGAGACGCTGCAAAACTAACAACGATGGCGGAATTCAATGCCAAAATAGTAGAGAGTGATAACCTTCAGCAAAATGAAGAATTAATAAGGCTCGCGGAATTCAATATAAAAAAAGCTGAAATAGATGCTCAGTTAAAAGAAGATTCATTATCTTCGAGTTTATCCCAAGAAGAAAAGAAACTAGAAATCCAAAAAATAGCTCTAGATAAACAATTAGCTTTAGAGAAAATAAAAAACGATACGAGCATTCAACAGTCAAAAAACACAAATAAAACCCTAACAGATAATGAAAAGAATACTAAGCAAGCCTTAATAGAAGTTGAGAAGTCTTTTCAAAACTCTAAATATACTCTTATAGGTCAAGGTTTCCAACTAGGGGCGGCACTGGCTAAGGATGGTTCGAAAGAACAATTTCTAATAAATAAAGCGGGGGCGGTTGCTGAAGTACTTATCGGAGATGCGAAAGCTAGAGCTTTAATTCCTGCTCAGACTGCTATGATCCCATTTCCAGCTAATTTAGCCGCGGCAGCCGGGTTAAATTCCTATGTTACTGCTCAAACATCTCTAGGGCTGGGAATTATTGCTGCGACAGCGATAAAGGGATTCGCAGAGGGCGGTATCGTCGGAGCTACTACAGGCGCAGACAATAGAATAGCATCTATCAGAGATGGCGAACTTGTGCTAAATGCCAATCAACAAAAGAAATTATTTGATGCAATTAACTCCGGCAACCTAGGTGGTGGTGATATTATTGTGCAGGTGGACGGCAGAGAAATTGCCCGAGCCGTAAGAAATCAAATTCAAGGTGGATTTGTTTTAGCTTAGATGAGAACATAATTATATGAGTAGTTGTTTGAAAATTTATAATGTGAATTTAGCGGATCAGGCTACGCTTACGCCTAGCACTGAGAACGCTCTATTCCCAGCGACTAATCTTCAAGACTATAGACGCTCTAAGGTTTATCGTTCTACGACTAATTCGGACAATCTAATCATAGACTTTCAAGAAAGCTCCGAAGTTAATGCCATTTTCATAGTCGGATCTAAGCGTGATGGGCTCGGAGTCTCTACAGTTACAGTGGAATTCAATGCCACTGCTAACTTTTCTTCACCTGCTTATTCAGTTTCAGTCCCTATGACAGAGCAATTTGGCATGGGATACGTCTCATTTACCACCGTAGAATATAGATTCGCTAGAATAGTGATGACCTCTACGCTTGGATATTGCGAACTCTCTAAGGTGTTCATGGGTAAAGAGATGGGACTAACTAAGGGAATGAGCTTCGGATGGACATTCAAGGATGAAGAGTTATCAACCAAAACTTTTAATAGATACGGACAAATCTTTGCCGATATTATTTCACGTCAAAAAGTTATCGGTTTAGCTATTAAGCTTTTAGATAAGGATGATTTAGAATTACTTCACGTCATGTTCGATAGAGTAGGAGAAATTAAGCCATTCTACATTGTAATCGGTAGTTCTACTATGGCAGTAGACTATAGACGTTATAGTGGTCCAGTCATTTTAGATGATGTTCCTACCATAACCAACGGAAGCTTTAATCGCTTCAATCTTTCAATGACTGTAAAGGAGCTGATGTAATGACAACTCTTTTAGTAGATAAACTTGGAACATCTTTAGAGCAACAAATTGATGTGACGATTACAGAAAGGATTCATGTAGCGGCTTTTATTCCGTACATCTATGTCTACAATAGTCCGGCTGGAACCTTTACGTTTGAATTAATAAAAAGTTCCGTTACAATATTTAGTCAAAGTTTTACCGTTGCAGATATTAAAACATCGCTTGGTACTACAAATAATTATGTACATTCCTTTTATCCTATTATCCCTACTTCACTAGTTCAAATGACTAGCGGTATTTATACCGTGAAGATTTCTTCATCAGGGTACGCAGCTACAGAATCAAGTTATCTAGGATGGATTCGACAACACGAAAATATTCAAAATGGACTAGAGTACGTCCCTACTTCAGATAGGCAAAACCCATTAGCAATAAGAATTAAAACTTATAAGAGAGAATAAATATGTCTACACGCACAATTTCCTTTAACGATGGCTTCAGTTCTGCCACAGCTCCTACGGGTGTTGATGGAATTTCTAATTGGGTAACTGCTCAAGCTTATCTAGTAAGTGATGTAGTCATTCAAGGAAGTAAAATCTATGAGTGTCTTATTGCTCATACATCAGGAACTTTTGCTACTGATTTAGCTGCGCTTAAATGGACTGAAATTTCTCAAGGGGCGGTTGATCATACAGCTTTATCAAACATCGGCACTAACACCCACGCTCAAATTGATACTCACTTGGCTAACACTTCCAATCCTCACTCAGTTACTAAGACTCAAGTAGGACTAAGTAACGTAGACAATACAAGTGATGCCACTAAGAATTCGGCTTCAGTTACTCTTACCAATAAAACAATTACTGGTGCAGATTTCAGAACTCCAATTCGATTGGATATGAAGCAGGACACTCTCGCTAACCTTACGACATACGCCTCTACGGCTGCGGATGGGCAACTTTGTTTTGCCACTGACACGAAAGCTACTTATGTTGTAAAGAACAGTTCACTATCAAGTGTTGGTGGAGCTGGTGCAGGAATAAATTATATTCTAGCCCCGGACGCTGATAGTGGATCAACTGGGTGGGCGACTTATAAGAACGCTTCGGGTGCTTCAACTCCAGATGGAACTATAACCGGAACAGCTAACTCTACATTTGCAGTATCAGCTTCAACCGCTTTAAGAGGAACTTCTAACTTTCTATTTACCAAGAATAGTGGTGCTTCAAGAATTGGAGAAGGTTTTTATTATCCATTCACAATCGATCCTTCTGATAAAGGTAAAGTGCTTCAATGTTCATTTGAATACCAAATAGACTCAGGAACATTTGTTGACGATGCTATGGAATTTTTCATTTGGGATGTCACAAATTCAAGGTTGATTGCTCCAGCTCCAAGTAAATTAAAAAACTCTGGAATAATTGAAAGATTTGCTTTTGAATTCCAGTCTAGTATTGATTCAACTTCATATAGATTATTCGCACATATTGGAGTCGCAACAAATAGTTCAAACACTATTCGTTTTGATAACTTTAACATTTCAAATCAAGCCAAGCTGTATGGGTCTGCTATTACTGATCCAGTTGCTTATACTCCAACATTTACAGGTCTTGGAACTGTTACTGGAGTAAACTTTGTATCATGGAGAGAAGGAGCTAACTTGCTTGTAAAGGGAACTTTTACAACAGGCACTCCAACTGCAACAGAAGCGAGAATCTCACTGGGGTTTGGAGGAGGTAATTCCAATGTAACTGCCTTAAGTACCTTGCCAACGCTAAGTACGGCTGGAACAACAGAGGTTACAAATTTTTCATCAACTGTTTATAAAATTTCTGCATTAATTGAACCATCTGTTAGTTATATTACAATGGGGAACCAGGCAAGTACCGTTGGTGGTTTATCTAAGCAAAATGGAAATGCCATTTTCGGCGCAAGTGTTACAGTTTCAGTATTACTTAAAATTCCTATTCAAGGTTGGTCTTCTTCTCAAGTATTCAGCCAAGACGCTGATGTTAGAGTTGTGGCTGCTTTAATCGGAGGAGGAGCAGCATCTTATGCGGCAAACAGTCCTATAATTTACTCTACCGTTGGACTAGATACCCATGGGGCATACTCAACAGTCTCTGGACAATATACTGTAAAAGTTCCTGGGTTTTACAATGTAAATGCATCGGGAGATGGGACTTCAGCGGCAGGATCATTTTTTTATGTTTCAGTAAATGGAAATACCACTGCTGGATATAATCGTCCGGTAATTGCAGTTCAAGAGGTAGTCAATCAGGGATTTTCTGGGTCTGGCAAGGTCTATGCCTTAGCAGGACAAACAATTGACGTTAGATCAACCAACCTAGGTGGATCAATTAGTTCATTTGGTACATTGCAAATTGAGCGTATCTCAGGCCCAGCACAAATAGCTGCATCTGAATCAGTAAGTGCTTTATATACTGGAGCACCTGCAACTGGAACTTTTAACTCTTCGTTTAATACCGTTACTTACGGAACTAAAGTAAAGGATTCACATAATTCTTATTCCGGTGGAGTTTATACGATTCCCACTAGTGGGGTTTATGATATATCGGCTCAATTGTTAACACTAACCACTCTAACAGCTAATCAAATAGTACAGCTTGGAGTCTCTATAAACGGAGCAGCCCCAACATACAAAACTTACTATAACGCCACGGCATCAACCAGTAATGCATTGGTGTCCTTTAACGTGCAGTCTATTCCTCTTTTAGCAGGAACCACTGTAGCTATTCAGGCTTTAACCGAAGGGACAACTAATAGTTTTTCTTCAACCGCAGGAAATAGCTATTTCTCCATAACTCGTACAGGACAATATTAATATGAATAAAAAAGTAATCGTAAAAAAGAATGATGAGATTGTTCAATTTGTAATCTTCCATGATGAGCAAGTCATGAATGATTGGATTGAGATGCTTGCTACTACCAAAGCATGGGGATCTCCCGAGATCAATGAAGAAATCCTTAATGAGAACGGAGAAATAACCACAAACTCAACTCCTGCGGAATACGAAGTTCTCATTGAGGACTGCACGGCTGAAGTCGAGCAGGAAAGAATCAATAAAGAGGCTAAAGAATATTTGGTCAAAACTGACTATGTAGTTCTCAAGTTTGCTGAAGCCCTAGCAAAAGGTGAAAGCATTGAAGGTCTTAAGCTTAAGTATGAAACCGTATTATTAAACAGAGCTTCTGTAAGGGATCAAATCGTATGAGCATTGTAGATTGGCTTAAGAAACTTTTTAACTTAGATGTCAATACCCCTGCCAAAATGAAAGAGGTACCCCCTAAAGTAGAGGAACCCTCTAAAATACCTGAAGTGAAAATTCCTTCCACTCCGATTCCTTCAATGACACTGGGCTTAGATCTCTCTCATCATAATGAGAAGGTAGAAATCATGAAGCTCAAGGGATTGGGGTTCGTTATCCTCAAAGCCACTGAAGGGGAGACTTACGTAGACGCGAAGTTCGCTTCACGTTGGCTGGGTTTAAAATCTGTAGGTGTAAAGCGTGGAGCTTATCACTTTTACAGAACTAATAAAGATCCAATCGCTCAAGCTAAACACTTCCTTAAAACATGCGAAGGCTTACAAGAGAGGGACATTCTTGCTCTTGATTTTGAAACTTGTGACATTAAAGGATTAGTCCAGACAATGGACGATCTTAAGTCTCACAAGCAAGACGCAATTAAGTTTATGTCTTACATAGAACAAATGACTGGAATCAAGCCTTGGTTTTATACATACCACGCAGTCATTAAGGCTTGTGATTTTGGACCCGAGTTCGCTCAATATCCTCTTTGGTATGCACGTTACACTTCGGTGACACCAGAGGACAAACAAGGTCCATGGGTTAAGTGGATAGCTTGGCAATATGCTGACAACGGAAGACTAGATGGCGTTAGCAATGACATCGATATGAATAGGTTCCGTGGATGAGTTATTATACTGAGTCTTTAAAAACCATTAGTGAAAAAGTCACACTCGTTACCATGGAATCAGTGGAACGAGCTAAGCTTTTCACTACTAATGGTACCGTATACGAAAGGACTACGGACTATTTTGTGGTAGGAGTTAAAGACGCAGGGACAACTCTAACAGAAAACACTCTTCCATTGTCCAATAATCAATGGAACTATTCCCCTACGACGAAGCTTCTTACTATTAAAGTGACGGGCGATCCTAAGACTCATGACATCTCATTGACCTATAGACATTTCTTTTCAACCGCTCCGATCAATGCTCCTTATGATCTTTCAACCGGAGAAACAGTAGAATGGGAACCGTACTTATCGTCGATTGGAAGTGTTGGACAACAACTAGACGAAGAAAATACTGGGATTGTGTTAGAGTCTCAATCGAGCATAACTCTTATCAATACGGATGGATATTTTGACGGTAAGTTTGACAAGCTTATTTGGGAAAATCAAGATGTAGCTTTCTACTCCTGGTTCCCTACTACCTCAATCACAGATAAAATAAAACTCTTCGAAGGCGTTATCGAATCTAAATCCTTCGATGATAAATCGGTATCATTCAAAGTTAAAGACTTCGTTTACAAGCTTAAGAACTTTGTAAACTTAGGACAATTCTCCTCTTCAGATGGAGATATTCTCCCTTCATTAATTGGAACTCCTAAGCGTAGAATTTATGGAAAGGCTGATTACGTGAAATGTGTTTGTCTGGATGCCACTTTAGGTGGGTTCGATCTCACAGGAACTTGTAGTGGATCTTTAGGCGGCACAACTATAACCGGATCAGGCACTTCTTTTACTTCTGAAGTATCTCCTGGAGATGAATTATTCTTTACACAAAACGAAACTGTTTATCGCATAGGCGTGGAAGCGGTAAATAATGATACAAGTATTACCACTTCCTCCGCGTTAGTTATTTCTTTGGTGTTTGAATCTCTAAAAAATAAACCCACTACCCCTTATAGAATGTTGGGAAGAGAATGGCACGTTGCCGGACACAAGTTAAGAGAAAGCGCAGTGACCATCTCTCAAGTAAAATCCTCAAACACCTTCACCGTTTCATCGGTAGCCGAGTATGAAGCTGATGATGAAATATTTGTAAACGGAACAAAGACATCTATCAGAAGAATTTCTGGTAATGACATTGTAACTAAAACAAACATCGTGCCAATTCCTGCAATCAGTAATACTATTTCAAAGGCTCCAATCAGAGATGTGTTCATTGGAAGCACTAAACTTCTTTATTCTAGAGATTACACCTATACTAATTCCACTTATTCGAAAGTATCCTTAACTCCACTGGCTGAGTTCTATGCGACTGAGCAAAGAGAGTTTAACTTTAATTTAACTTTTACCGGTGGATCTAGATCCGTGACCACTTCGGCTACCGTTGATCTTAAGTCTTTCCTAAAGCCTAGAGATTGGATAAGAAGCACTAACACAGCCAAGGCTCAATGGTATGAAATTCTAGAAGTTAAAGAACAAGAGATCCTATTAAGGGCTACGTTTGGATACGGAACTGAAACAGGTGGTGGCTATTACAAGAACGTGGAGGTTGTGGACGAGAATTCCTTAGTCACTGTCAACTCCTTTGGAATGGATTACTCCAGCACTTGGATGAGAACCGCTTCGGATGCCGTGAGACATTTGATTTTAAATGATGCTGAATTCGCCACGGTCAATGAGACTAGCTTCGTAAAAGCCAAAGCAGATTGTGATTATACTCTATCAATGGTTATCCCTGACAAAGTGGGAGGTAAAACCCCTCTAGTTAGAGATATTATTACCAAGATCAATGAATCCATTTTCGGTTCCCTTTATGGGGATTCTGCTCAAAATATTTCCTATAGTGTCTTTAATTCAGTTAAACCGGAATCATTAACCTCAATCGGAGACGATGACATTATTGATTTCTCGGTATCCACCACTCAAAAGATTGTTAACTCAGTAAAGATTAATTACAGACCTTATGTGGACATCTACTCTAAAGGAGATGCTGTCAAAACTTTGACTCATACTTCTACCTTCGTGGACAACTTAGTAGGAATTAAAAACACAATTGAGAAGACCGTCTACCTCTACGACGATTCAGACGCTGAGATATACGCTCAAAGATTAGCCTTTTTCAAGTCTCTTTCAAGTTCTGTAATTCGTCTAAGAGGTAAATTGAACTTCGCCCAATTAGTCGTAAATGATAAATTATACTTGTCTCTTGATCGTCTATTCAAAAGATATGCCGGAACAGAATCAAAGCGAATCGGAGTCGTATCCGGAATAAAGAAAGATGGCTTCGGTTGCGAAATTACCGTGAGTGATCTTGGGAATATTTACAATCGAGTAATGTCGATTGCTCCCAATACGACTCTAGACTATTTGAATTCTAGCAGCGATGATATTATGAGATGGGGCTATATTGTAGATGATGATACCGAGACACCCAACGTAAGTAGTGAAACGGGACTAGGTTCCAATCTAATAGGATAAACATGAGCTTTGTAACAATAAACTCGGCTAGCATTGAAGTGGGAGACGCTCTTAAGGCTGAGCTTTTCACTCAAATAAAAGATAACTTTGACGACCACGAAACACGCATCCAATCCCTAGCGGCTGGGGCGGTTAAGATCTCATTGATTAACGAAGACATTTACGTGGGCAGTACTGCATCAGCTTTATTGTCTGGTGTCTATTATGTAGAAGTTCTTCAAGCATGTACGGTTGTAGAGGGATCAATTCAACTATTCACTAAGTCACCAGCCACAACTGGAAGCTTAGTCGTAGATGTTAAAAAGAATACGAGTACAAATCCAAGCGGATTCACTTCTTTGTTTTCTTCAGCCCCTACTATAGACGTGGCTAGTGTCCCTGATTACGGAAGACGTACCGGGACAATCAATACTAGTTATCAAGCCCTTTCAGTGGGTGATATCCTTCGCGTAGATGTGACGGGGCTTCCCAGTGGACTACAAAAATTTAGAGTTACTTTGGTAGGGGAATTATAATATGGCAACGACAATAGGATCGATTCTACCTGTAGGAACCATCATACATTCAATGTTAACCACTACTCAATTCGCTTCTGAGTATGGAACTAATTGGGTACTAGCTGATGGGCGAAGTGTAACAGGAACTCTATACGCTTCCATTACTGGTAACAGTACAATCCCAGACATGAGGGGAGCTTTTCTTCGTGCAAAAGGATCTACATATAACCCTGATGGAGACTTAGCGGTAGGAACTTACACAGCGGATAAGTTTAATAGCCATGATCACCCAGGTGTAGAACTAACTGGTTATGTTAGTGGATCTCCTACCGGATATCCTATTAATTATGATGGGTACAAGTCTCACATCAACTCAACAACAGTGGGTGGAAATGTTGGTGTTGCTCCCCAAGGTGGAAATGAAACTGCTCCTCGATCAATAACTGTTAACATATTCATTAGGATTAATTAACATGCGAAAGATTGGAGCAGAAGCAATTCTCACTATCATGGCAGCGCCCTTCATTGCGTGGCTGGTATGGGTGGTGACATCAATCTTCTCCCTACAAGCTAGTGTTGGAATTGACCAGGTACAATTAACTCAAATTAAAATGTTACTAGAGAAACAAGATACGAAATTAGATAAGATCACAACGATCTTAATTGAAAAGAAATAGGAGTATTAAATGGAATTAGTATTAGCAAACAAAGCAGTATTCTTTGGATTATTTTTCGCTCTATCAGAAGTTCTTTCACTTATTCCAAGTATTAAATCAAACGGTGTATTTGAATTAGTTGTTAATTTAGTTAAAAAACTAGCAGGTAAATAGTTATGACGGAAATTCTCTTTGGCGTATTACTTCAAGGACTAAAGCTTTGGAACGTCAAAGAGGGTTCTAAATATATAGATGAACTTTATGAATTACGCAAAGATTGGACGGAAGAATATGATAAACCACGCAATCAAAGGTCTAATGCTAAGTTGGATGATATTGAGTCTAGGCTGCACCTCCTTGGGCGCATCTTCATTGATTCCGCTGGAAAAGAGAAAGTATGATATTTGCCAAGACCTAAAGGGTTTTTGCTGGAACTATTATTCATGCTCTAAAAGATTCTTAGGAATTTGTATCCGACAAGATTTGTATACTGATAGAATAGAATTTA
>Ga0208916_10001097_pt1 | contig 11835 bp, 11 predicted proteins | sample DEB19_08_DNA_5_FD_184523 | JGI IMG/M metagenome (GOLD analysis project Ga0208916, IMG submission 184523) | Aqueous microbial communities from the Delaware River and Bay under freshwater to marine salinity gradient to study organic matter... | ecosystem: Environmental > Aquatic > Marine >... | reverse complement strand
GTAAATGATTTAGTACCTTGTGCATTTAGTGACAATGATACAATTGCGAGTATTAGTAAGATCAGTTTTTTCATAGTGCAAATATAAGTATTTTTTTTATTATAAAAATTATTTTAGATATTTTTTACCAATATCCATTTTCTATTAAAGATTGACGTGTTTCTAATTCTTCATTAGTTTCGACCCAGTGGTTCCAATTTTCTAATAGTTTATTGCTATTATAGTGTAAAGCAGAGCCATTGTTTCGTGATATATGTGACATAATAGATTCGGTGTTTATTGAGAAGTGTCTATATTCTGATTCACCACAACCACAAGCGGTTGATGCACCATTATTAAATGTCCAGGTTAATGGTTTAAGTCCACATAATGAACAGTTTTTCCATTTTTCTATATCATCGGGTATTTCATATGCAGATATACATTTATATTTACCTTCTAATATGGAGATTTTAATATCTCTTATTAATTCTATTGACATTTCTCTATTCTATTTGTTTTGGTATTAAATAACATATCACCACCGATTACTTCGTAGTTAATGCCATTGATTACTTTAATTTTACCATTTTCTTTATGTGACCTAATTGATTTAAGTAGTTGTGATTGATCTTCACAGAATACTCTTGTTGTTGTAGTTTTCTTTGCCATATTAATACTCTACCCAATTTTCAAAACTGTTAATAAAATCAGATAGGTCAAAGTTATTAAGTTTATCACTTTTTTCTTTAAAACTATCAGACTTACAATAATCTAGAAATATTTTAGTTAGTTCTATTCCTTCATTAACATTTAAGTGTTGTGATAAACCTAAAGTTTTAGAATTGAACTTTTCAGTTAATATATTTCTTAACTCAGATATTTTAGTATCATATTCTTTTAGTTGTTTATTACTAGTAATATCTATTTTAATATCCAATAATTCTTTATTACATCTATCAAAGTCAAAGTCATTTTCTATCATATCTTTTGAATATAAATAACCTCTTATAACGTGTTTTAATTTTTTTGATTTTTCGTAATCTGTTTTAACACTAAAAAAGTGTTTTGAGTCTCTTCTTGCTAATCCAAGGTAGGACCTAATAACGGTATAAGTTAAGAATGTTTTTCTATAATTATAAAGAAATTCAATATCTGTACCAATTAATGAAGTTGAGTTAACGACTTCAAAGTTGATAGTTGAATCTCCATTTATACAGTTATTTAAGAAGTTGTGTAAGGATACAAAGTTATAATCTACACCATCTTCTTTATATTGTAATTGGTGGTGTACTTTTATAAAAGAATTTAATTCATTTTCTGATGTTGCGTAGATGTATAGGTAATCGGTATCACTACTGGAATTTTGTGTACCATACATATTAGAACCCACAACAACTTTAGCAATTGTTGCAGATTTTAATTTTTCAAAAAGTATTTTATCGGTGAAGTGAATGTTCATTTTCTTAATATTTCTACAAATATAAGTAAAATAATTTACTCTTTCTCAATTTCTTTTATATTTTCAGGTTTAATGTTATCGAGTGTATAATATCCATTTATATATCTAGGATCTTTATATAGTATGATTTCATCGACATTATTTATTTCATAAATAATCCATTTTGTATTTTTTCTATACTTTTTATTACCTAATTTATAAACATTATTATCTTTTTCCTCAGAATAGTATAGACTCATTTGAGGTATAAGTATTTTACAATCATCTATTGACTTACATAGATAAACTCTATCGGTATGTGAAGATAATTTTGATTTACTTCTTGGTGATAAACCATATCTTCTTATTTTATTATCATATTCCTGAATACTTAAATGATATAATTTTTCAAATTTATTATTTTCAATTTCATCAAATTTTGAATCAAATTCAATAGTTATAGTTTCTATACTATCCTTATTTAATTTTAAATAACTTTCATCATATTTTTTATTTAATATCATTTTATTGACATTTTCAATAATCATACCAGATGGGAACCAACCATATAAATTGGTTATTATACTTGATATAGTATCAAATAAATCATCTATTCTATTATTTTGAATTTGATTATAATTATTTATAGTAAATGATATTTTATCATTTTTAAAAAACCCACTAACATTAAAGTTCAATACGGATAATGTTTGTACTAGGTAATTTATTCCTCTATCACCATCTAATGTTTTTATTAGACCTTCGTTAATTGAATCAAAGTAGTCTTTATAGTTTTTAATTATCATAGTTAGATTCCTAATTTTTCTAATGTCTCAGCTCTTTTAATATGTAGTGGCTTAACAGTAATTTCACATTTATAATATGATGTTCCGTTCATTGAAATTATATCACTGGGATGAATTTCTTTAACTATACCGGTTACTATAGTTGTACTATATTTTGATTGGTAATAGAATTCACAACCTATTTCTGGTTTGTTTCCACACATACAAGTTTCGACTGCGGTAAGTCTTTTTGAGATACCGGAAGTTGTTGATATATTATTAGATGGAAGTATATTTTTTGATGAATATACTATTGGTGGATTTGTACTCATTTTATTTTTATTTATCAATCAAAGCAATTTCTTCTTGTGTTAAATTGAAATAATTATAAATATAATTATTGTCAATTGAATTGGTTTTTATTCCATTTATATATGGTAAGTTACATATCGTCCAGGAAAAATCCATATCATTACCCTTTGTTATTATATTTTCTATAAATTTAACTAATTTAGAATTACAAATTTCAATAAAATTATTACCCTCTAAATCATTATCAACTAAGTAAATAAGTAAATTGTCACTTGCTGACATATTACCAACAGAGTCATATATCGGAAATGTATAACTTCCACCTTTACTCAATATAACTTTTTTATTATTATGACCTACTAGTTTTTCAGTAAAGAAATACTTTGTTATACCTTTTGATTTTAATTTATCGATTATAGTATATTTGTGGGTTGTTGAGATTTCATTATTAACTATATTTCTCTCAATTTGTTGTTTTCTTATTCTAACTGATGATCCATTCTGTTTTTTCATAACTTTTAATTCAAATTTGTTATAATTATTATTAAAAACGGTTTTACTCAAAATGGATAATGTTATTTTATTTACTATAGATGGTATTTTTTTTAATGTATATATATTTAATTTTTCAAATAATTCAATGTTGTTATCTACATATTTGATTATCGTTTCTTGATTTTCAATATTTTCATTTTTTATCAAATAATAACAAAATGATGATCCTACATTAAATTTTTTAAAATTTAATGCACCCAATGCTAAATATAGAAAATTATACTTATCTTCTATATAACCTCTATTTTTAATATGTAAAAAGTTTTCAATAGTTTTATATGGTGTTATGAACAGTAAATAATTACTATTTAATTTTTTTAATGCTTTACTAATAAATCTCAAATAAAGTTTATTATCACCTGTTGCACCATCTTCTTGATATGGTGGATTTCCAATAACTATGTCAAATTTTTCAACCTTCCATATTTTTTTCATGTGATTATCAAATCTATCATCTAGGAAAGAACCGGTATAGATATTACATTTATATTCATCTTTAGGATCAACAGCACATAAATATAAAAACATATTTTTTGGTTGAAGTTCACAAACATAAATCATATTTTCGATAATATGTTTATATCGTAATTCTTCATTAGTTTCCCAACTTTCTAAACCCTTCATTAGTTTATAAATAACCATAATTGGATAAGGTCCTGTTCCATTTGCAGGATCAAGCCATTTTAAATCGGGGTTAGACCATACTTCTTCTGGAAGTGTTGTTAGCATTTCTTTAACTAATTCAAGAGGTGTCATTACTTCACCAAATTTTTTCTTCTCAACTTCTGCTATCTTAACATACTCTCTTAACATCAATACAACATCTTTTATTTGTTCAACTTTTGATATGTTGTTATTTTCGATTAGTGATTTAAGTTTAATCCACATGTTATTATCACTATCGAGTAATGATAAAATAGCCATTCTTTTATCAGCACTAGGTAATGATTTTATAAAATCTGTTAATTCTGGTTCATCAGAATATTGGTCTATCATCAAGGCATCAATAACTTCTTCAAAAATATTTTTATTTTCCTTATATTCCAAATAATTAGAATTTGAATATGTAGATCCAATAGTATTGTTTTCATTAGTTAATGTAATCATAGTAATTTTTTATTTTTGTAAAGATATATAATATATATTAAATAATATGTTATTTGATAGACTTTTTTAAGACATACCCAATTTTTCTTTAAGTAAGTCAAGTTTACTCAATTTTGCAATTCTTTCATTTTCATAATCGGCTTCTACTTTTTCAATATATTTACCAATATTTACACATTTCTTTTTAACTACAATTAGTGCATCTGGTCCATCAACTGTAGGTAGTCCACTTTTATCATCTGTTGAAACAATATCTTCGGATGGTTTAAAACCATAATCTCTTAATTCGGTAATCAATTGACCAATATGTTCTTTTGAATCAGCATCTTCATGAATAATAGTTGGTACGATAACCCAAGCATAAGGTTTATTCATTTCTGATAGTTGGTCTGGTTTTATTTTACCACTATCTATATTTTGTCTATCTTCAATATCCATTCTAGCTGTTCTGCCATATGTTTGTAAAAATTTTGCTTTTAGTAATGTTCTTAATGGCATTATACCAGTAATACCAGGTACATCAATTCCCTCTGCTAGAATATCATAATGTAATATAATTAATTCTTGTGATGGTTTTCTACCATCTTCTTTTAGTCTATTTAAAAACTCTCTACGGTTAACTTTCTCACCATTGATATTATTACCAATTTTTTCATCAGATGCAACTGCATAAACTTTTAATCCTGTACGAAGTAATAAACTATACTCTTTACTTTGAAAGAATTTTTCAATATCACCAACACCTTTTACACTTACTAACATTTTAGCTTTAGAAAATTGTCCAATTGCATAATTATGTTGTGCAAAAGCTTCTGATATAATTCTACCTAAGTTAGAATCGAAATCATCTTTAGTATAAGATGAACCACTACCCGGTATAACAAAGTGCATTCTTGGACGAACCATTTTACCCATATCAATTGCTTGTCTAGGTGTCATTAAGTAAATAACTTCACCATATGAACTTACATTATTCATACCTCTACCCGTATTAGATGGTGTATGAATAGTTGTAGCAGTAAAGAAGTAACATCTTTTGCTATTTAAGATATGTATAATATCATGAAATTGTTCTTGTACAAGATATTGTGATTCATCATTAACAACAATGTTAATTTTTTCATCAGGAATTGCATCATTAATTCTTTCTGCAGAATTATATGTAGAGAAGAAGATAACAGGTAAGTCACCAGATTTTGCTTTATCAACAAACTCTCTAATTACAATTGGTGAAGTACCATTTTCAATTTCAGCATATTGGATATTGGTTCCTTCGTTGAAATTGGCATCAATACGAATATTTTCCAAATCTTGCATGTCATTTTGACCACCAGAGTGAACTGACATATAACGTGCCTCTACACCAGCATACATTAAAAATGAATAAACTTCTTTAAGTAATTGATATGATAACATAATTCTTGGTGAATTAATAACATATACACCAAATTTACCTTTATTTTTTTGAATATCTTTTGCAATTACTGCAGCTTGTACAAATGTTTTTCCTGTACCAGTTGGCATACATACTATACCTTTAGTATTTTTATCTGTTGAAGATACTGCATCAAGTTGATAATCATATAGTCTTTCTAAGATATTTTTTGATTTAGTTTTCATATTTTTTATTTTTACAAAGATAGTTAAATTATATTACTTTTTTACTTTTGAGTCAGTTATTTCTTTTGCGGTTTCTCTACATAAGTTCCAGAAAGATAGATTATTATCTAACAGAGCTTTAAGGTGGTCAAATCCTATACAGTGTACAAATCCTTTAAAAAATTCATTGTCAGTATAGTGGTGTAACCCTGTCGCAGTAGTAATTACATAATGTAGTGGTGCAGTTTGTTTATTTTTAATAGATTCAAGTACTTTAGTATCAGCAGATACACCATGTTTAAACATACCATCAGAAATCATATTTCCTAATTTATCATCAGACGTTAATACACTTCGACTATTAGAACGATATTTAACTTGTACAACACATTTCTCACCAGATAAATTTACACCAACACCATCAACACCATTATCATCTGATTGAACAGGTTCGTAGTTAGTGATACCAAGTCGATTATCATAAGCATGACTTTTTAATAGAATCTCTACTAGAAATTCAAAACCATCACCCTTATATTTATTGGAATCATACCTATCTGGATCAATTAAAGATTGTTTCTCTAATTTATTCATAAAGGTTGTTACTTTATTAGTTTTATCAAAAAGTGCAACTAAATTATGTGCTCTTAGTCCAAATCCATGTGAAACTTTCATATATACTTAATTTTTGTCAAAGATAGGATTAGAATTGGTATATTCCAAATTTAATATATAATAAAAATTAAATTTTTTAAAATGAGTATAATTAAATTCGGAGATTTCCCAATAAATGAAAGTAATAAACCGACAGTTCTCGATTGTGTAATTGATAATGATGGATTTTTATATGATGGTAAACAAAGACCATTAATAAAAGGTAATGTAGAATGGGCCGGCAATAAAATAAAAAGAATAGTAAGTAATTCTGGTGATTATTATCCAGCAGGTATAGACAGTAGTGGTAATTTATATTCAGTATTCTATGAGGATAAAGTTGGTATATTTAAAATAAAACTTGTGAATGGTAAAGTTGTAAAAGATATTGATTCTGAAGATCCATTTATAACAAATATAGATGGTGATAGATGGTTAAATAGTGAAGGTTATTATGATTTTGTTCCTCTTATACCGACTGGTTGGGTTAATGTTAAAATTGATATGGAAGTTATAAAAAGAGTACGTAGATATTCTAGCTCACTTGGTGATATGAGTGATGATAATAGAGGTGCATTTTATATATTTAGAAGTAAATTAAAGGAGTTTGTTAGAATTAGTGGTGCACAGAATATTAGTACGAATGTTAAAAATAGAAGAACAACAAAGACTATACAGAAAGATATGGCAGTTATAATGTTACTACATTATTTGAATGAAATAAAAGATTTTTTCACACCTTCTTCCGCAGGATTTTTATTTGAATCTTTCATAGCGGGATTGATACCTAGATCAATAATTGTTGGTGATAATGGAATTGCAGATGTTAATGCAGATGGTAATGATTATCAAATAAAATTATATAAAGAAAAAGCTAATGTTGATATAATAAAGAGAGAGGTTATTACTAAAGGTAGAAATGGTGCCAAGGTTGTTACTAACTATTTTCTAGATTATTATATAATATCTTTTAAAAGTATAAATAAAGTAGAAATTTTTATTTTTAATAAGAGAGAGATTGAAAATTATATTATAAAAGGACTTGATTATTATAAACCGGAAGAAGTAGATAATAATACAATTGGTAGAGGTAGAGGTACTAAAAAACTTAAAACATCATTAAATCTTTCACTTTTAAATGATAGTAAATTGTTACTTAAAGAAAGTAATAATTATTTTGAACTAAATTTAAATAATATAGATGGTAGAATTAACAATATTGCGACCGGTTTAAAAGATAGTTTAGATAACTTATATACTAGTCTAAGTAAATTTCAATATAGTGTTGAAACTATAATAACTGGTATTGATGAAAATGGTAATTTATTAGATGGTCCAGAATTTTCAGGACATTATAGTAATGCAATTAATAATTTAAGTTATATGACCACCGAATTAAACACGTTGAAAGGTATTATCAAGATATAATGTCTAGAAAATCTTCAATTAATAAAGTAAAAAGAGATAACTCTAAATCTAAAAATATAGAAGCTGCTCTTTGTATGTACCTATACCAAAAATCTCACTCACCTATAACAACTCGTTTCACTGGAATGGGTTTACAAGAATGTGATGTAATATCTATATCAAAATCAGATTATATCTATGAATATGAAATTAAAATTAGTAGAGCCGATTATAAAAAAGATTTTGTAAAAGAAAAACATACTCATATAATAAATGAAAAATATACCAAAACTAGAAAAGGTGAATTGGTATACCTTCTTCCTAACTACTTCAACTTCGTAACTCCAAAAGATTTAATCTCAATAGAAGAAGTTCCTGATTATGCAGGACTTATTTATATGAATGAAGATGGATCTTTTGATATTGTTAAAAAGCCAAAATTACTACACTCTACAAAGGCAAATAGTTTATTCATTCGTAAGTTATCACACAATCTAAGTTGTAAATTAATTTTTAATAAAATTTCGTAAAAAACCTCTAAAAGCAGACCACCATTGACTTTATCATTATATTTAACTAATATATATAGATGGGGAATTGTACAACAAAAATAAATTAATTAAATGCAAGTTAAAATAAAACAAATCGAAGGACTTCAAGGTATTATTGATACACCTGTGGTAATGGGTCTTGAATATAGTCAAAGTACTAATATTTTAACATCATCTAATGGTAATGAATTTCAAACTACAGTGTCAATGGATTTCACACCATTTGCTGATTCTGTAATTCAAGTACAAGTTAATGGTTTAACAGTAGAAGGTTCTTACACTGATAAATTAGGTGGATTTTACTTTTCCAATGATGGTATAATAGTTAAAAGTATGTCAGATTTAGAATCTGGTGACTTTCTATATTGGAATGGAGTAATTAAAGGTTATCAACTTGAGGTTGGTGATATTGTAACTATACTATATGAGAAAGAATATCTTAGTTATGGTACATCAGGTATATCAGGTAATGGGTCGGGTACTGATGGATCATCAGGAACTTCAGGAATTGATGGTACTAATGGAACTTCAGGAATTGATGGTACTAATGGAACTTCAGGAATTGATGGTACTAATGGAACTTCAGGAATTGATGGTACTAATGGATCTGCCGGAACATCAGGAATTGATGGTACTAATGGATCTGCCGGAACATCAGGAGTTTCTGGAACAAATGGATCTGCCGGAACATCAGGACTACAAGGACCTGCTGGTGAAACTTTAAGTGTTAGTGGTGTAGTAGAAGATTATAATACTCTTATGAATACTTATGGATCAATTACTGGTGAATTTCAACCAGTAATGTTAACAACAGTTATATTAAAAAATACTTCAGAATTATATATTTATGATAGTGTTTCAGGGTCGGCTGATTTAAATGGATGGGTAAATATGGGTGAAATTCAAGGACCTCAAGGAGTTAGTGGTGATAATGGAACATCCGGAACATCCGGAATAGGTGTTAATGGTACTAATGGATCTGCCGGAACATCAGGAATAGGTGCTAATGGAACATCAGGAGTTAATGGTACTAATGGCTCCGCGGGAACATCAGGAATAGGTGTTAATGGAACATCAGGAGTTAATGGTACTGCAGGAACATCAGGTATAGATGGTGCACCAAGAAGAAATGTCACTAAAATAGCAACTAAAGGTTGGGGTGGAAGTCTTTTAGTAGCAGATAACAAAGTATTTACATTTAATGGAACAGAGTGGAATGTAAATTACATAAGAGGTGCGTTTGCTTCTTCTGGAAACGATATGTGTGGTTTATCAGGAATGAGAGAAGTAACATTTCCTGGAGAATCAGGAAAAATGGTAGATGCTGGTGCACAATCAATACAAGCATATGCATTATTTGATAATGGTAACTTATGGATGTGGGGATATAATGGACAAGGGCAACTTGGTGTAGGAAATACTACCACCCAATTCTTTCCAGTCTTATCTGCAACTAATGTATCAAAAATATATACACACCCTTCTCAAGATTCAAGATCAGAGGCTTACTCTCATTTCTTTATCTTGAAAACAGACGGTAAAGTTTATGGCACAGGATACAATAATTTTGGTCAACTTGGTTTAGGAAATACAACAGATAAATCTTCTTGGACTGAAATAACAGCAATTGGAACGAATCCAAGAAATGTATGGCCATTAGGTGCTTATACAGGAGTAACAGTGGTTGAAAAGTCAGATGGAAGTATTTGGATTTGTGGTTACAATTCATTTGGTCAACTTGGTTTAGGAAATACTACACAAACTATATCTACTCTTACAAATACAGGTACAGGATGGAATAATGGTGACACTTCGATGATTATTAAAGAGATAGGATTTGGTGGAGGATATGGAGATTCTTCTACTTATGAAGGAATAGCTATTACTATGTTTATGGATAATGGATCTACTTCTCGTATTGCTTCTTCTGGAAATAATAACTGGGGTAACTTAGGGGATGGATCAGTCACAGGAAGAACAACACCAGTAACACCAACTGGATTCTCAGGTAGAGTTTCTAAAATGGTAAAAGTTGGGGGAGTTGCAGGATCAATTTGGATATTAAAAACTGATAACACATTATGGAATTTTGGATATGGTGGACATGGTCAACTTGATAGAGGAAATACTACACAAAATAATCCTACACCTCAACAAGTTGAAACTTCAGTATTAGATATTTTAGTTCACAATCACAGTTTCTTTGGATATAACTATCAAGTAGCGTCTCCTATCGTAAAAAAATCAAATGGATATTATCGTTGTGGATACAATGGTCATGGACAACTAGGAGATGGGACAACTACAAATAGATCAAATCTTGTAAAAATGAGATTCCCTGAAGGAATAGTTTTAAAATCTGTTGGGACATTCAATAAATCAAATGAGATGGTTACTTGGTTTGCGGTTGATATAGAAAATAAAATATGGAGTTGGGGAGATAATGCAGGTTATCAGATACATAATACAACTACAACATCTGTGTTAGCACCGATTCAGATTACTCCAAATGTATTAATTAGATAAAATGTTATAGATAAAAATAAAACCCCTTTTTTAATAAAATTAGGGGTTATTTTTATTAAAACACTTTTTTTACTTAATATATAATACAGGGGAGTTATGTAATAAAAAAAAATTAATTAAATGCAAGTTAAAATAAAACAAATTGAGGGACTTCAAGTTATTATCGATACCCCAATTTCGGTTGGTTCTGAATATAGACAGAATTTTGTAATTGGTAATTATATTTGGAATAATGTAGTCACCATTTATGAAGGTAATGACTATCAAACGGGACTTATATTAGACAAAACACCATTCGAGGGATCAACTATTCAATTACAAGTTAATGGATTGTTAGAGAATGGAAGTGAGACTATAGTTGACACACCTACTGGTTCGATAAGCTTTTCTTATAACTTTTACTTTTCAAATGATGGTGGTATTACAAAAAAGAATGAGTTTAACTTAGAAGCAGGTGATGAGTTATATTGGAATGCTCTAAATATTGGATACCAACTTGGTTTTGGTGATGTTATAAGTATAATATATAATAAGGAATATGTTAATACTTTACCTACATTAAATAAAAGTAAGGTTTTGGAAACAGTTAGTAGGACTGGTTATGTAATATCTACGGATTGTTTTGGTGGAACAACTCAATTAAGACCATATGTAGCGGTGGTGACCGGTGGATCATTAGTTGGGACTGTATTAAGTTCAGATATTTTGGATAAATATCATCCGGGAGTTGTTACACTAAGATCAGGAGTTAGTGTTAATACTGGTTATGGAATTACACTTGATAGTTCTTGGTCATCATTTGTTTTCATGGATGGATTACAAATGGATTGTGTATTTAAATTACCAACAGATACTTTAGATAATGTAATTAGAATTGGATTTACCTATGGATCAAATAGTGTAACCGAACCAACTTTTG
>Ga0208916_10001096_pt1 | contig 11836 bp, 11 predicted proteins | sample DEB19_08_DNA_5_FD_184523 | JGI IMG/M metagenome (GOLD analysis project Ga0208916, IMG submission 184523) | Aqueous microbial communities from the Delaware River and Bay under freshwater to marine salinity gradient to study organic matter... | ecosystem: Environmental > Aquatic > Marine >... | reverse complement strand
CCTTGGGGCTCTCTTCACACCGCACACCGCCATCACTCACTCGATAGATTCTGGAAAACTTTCTGGTGCACTTCTTGCTGGTCTTCCACTTCGCGAAGATGTTGTCATCGCTTATCGCTCTGCATCGCATGACTGGCAGAGCGCTCGTAAGGCGGCAAAGGTCGAACTCGGATTTGATTCATCGAAGCCACTCATCTTCGTCTTTGGTGGGTCTCAAGGCTCAGTCGCTTTAAACGCTGTTATCGAAGAGTCCCGTGCGGAACTTATCGCCGATGGTGTTCAGATTCTTCACGGCATCGGAGCGCGCAATGAAGTTGCTTCAGCAATGGATGGATATCAAGCACGTGGCTACATCACAGATATGGCAACTGCATATTTAGCGGCAGATTTGATTATTTCTCGCAGTGGCGCAGTGACATGTGCCGAGGTGAATACTCTCGGAAAGTTTGCACTCTTCATCCCCTTGCCAATCGGTAATGGTGAACAAGAGTTAAATGCTCGCGACCTAGTCTCGCAGTCTCGCGCGGAAATTCTCCCTCAACGAAACTTCTCTGTTCTTTGGCTCATCTCAAACATCAAGCGACTCCTGGCGCAGAGCGCAGCCGCGCCAATCTCAGGAACCGATATTGATATCAACGCTGCCTCTAAGATGGTCTCACTTATGGAACATGCGTTGCGCGGAGGTAATTAAGTGGATTCGCTGAAAGGCAAGAAGATTCACTTCATCGGCATCGGTGGATCAGGCATGAGCGGTCTAGCGCGTATCGCACTTTCAGATGGAATTGCCGTTACAGGTTCTGATGCAAAAGATTCAACTGTTCTTGCAGCACTTCGGGCACTCGGTGCTGAGGTTTACTCCTCGCACGAAGCAGCTCATGTACATGGCGCAGATGTGGTCATTTACTCCACTGCAATTTCTGCCTCAAATCCCGAGATGGCATATGCAGTCGAGCGCTCAATCCCAATTCTTACTCGCGCACAAGCTCTCGCTCTTCTTATGAGGGGTTCCACCAGCATCGCTGTAGCAGGAACCCATGGAAAAACAACAACATCATCCATGATGACCGTTGCACTACAAGCCTGTGGAGTCGATCCTTCATTTGCTATTGGCGGAACTCTTACGGCATCAGGTTCTAACGCACACCGCGGCACCGGAAATTTCTTCGTTGCTGAGGCTGATGAGTCCGACGGTTCTTTTGTTGAATACAAGCCTCTTGCAGCAATCGTGACCAATATCGAATATGACCATGTCGACTTCTTTCATACTCCTGAAGCTGTCACGCAAGTGTTTGAGTCCTTTGCAGCAACGATTTCATCCAACGGATTCTTGGTCTACTGCGCAGATGATGCTGGCGCAGCGCGACTTGGCGCATCTTCTCTTCAATGCGCCACCGTCTCTTACGGCGAAGCTGAAAGCGCTGATCTACGCATTGATCAGATAGACCTGAAAGCCTCATCGTCATCTGCTCGCATTATGTGGCGTGGTCGTGCAGTCGGCCAACTCGAACTTCAACTCCCTGGTCACCACAATCTTCTCAATGCAGCAGCGTGCCTTGCTATGGGGCTCTTACTTGAGCAACCGATACACCAACTCCTTGAGGGGCTACATAGTTTTCGCGGAGCAGGACGTCGCTTTGAGTTAAAAGCTACAGAACATGGGATTCGCATCATCGATGACTATGGACACCATCCCACTGAAATTACCGTGACACTCAAGGCAGCCCGCCGCTATGCAGGAGATGGTCGTGTACTCGTCATCTTCCAGCCACATAGATATTCGCGCACCCAAGCATTTATGAATGAGTTTGCTACATCGCTCGATCTTGCCGATGATGTCACTTTGCTTGAAATCTATGCAGCGAGCGAAAAGCCAATTCACGGAATCTCCTCCCAACTCATTGCGGAGAAGATGAGTAAAGGACACTTCATTCCTAACTTTGTTTCAGCGTCAGAAAGAGTTATTGAGTTAGCAAAACCTGGAGACGTAATTATTACCTTAGGTGCAGGAGATGTGAATTCACTCGCACCTATCATCGCTGAAGGGCTGCAACGTCGCTTTGCGTAGCATCAAGAAGTTGCCATTGGTAGGCGCAGCCATCGGTGCAATTTTTGCGGGGCTCATCTATCTCTTTGCATGGTCTTCTATATTCTCTGTCTCCGCTATTTCTTTGACGGGTGCACCGACTCCGGACACCGAGAAGACAATTTTGCAGATGGCAGATATCGCTCCGGGTCAGAAGTTAGCCCGTGTTGAACCTCGAGCGATTGCTCATCGCATCGAAAACCTCACATGGATTAAATCAGTGGAAATTTCTCGCAATTGGATTAATGGCAAAGTGGCGATAGTAATTACTCCAAGAACTCCGACCGCCTATTTCAATGGCTCCACCATGGATGCATCGGGAACCGTCTTCTCTCTCCCCGGTTTTGATGGGGGAGAGTTGCCACGCGTCTCCGCGTCGACTCCTGAATTAGGGCTCTCAGCCATTGCACTCTTTCAGGGACTCTCCCCAGAATTCAAGAAGAGAGTGATCTCGCTATCGGCTCATAACGACTCGAACTTTGCCATGCAGGTAACGCTTCTTGGAAGAGAGATTCGAGTCCTATGGGGCAAGAATGAAAAGAGTGAGTTGAAGATCCAAGTGATTAACTCACTTATTGCGCTGGAAGAAAATAAAAATATTCGACGTATCGATGTCAGTGCGCCACATGCACCCATTGTTAAATAGCCCTGTTAAATAGTGATTTTGAATAGCTTCATTAAATAGTTTTCATTAAATATTTTTCTTATAGCTATCAACCATGGGTTGAGAAAATAGTTCGTGGCGGTCTTTGATTACTACTTCTTAAGGCCATACGTTTTGCGCCATCAAGAGAGTAGAAATGTAATTCTCAAGTAGAGGTTTACAGTTCTAAAGGGGGACTCACGTGGCTGCACCACAGAATTACTTAGCTGTCATCAAAGTTGTCGGTATCGGCGGCGGCGGAGTAAACGCAATCAATCGCATGATTGATGTCGGATTAAAAGGCGTTGAGTTCATCGCAATCAATACAGATGCACAACATTTATTAATGAGTGATGCAGATGTAAAACTAGATATTGGTCGTGCATCTACAAAGGGTCTCGGTGCAGGTGCTGCTCCTGAAAAGGGACGTCAAGCTGCAATTGATCACACCGAAGAAATTGAAGAAATTATTCGTGGCGCAGATATGGTTTTTGTAACTGCAGGAGAAGGTGGCGGAACCGGTACAGGTGGAGCCCCAATCGTTGCAAAGATTGCACGTGATCTCGGCGCACTCACCATCGGCGTTGTAACCAAGCCGTTCTCGTTTGAAGGAAAGATTCGCTCACGTCAAGCAGAAGAAGGAATTGAACTTCTCCGTGAACAAGTAGACACACTTATTGTTATTCCAAACGATCGCTTACTTGCAATCTCTGATCGCTCAATCACAGCCGTCGATGCATTCAAGAGCGCTGATCAAGTTCTTCTCTCTGGCGTTCAGGGAATCACTGAGATCATCACGCAGCCAGGTCTGATCAACCTCGACTTCGCTGATGTGAAGACAGTGATGACAGATGCTGGTTCTGCACTCATGGGTATTGGTTCAGCACGTGGCGACAATCGCGCTACTCGCGCCGCAGAACTTGCTATCTCAAGTCCACTCCTTGAAGCATCTATCGATGGCGCTATGGGAGTTCTACTCTCTGTTGCTGGTGGCTCTGATCTTGGTCTCTTTGAAATCAATGAAGCTTGCGAACTCGTACAAGCAGCAGCTCATCCAGATGCTCGCATCATCTTCGGTACAACAATTGATGATGCTCTCGGTGATGAAGTACGTATCACCGTCATCGCAGCAGGTTTTGCGGGTGGAGAACCTAAGAAGGTTGAAATGCCGGTTATCAATGCAACCACTCTTGGCGGAGTTGCAGATCCCATCCCATCAAATGATCCGCTCTCAGTAGCCCTAGATCTTGATTCATCACCGCGAAAGCGCATTACATTTGAAGAGCTCGTCTCTGAAGATGAAATTGATGTTCCAGATTTCATGAAGTAAATCTTCTTCAATGAAGTATCGCTTTACCAATCGCACCGGTGGCGCAAGCTCCGGTGCGTTTGCATCTCTCAACCTAGGCACCCATGTTGCAGATGATCTGCCGACCGTTCTTGGCAATAGAGCTTTGCTGGCGCAGGAGGCCGGTCCGATTCAATATATGTCCCAAGTGCATGGAAATCGTGTTGCAGTAATTGAAGAGGTAACTGATGAAGATCCCACTGCTGACGCACTTGTTACTGGAATTCCAGGAGTTTCACTTGCAGTACAAGTTGCAGATTGCATTCCGCTCTTGCTCGCCTCCGCAGAAGCAGTTGCTGCGGTGCATGTAGGGCGCAAGGGGCTCGTCAATGGCGTAGCTCTTGCTGCCATAGAAGTGATGCGCCATATGGGATCAACGAAAATCACTGCAATTGTCGGTCCTTCCATATGTGGATCCTGTTACGAAGTTTCGAAAGAGATTCATGATGAAGTTGTCGCACTTCATCCGGCGGCGAAATCCACAACAGCGCAGGGCACTCCATCATTAGACCTCCAAGCGGCGCTCAGAGCTGTGCTGAACAAAGCAGATCTGACCGTCATTGATGAATTCCGTTGCACTTTTGAAAATGAAGACCTCTTCTCTTATCGCCGCGACGGTGTAACAGGGCGTCAAGCAGGAGTAATAACACTGTGAATCGCCGAGAAGATTTAGCCGGCAACCTCGCTGCCGTCCAGGCGCGCATCACCAATCCTGCGGTCACTCTTATCGTTGTGACTAAGACATATCCAGCAAGTGATGTGCAGATTTTGAGTGAACTCGGAGCCACTAATTTTGGCGAGAATCGCAATGAAGAAGGCCTTGAAAAGTCTTCAGTCGTGGATGCAACATGGCATTACCAAGGTGAAATCCAGAGCCGTAAGTTGAGAGATATCGCCCAATGGGCTGATGTAATACATTCACTCGACAAGGCAAGCCACATCACCAAGCTGGATTCTGTAGCGAATCGCAGCCTAGATATCTTTCTTCAACTATCCCTGGATGGTGATCCGCTACGTGGGGGAGTTGTGGAATCTGAACTCCCAGCCCTTGCAGATATCGTCCTTGCATCCCAACACCTGCAATTGAAGGGGTTGATGTGCGTTCCGCCAGTGGCATCTGTTCCCCAGAAGGCGTTCACTGAAATTGCAGCGATTCACAGCAGGTTCATTACTTCTTACCCAGGGGCAACCTCACTCTCTGCAGGAATGTCAGGAGATTTTGAAATCGCAATTGACTGCGGTGCGACACATATCCGTGTAGGTAGCTCAATCCTCGGCTCTCGTACCGCTCGCTAGTAACCTAGTCGTATGTCAGCACTCAATAAAATGATGGGCTTCCTTGGCCTCGTCGATACAGATGAAGAGACCACAGTTTCACAGACCCCTCAGCGCGCCGCAGTTGCACGACCAACGCGCGACCGTACTGGAGTCACAGTTCTTGGTTCACACCAACCAGTTCAGCGTGTAGCTGCATCACAACCGGAACTCATCGATGAACCAGCATCGTCATACAACATCATCACTCTTCAACCACGTTCTTACTCTGAAGCTCGCAAAGTCGGCGAGTACTACCGCGAAGGTAATCCAGTCATCATCAATCTCGATGATATGGAGGAGTCAGAACGTAAGCGTCTTGTTGACTTTGCAAGCGGTCTTGTCTTTGGATTACACGGACGTATCGAACGCATCAGTCTCAAAGTTTTCTTGCTCTCACCAGCGAATGTCTCTGTGAGCAATGAAGATAAGACAGCTGCTCAGGCAAGCTTCTTTAATCAGAGCTGATCTTCTCAATGCTCTCTTCAATACTGATTCAGCTTCTAGGACTCTTTAAGCTCGCACTCTTCGCTCGCGTAATCATTGATTACGTCCGTATGTTTAAGCCCAATTGGCGTCCGGGTGCATTCTTGATGGTGATCTTTGAATTTGTTTACTCAATCACGGATAAGCCGATGCGCTTTGTGCAGCGCTTTGTTCCACCGCTTCGCCTAGGTGGCGTCGCAATTGACCTATCGTTCATCGTGCTCTTGATCGCAATCAATTTTGCTCAAGTAGCAATCAGAATCCTGCTTTAGCTTTTACAGCCTTACCTATTTAAGCCTTAGCAAGAACTACACCAACTCCAAGTTCATTATCTTCTTGAGCTACAGCTTCGTCGCGCTCAAAGGAGAGTGCCAGAACTTCATCGGAGATATGTGCTGCGTTTTTCGTAATCGTCTCGATGAGTTCGGCGGGAGCGCTCCAACGCACAGAGATGCGGTCGGAGATTTCAAAGCCATCACTCTTGCGACGTTCTTGAATTAAACGAATCACTTCACGTACATGGCCAGAAGCAACGAGTTCAGGGGAGAGCGCAAGATCAAGAGCCACACTCTCGCCATCATGGCTTGCCACCATCCACCCGCTCTTTGGAACTTCAGTAACTACCAAGTCATCTAGATCAATCTCAAAGTCACCGAGCCTTGCTGAACCCGAGGTGCGCAAGCCCTTTACGAGTTCTGTGGCATCGGATGCAGAGATTAGTTTTGCAACATCTTGTACAGCTTTACCGTACTTAGCTCCGAGTGATTTGAAGTTGGCTTTGACCGAGATATCAACCAGGTCGCCATCAGCATCTGCAATATCTTCAAGGTCGAGGACGTTGAGCTCATCAGAAATCTGCGCCTTCATATCTTCAGGAAGCGATGACCATCCCTGAGCTGAAATCAGCGCGCGCTGAAGAGGCTGACGAATCTTGATTGCAGATTCAGCACGTGCAGCACGACCAAGTTCTACAACGCGACGTGTCATGGCAACTTGTTCGTTGAGCTTCGTATTAATCAGTGCTGAATCGGCGGTTGGGAAATCCGTGAGATGTACAGAAGAAGCTGCCTTTGAATCTGCTGTGCGTACAAGTACCTGCCATGTGTGTTCTGCGATAAATGGAACCATAGGCGCAAGTAATTGAGTAACTGTTGTGAGGCATTCATGTAGCGTCGCAAGTGCTGCAACATCACCATCCCAGAAACGACGACGCGAACGGCGCACGTACCAGTTGGATAGGTCATCGATAAAGCGAGCGAGGACCTTTCCTGCACTTTGTGAGTCAAACTCGCTATATGCCTTATCAACTTCAACAATCAGCGTATTGAGTTCACTGATAATCCATTGATCCATCATGGAACGATCTGTGAGCGTTGGACTCTGTGCAAGATCAAAATTCGAAGCTTCGGCATAGAGAGCGTGGAAAGAGATGGTGTTCCAGTATGTAAGAAGCGTCTTACGAACAACATCAGAGATTGCATCATGTCCAACGCGGCGAGCAGACCACGGCGAGCCAGCTGCCAACATGTACCAACGCACGGCATCGGCCCCATGTTGATCCATCAACGAGATTGGCTCGAGAACGTTGCCTAAGTGCTTACTCATCTTGCGTCCATCCTTATCCAAGATATGGCCAAGACAGAGAACGCTCTTATATGAACTTTCATCAAAGACAAGAGTTCCAATTGTCATCAAGGTGTAGAACCAGCCACGTGTCTGGTCGATCGCTTCGCAGATAAAGTCGGCAGGGTAGGCAGCTTTAAATTTCTCTACTGAACCCGGCTTATGTGGGTAGCCCCATTGAGCAAATGGCATTGCGCCTGAGTCGTACCAGCAATCAATCACTTCAGGTACGCGGTTCATCGTTGCAGAACATTCAGCGCATGCAAATGTAATGTCATCGACAAATGGACGGTGAGGATCGAGGTTACTTAACTCCTGCCCTGCCAGCGTTCCCAACTCTTTGAGGGAATCAACGCAGACTTCATGCTTATTTTCGCATCGCCAGATTGGCAAAGGTGTTCCCCAGTAGCGATTACGCGAAAGAGCCCAGTCAATATTGTTGTTGAGCCAATCGCCATAGCGACCAGTCTTGATGGTCTCTGGATGCCAATCAGTCTTCTCATTCTCGCGAATCAATTCATCTTTAATGGATGTAGTGCGGATGTACCACGATGGTTGTGCGTAATAAATAAGCGCTGTGTGGCAGCGCCAGCAGTGTGGATATTCGTGTTCGTATGGCTGATGCTTATAGAGAGCACCGGCAGATTTAAGCTCTTTCACAAGTGGCTTATCTGCATCTTTAAAGAACATTCCTCCCACAACAGGGACATCGGCAAGGAATGTTCCATCTGGAGCGATTGGGTTTACCACTGGTAACCCATAAGAACGACAGACTTGTAAATCGTCAGCACCGAATGCAGGGGATTGGTGGACAAGTCCAGTTCCATCTTCAGTCGTTACGTAGGTAGCGAGAACGATGAAGTGAGAATCTGGAATTTCAAGATAATCAAAGGGGCGCTTATAGGTGGTGCGCTCAAGATCTTTACCCTTGATGGTCTTAAGAATCTCATGCTCTCCAGCTACCTTGGAAAGAAGAGGCTGCGCGACGATAAGAATTTCACTTGCTTCTTCTACTGTTGCTTTGACGACAACGTAATCAACATCAGGGTGAACTGCGACAGCTGTATTTGAAACAAGCGTCCATGGTGTTGTAGTCCATACAAGGAAGGATGCGCCAAGTTCTGCAAGTTCGCCTGACGTTGCAGGGAAGCGAACAAATACAGATGGGTCGACAACAGTTTCATATCCTTGTGAAAGTTCATGATCAGAAAGTCCGGTGCCGCAACGAGGGCAGTACGGGGCAACGCGGTGGTCTTGAACAAGCAGACCCTTCTTCCAAATCTCCTTCAGGCTCCACCAGACGCTCTCAACATATTCAGGAGCCATCGTCCAATATGCCTGATCAAAATCTACCCAGAATCCCATGCGCTCTGTCATGGTGGTAAATGCATCAACGTGGCGCGTTACTGACTCGCGGCACTTATCGTTAAAAGGTGCGATTCCATATTTTTCAATATCACCTTTACCTGTAAATCCAAGTTCTTTTTCAACTGCAATTTCGACGGGAAGTCCATGACAATCCCAACCAGCTTTACGGGTGACGTACTTTCCCTTCATCGTTTGATAACGAGGGAATACATCTTTAAATACGCGCGCTTCAATGTGGTGCGTCCCTGGCATGCCATTTGCAGTTGGGGGACCTTCATAAAATGTCCATGGCGTTCCGCCGGCACGAGACTCAGTGCTCTTATGGAAGATGTCATTGTCGCGCCAGAAATCAAGGATCGAGCGTTCCATCGCTGGAAGGTCGATAGCCGCTGGAATTGCGCGGAAAGGTGATGACATAAAAAATCCTCCAAGAAGAGTTGATCTCTTGGAGGGACGAAGCAGTTGCGCTTCGCGGTACCACCCACCTTGTATCAATCAGCTGCTGCTGTCGATACCTCTTTATTACTTACATTCGGCTGGTTCTACCCCGCCCCGATTGAGGCGGATCTTCCAGCATGCTCCGAAGGTGATGGCCTCATCAACGCACATTTCCTGCAAGGTCTTACATGCGGCAGTCTAAACCATGCGTGGCAAAGTTGGTTACGAGGGGAAAAACGCATAAGGTGCGCGGCGTGCCAGGAAAAAAGGTTGTGAAGAAGGCGGCTAAGAAAGCTCCCGCCAAGAAAGCACCTGCAAAAAAAGTAGCCAAGAAGGCTCCTGCTAAGAAGGTAGCTAAGAAAGCCCCAGCTAAAAAGGCCGTTGCAAAGAAGGCCGTTGCCAAGAAAGCACCAGCGAAGAAATCAATTCCAGTAAAGAAGGCGCCGGGTCGTCCATTCCCTTCCAAGATCGGTAAGACAACTCTTACTGTTGACCAAAAGTCTCAGACAGTTTCGGTTGCAACGGTAGTTGCTCCCACTGCAGCGCCTGTTGTTGAGGAGCGTCGCTTAGTGATGCCACCACCACCACGACCTGTGAAGAGTGGGAAGAAAGTTGCTCCACTAAAGCCAATTAAGGCAGCGCCTACTCCTGTGACAGCGGACGCGAATGAAGCACCATGGAGTGCTGCAGAACTTAAATCTATTCGTGCAGAAATCGCTACTGATCTCGAGCGTCTACGCCGCGAACTCGCAGTTGTGGAAGCTGAAATGGATGATCTCATCGCAGATTCAGGTGAAGGCGCCGGAGACGATCAGGCAGATTCAGGTACAAAGACTTTCGAACGTGAACATGAAATGTCACTCGTTATTAATGCACGTGACATGGTTCTTCAAACAGAACGTGCGCTCGAACGCATCGATGCAAAAACTTATGGGAATTGCGAAGATTGCGGAGCTGCAATTGGTAAAGCTCGTTTACAAGTATTTCCTCGCGCGACTTTGTGCATGATCTGTAAGCAGAAGGAAGAGCGGCGCTAAAGTGCGCCGATTGTTCGCAACTGCGTGGACTATCTGGCTCATTGATTTTGCGACAAAGGCGTGGGCGTTAGATTCACTCTCTGCACAACCTCGAGACATAATCGGTTCGCTACTTCGATTCACTCTCGTCCATAACTCAGGTGCAGCCTTCAGCTTTGCAACAGGATTCACCATCGGCTTCTCACTCCTCGCGCTTGCGGTAGTTATCGCAGTTATCTACTACGCACCGAAGATCACTTCTTCAGGATGGCGCATCGCAACCGGGCTCCTTCTCGGTGGGGTGCTTGGTAATCTCACCGATCGCATCTTTCGTGAGCCATCATTTTTAAGCGGAAATGTCATCGATTGGATTCAAATTCCGAATTTTCCGGTCTTTAACATTGCAGATATTGCAATCTCGACGGCTGCACTCATCTCATTTGTCTTATCGGTGAGAAATGTCCCGCCCATTACACGGGTAGGGTAGCCACATATGACACGAGAACTCAGACAGTTAACTGTCCCCGAAGGCGTTGCAGGCGAACGTATCGATAGCGCTTTAACGCGAGTCCTGGGTCTTTCACGTACTGCAATCGTCAAACTTCTCGAAGATGGCGATATCACCACCGATAACCAAGCAATGCAGAAGTCAGATCGCGTTGCGGCAGGTCAACTCATTGAAGTTCTTATGCCAGCGCCCGTGAATCAAGATCCCATTCCATTGACCCCACTTGAAGGCCTCACAGTCGTCTATAACGATGATGACATCGTCGTTATCGATAAACCTGTCGGATGTGCTGCGCACCCAAGTCCAGGCTGGATGGGTCCGACTGTTGTTGGTGCACTCATGGCAGCTGGTTACACCATTTCGACCTCGGGTCCGGCCGAACGTGCAGGCGTTGTTCATCGCCTCGATGCTGGAACTTCAGGGCTGATGATTATCGCAAAGACTGAAAACGCTTATCTCTCACTTAAAGAGATGTTCCGCGAACATGAAGTTGAAAAAACTTATCATGCACTTGTTCAAGGACATATGGATCCTTCATCAGGAACAATCGATGCCCCTATCGATCGCCACCCTAAGGAAGATCATCGCTTCGCGGTAGTTGCAACAGGCAAAGAGAGCATCACTCACTACGAAGTTATCGAGTATTACCGCTCTGTCTCACTCGTAAAGGTTGAACTTGAAACTGGTCGCACACATCAAATTCGCGTTCACTTCTCGGCGCTCGGCCACCCACTTGTAGGGGATACGACTTATGGCGCAGATCCCGTCTTAGGGAAGAAGATGAAAATGTCTCGACCTTGGCTTCATGCTCTTGAACTTCGCTTCAACCATCCAACTAATGGAAACCCGCTCGTGCTCACCGCGCCATATCCAGCTGACCTACAGGCTTCTCTGGCGTTGCTATCCGAAGCAGTTCTGCCTTAGGCGCTAATGTTGCGCCACCATGTCATCTGAAGATTTTTCAGCTTCACGGGCATCGACGCAAGACTCGTTTGTACATCTTCATGTG
>Ga0208916_10001095_pt1 | contig 11841 bp, 8 predicted proteins | sample DEB19_08_DNA_5_FD_184523 | JGI IMG/M metagenome (GOLD analysis project Ga0208916, IMG submission 184523) | Aqueous microbial communities from the Delaware River and Bay under freshwater to marine salinity gradient to study organic matter... | ecosystem: Environmental > Aquatic > Marine > Coastal... | reverse complement strand
CTGAAGCCAATTCCGGTCGAAGCGGTCGTTCGCGGCTACTTGGCTGGCAGCGGCTGGCAAGAATACCAAGCCACGCAATCGGTCTGCGGCGTGGCTTTGCCAGCAGGTTTGAAAAATGCCAGCAAGCTGCCAGAACCGATCTTCACGCCGGCGGCCAAAGCGGAAGCCGGCGAGCATGACGAAAACATCAGCTACGAGCAGGTCGTGACCATCGTTGGCCCAGAACTCGCCGCGCAAATTAAAAAAATCAGCATTGAGATCTACCAAACGGCGGCCGCTTTCGCGCTCACCAAAGGCATCATCATTGCCGACACCAAGTTTGAATTTGGCCTCGACGAGCACGGCACGTTGACGCTGATGGACGAGGTGCTGACGCCCGACTCCTCACGCTACTGGCCGATAGAGGGTTATGAGCAAGCGTTCACAACCGGCCAAAACCCGCCCAGCTACGACAAGCAGTTTGTACGCGACTGGTTGGAAGCCGTGCGGATCAACGGCAAGCCATGGGACAAGACACCCCCTGCACCGCAGTTACCACCCGAAGTGGCGCTGAAGACCGCCGCGAAATACGAAGAAGCCTTGGCCCGTTTGACGAGCTGACCGGCTTCAGGCCAACGGTGGGCCAAAGCGCAGAGTGGCGCAAAGACCGCGGCCATCCGTGCCGGGCGCTAGGCTGAATTCAGCACCCAGCAATTCGGCGTAACGCCGCACGATCGACAAGCCCAGACCCACGCCTTCGCCCAAGCGCTGTCCGGCCTCGCCCAAGGCCCAGCGCTCACCCCAGAACAACATGTCTTGCGCACTCATGCCAGGGCCGTTGTCGAGCACCCGCAGCACGGTCTGCGCTCCCTCCGCTACCAAGCTGACGGTGACATGGGCATCGGGACCTGCGGCATAGCGCAGCGCGTTGTTCAGTAAGTTGCCCAAAATACCTTCCACCAAAGCCGCGTCCCCCAGCACCGTCACCGGCTGCTCGAGGCCTTCGGCGCCCAGATCAACACCGACCGTGTCGGCCTTGGCCATGAAGCGCAAGACCACGTCACGGACCAACTCATCCAACTGCAAAGGCTGCAATTGCAAAGCCGCACGGCCTTCATTGGCACGCGCCAAGGCCAGCAACTGCTCGACCAGATGACTCGCCCGCTGCTCGCCTTCAGCAATGCCCCGCAGTTGCTCGTGCCAAACCGCCGGCGACTGTTGCGCCAGCGCATAACTGGCCTGCGCTCGAATGCCCGCCAGCGGCGTGCGCAACTCATGCGCCACGTTGCCAGCAAATTCACGTTGGGCCTCAATGCTCCGGTCCAGCCGCAGCAGCAATGAGTTCAGTGCCAGCCGCAGGTTGTCGACATCACGTGAACTGGCGCTGGTGGTCACATCATCTGGCATGGGTCGCAGGTCACTGGCGTCGCGACGGCCCAGCGCCTGCTGCAGTGCCGCCAACGGGCCCAAGTCGCGCCCGATGCTTCGCCGCAACCACCACGCCAGAAACACCAGCAAGACAGCCTGCGGAATCGCAGAATAAATCAGCATGCGTTGCAACAGGCGGGTGCGGGTGGCTGAGGTTTGTGCCATGACAATCTCGACCTGCACCGGCTCAGTCCGTCGCAGGCTGACACTGCGCATCTCACGCCCCTGAAAAATGATGTCCGAAAACTGCGAGATCACATTCGGCGGTAAGGCTGGCGGGCGCAGGCCTGCATGGCCGCCGACGAATTGGCCTTCATCACCATACACGGCGAAAAGTATGGATTCGCTTTGGTCAAACAGCAAGGTCCCCATGTCATCGATCGACAGGTTCAGCCCAGGCTTACCGACAGGCCCCAGCGTTACATGTGCCGCCAGAGCATACGCATCGTCGAGCAAGGCGCGGTCAAAAGCCTGACCAGCGAAGTAACTGGCCATGGCCAATGTCACCGCCGTACCCGCCGCCCAAGTGATCACCAGCGGCACCAGAACGTGCTGCGCCAGCCGGGTGCGCAATGACGGCCGGAGTCGGCTCACACCGAGACCTCCAACACGTAACCCAAACCGCGCAAGGTGCGGATGCCGACGCCAGAGCCCAACAATTTTTTGCGCAACCGTGAGATGAATGCTTCCAGTGCGTTGTCGCCCAAAGCGGCGTCTGCTTCCGACAGTTTGTCCGCGAGTTGTCGCTTGCTGACCACGCGGCCGGGCGGTGTCAGCAACTCCCACAAGACTTCGAACTCACGCGCAGGCAGGTCCCAAGCTTCACCCGCGAGCATAAAACGCCGAGCCTTGCGGTCGAGCACCAGTTGGCCCAACTGCACGCGATCATCGGCGCCTTGCGCACGCCTCACCAAAGCGCGCAGTCGGGCCTCGACCTCGTTCAAGTCAAACGGCTTGCCCAGATAGTCGTCAGCGCCAGCGTCGAGCCCGGCAATGCGTTCTTCGGTGCGGTCACGGGCCGTCAGCACCAGCACGGGCGTGCGGTCGCCGCGCGCGCGCGCCTCACGCAGCACCGACAAGCCGTTGCCCAAGCCGCTGCGTTCGTGGCTGGTCAAGGGCAGATTCAGGTCCAGCAGCACCGCATCAAAGGGCTGCACGCGCCACCAGTGACTCGCTTCTTCGACCGTGGTGGCCTCATCCACCCGATGACCGGCTTCACGCAGGCTGCGCAACACCAGCGAGCGCAACACGGCATCGTCTTCGACCAGGAGGATTCGCATCAGTGGCAGGCCTCGGCTTACAGCTACGTAGTTGTACGGATCGCACTGGTCAGGAAGCAGTCAGTGCGTCAATGAGATAAACAGCGGATGAGCATACAACACTGGTTTTTTTGCACAAGCTTGGCGCTGGCTGTGCCCGCTTGGGCCCAAGTTCCCGCCACACCCCCCAACGCGGTCTCTTTGGGGCAGGCCCTGCAAGCTGCTCGCAACAACCTCGATGTGTCGCTGACACAACGCGCCTTTGACGCCGCCCGCGCCGATGTGCTGAGTGCTGACCACGCGCCCGCACCCATCCTGACAGCGAAGACCGCTTCCATCGATCTGCAAAACGGCGTTGGCCGCGGCAACGTGTTGAGCGACAAGCGCATCGACAAATCGATCGGACTGGACTGGACTTGGGAACGCGGCAACAAGCGTGAACTGCGTACCCGTAGCGCACAGCGAGCCGCCCAAGCCGCCCAAGCCGATCTCGACGAAGCCTTGATTCAGCAACAACTGGCCGCAGCCGGCGCTTATTACGATCTGCTTGCAGCGCAAGAGCGCATCACGCAGGTGCAAGCGATTGCGCACAGTGCCGTCGAGTTGGCTCGCACCGCGCAGCGTCGGCTAGGCGCGGGCGATTTGTCGCAACAAGATGCCGCCCGTAGCGACATCGAGGCCGAACGTGCCAACGCAGATTTGCGAGCCGCGCAAGCCGACCGCGTCCGCGCTGAACTGACGCTGAAACAGGTCACCCGTTTGACGGGTGCGCTGGCGGCTCAGGACGCATGGCCTGCGCCGACCGCAGCACTGCCCAACCTGCCTGAACCACAGCTCGAAGCCAGACCCGATGTGCGCGCCGCGGTGCGACGCACCGAAGCTGCGCAGGCCGTGCTGGAAAGCGCAGACGCCTTGCGCAAGAACGACCTCACGCTCGGCACCTCGTTCGACCACTACCCGGGCACCTCGAACCGACTGCTGGAGTTTCGCGTACAAATGCCGCTGGCCGGCATGTTTGGCAACTACGGCTACCAAGGCGAGCTAGGCCGCGCCACCGCCCAACTGGCACAAGCGCAAGACCTGCTCGACAAAACACGGCAGTCGGCCGCCCTCGACATCAGTCGTCTGCAGCAAGATTTGCTGGCCGCGTCGCAGCGGGCGCTGACTTACCAAAACGCCATCGTCCCCCGGGCACGACAAGTGGCCAGCATGGCCGAGCTGGCTTACAGCAAGGGCGCGATGTCGCTGACTGAACTGCTGGACGCACGCCGCACCTTGCGCGCGGCGTTGTTAGAAGACGTGACGACTCGCGCCGACCATGCGCGCAGTTTGGCCGCATGGCAACTGCGCAGCTTGGCCCCCGCCCTTTGATTTTTTGAGCCTTCAGATTGACCTTGATGCAACACACCACCGTGAAAAAACTCAGCGCCCCAACTCTTCGCGTCAGCCTTCTCATCAGCCTGCTCGTTTTGGCCGGCTGCCAGGAGCCCGTTGAGCCGCCGGCTAAAGCCCCGCCGCCCATCATGCAGGGTGAGCAGCTTCGCTTTGCACCCAACCATCCGCAACTGGCCTTGCTGGGTCTGGTCAGCGCGACGCCCGCAAAAGCTGTCATCGTTGACCTGCCGGCGCGGATGGTCTGGAATGAAGAACGCACACAACGCATTTACCCGGCTTTTGCGGGCCGCGTGAGCGCCATTCTGGCCGACGTCGGCCAAGCGGTGAATCCGGGTTCAGCACTGGCGCAATTGGCCTCGCCAGACTTCGGCATGGCCCAGGCTGACACCGCCAAAGCGCGTGCCGATGCGCGTCTGAGTGGCCAAGTTTTACAGCGCCAGCGCGAGCTGTTTGACGCGGGCATCATCCCGCGCAAAGACCTTGACCAAGCTGAGGCTGACGCGTCCCGCTCGCAAGCTGAAGTTCAACGGGCCGACGCCCGAACCCGGATGTACGGTGGCGCCCGCGAGACCACTGGCGTCAACCAAACACTGGCCATGGCTGCCGGGATCAAAGGCGTGGTGGTTGAGCGCAACCTGAACCCAGGTCAAGAAGTCCGGCCCGATCAATCTGGTGTGGGCGTGCCACCCCTCTTCGTGGTGAGCGACCCGACCTCGCTGTGGGTACAGATTGATGCCCGCGAATCCGAAGTGGCTCTGTTGAAAATCGGCGCCGCCTTCGAGCTCATCATCCCGAGCTTGCCTGGAGAAAAATTTGAAGGCCGCGTCACCGCCGCATCTGACTTCATCGACACCGGGACCCGCACCATCAAGATTCGAGGCATGGTGGCCAACCCAAAACGGCTGCTGAAAGCCGAGATGTTGGGCAGTGCGCGCGTGCAGCGTCAGCTGAGCGGCGTCGTGATTCCATCGCAGGCTGTGGCTCTCAACGGCACGCAACATTCAGTGCTGGTTCAATTGCAGCCCGGCGTTTTTGAAACCCGCTTGGTATGGCTGAGCTATCAGGGCCCCAAAGAGGCCGTGATCTCGAGCGGTCTCGAGGTAGGCGAGCAAGTTGTCAGCGACAACATGTTGCTGCTGGCGCGCCAGTTCCGCATGGCACAGGACGACAGCAGCATCGCTGAAAAAGCCAAGCCAGCCGACAAAACAGCTGAGAAAGCCACCCGATGAAACGGCTGATTCATTACGCACTGCACCAGCCACTGTTCATCGTGCTGGGCACGGTGCTGTTTGCGCTGTCTGGTTTCATCGCCTTTCAAACCCTTTCGGTGGAAGCCTTCCCCGACGTCACCGACACGCAAGTCACGGTCATTGCGCTGTACCCGGGTCGGGCCGCTGAAGAGGTCGAAAAACAAGTGACCTTACCGATCGAAGTCGCCTTGTCGGGTCTGCCTAACTCGATCCGCGTCTTCTCGCACACGCAGTTCGGTCTGTCGTTCACCGTCGTCACCTATGACGACAAAGCCGATGTGCTGGCCGTTCGAGCGCAGGTCAACGAACGTCTGCGTGGCATCGATTTACCACCCAGCGTTGAAGCCAACATAGCGCCCAATGCCACCCCGGTCGGCGAAATCATGCGCTACCGTTTGCGTGGCGATGGCTTGAGCACCACCGAGCTGCGGACCGTCCAGGACTGGACCGTCGAACGTGCGCTGCGGCAAGTACCAGGCATCGCTGATGTGGTCACGCTTGGCGGCTTCATCAAGCAATACGAGGTACAACCCGATCTCGACAAGCTGCGTGCGACCAAGCTCACTTTTCAGAACCTGCTGGACGCACTCGGTCGCGGCAACTCCAACGCCGGCGGCAGCTACGTGGCGCAAGGCGCACAACAGTACGCCATTCGTGGCATTGGCCTGCTGGCCTCGGCAGACGACATTGGCCGCATCGTGGTCTCAGCCAAAAACGGCACGCCCGTGCTGATCCGCGACATTGCCCAAGTCACTGTCGGCGCCGTCCCGCGTTTGGGTGTGGTCGCACAAGACGGCGACGATGACATCGTCAGCGGCATCGTCGTCATGCGCAAAGGTGAAAACCCCAGCGTCGTGTTGAAAGGCGTGAAACAAAAAATCGCCCAACTCAATGAGCGCGGTATGCCCAAGGGTGTGCAGATCGTGCCGTACTACGACCGCAGCTGGTTGATGGGAAAAACGCTCTCAACGGTCTTTAAGAATCTGGTTGAAGGCGCGTTGCTGGTCGCACTGGTGCTGTACCTGTTTTTGTCCAACATTCGCGCCAGTTTGGCCGTTGTGGTCATCATCCCGCTGGCCTTGCTGTCAACCTTTCTCGGGCTGAAAATCATGGGCGTGCCGGCCAATTTACTGAGTCTGGGAGCGATGGACTTCGGCATCATCGTCGATGGTGCGGTGATCGTGATTGAAAACATCATGCACCGGCTGTCCGAACGCAAAGAGGCCATGTCCAACGCTGAGCGGCGTAACGTCATCATTGAAGCGGCCAGCGAAGTCGGACGGCCCACGCTGTTCTCGATGCTCATCATCATCGCGGCACACATCCCCATCTTTGCGCTGCAACGTCACGAAGGTCGTATCTTCCAACCGATGGCGCTGAGCGTCACCACCGCACTGGTCGGCGCGCTGATTTTTTCGCTGACGCTGGTGCCCCTGCTGGCCTACTGGATGCTGCGCAAAAAAATTCCGCATGGCGACAACCGCGTTGTGGCCAGCAGCAAACGCATCTATGAGCCCGTGCTGACATGGGCGCTTGAGCGGCGGCGCACAGTGGTGGTGATTGCGCTATCGGTGTTTGCACTGGCCATGGTCGCGGCATCTAGGCTAGGCTCAGAATTTTTGCCGGAACTCAACGAGGGCACGATCTGGGTCAATTTGCGACTGCCGTCAAGTGTGTCAACCGAAGAAGCCACACGCGCCCTGCGCAATGTTCGCAAGGCCTTGCTGACGGTGCCAGAGGTGCGTACAACGGTCTCCAAAGCCGGCCAGCCAGAAGATGGCACCGACCCTAAAACCATCAGCATGGCCGAGGTCTTTGTCGACATCAAGCCGCAAGAAGAATGGCGCAAGGGCCTGACCAAAGAACAGTTGATTGACGAGATGGACCGCGTGGTGTCGGCCCTGCCTGGTATGGCGCCCACCTTCTCGCAGCCGATTCGAGACAACGTGCTCGAATCGATCTCGCAAATCGATGGCCAGATCGTCATCAAGGTGGCCGGCGATGACTTGGTTGAACTGCGCCGCATCACTGAGTTGGTCGAGCGTGAGATCAAGCAGGTGCCCGGCGTCTACCGCGCCGAAATTGACCGTCTGGGCGAATTGCCGCAGCTTGTGATTGACATCGACCGCGACCGCGCCGCCCGGCTGGGCCTGAATGTGCAGGACATTCAGGATGTCATCGAAGCCGCGCTGGCAGGCAAGGCCGCGACACAGATCTGGGAGGGCGAACGCAAGTTTTCCGTTGCCGTACGGCTGCCCGAAAACAAGCGAACCATCGCCAGCTTGCCACAGACATTGATACAAACACCGGATGGCGGCTACGCGCAACTCGGTAGCGTGGCGACGATCCGCGAGACCAGCGGCGCCATGAACATCGCTCGTGAAGCCGGTCGCCGTACCATGGCCATCGGCATCTTCATCAAGAACCGAGACATGGGCTCGGTGGTGAAAGACATGCAGGCACGCGTTGCCGCCAAGGTCACCCTGCCGCCCAACTACACGCTGGGCTGGTCGGGTGAATTTGAAAACCAAGAGCGCGCGATGCAACGCCTGTCAGTCGTCGTTCCGTTGTCGCTCTTGCTGATTTTTGTGCTGCTGTTTGATGCCTTCAGCTCCTTCAAAATGGCCGCGCTGATTTTGATCAATGTGCCCTTGGCACTGATTGGCGGCTTTGTGGCGCTGTGGATTTTCAACATTCCTCTGTCGGTGTCAGCGGCGATTGGTTTCATCGCGCTGTCAGGGCAAGCGGTGCTCAACGGCGTCGTGATGTTGTCCGTCTTTCAGCAACTACAGAACGCCGGTCACAGCGTGCTGGACGCGGTCAAGTTCGGCTCCATGCAGCGACTGCGCACGGTGCTGATGACCGCCATGCTGGCAGCGCTTGGTTTGTTGCCGATGGCCCTCTCGCACGACATAGGATCGGAGACGCAGCGGCCGCTGGCGATCGTCATCATTGGCGGTTTGATCACAGCCACACTGCTGACACTGGTGGTGTTGCCAGCGCTGTACGTGTCCTGGTTTTCGGGCGCGAAATCGAAAGAAAAAGAGGCCTGATCGGCTTGATGGATTGCACGCCGCTGCGAGAAAAATTCTCGTCGCTGGCCGATAAAAATACCCGTCACTGCGAGCATAGCGCGGCAGTCCATCTCCGCGCACCGCCAAGATGGATGGCCGCGCTGCGCTCGCCATGACGGAGCCGCGTTCTCAGTTGAGCATCATGCTGAGCTTGCGGCGGTAAGTCGACACCAGTGCCAGTTGCGGGTCTTCCTCGACAACCACTTTGCCGAGGATCTCGATGCCTGCGGCGGTCTTGCCGGAAGCGTCTTGCGCCTGCTTGGGCTTGGGCGGTGTCAGCAACTCCAAAATGGCGACGAAGGTTTTGCGCGGCGTTTGATCATTCCAAGTCTTGTCGCGCATGATGATTTCAAGCAACTCGTCCATCGCAGCCACCCACGCGCCTTGGGTCATCAGCACCTGGGCTTTCGCTAAACGGGTCTCAAAATCACGTTTGTTTTGCGCAATCAGTTCGTCAAACTGCGGCAAGCCCCATTGACCGCGCGGGTCGGCGCTGACGAATTCGAGCGCCAGCAGCCAATGCTTGAGTGCCTCAAAGCGCAGCTGTACTGGGATCTGCACCAACGCTGGCGCCAGCGCGCTTTTGGCGGAGGCCAGTTGCCCAGTGCGGACCAACAACTTGACGTAATCAAAGCGTGCTTCATCGTTGGCGGGATTCACGGCCAGCGCTTCAGCCAGCGTGTCTTGCGCGCTTTGCACGTCGCCGCTCTCCAGCAAGGCCTGCGCTTGCTCGGCCTCGGTCAAAGTCACCGGCCCATTGTCGGCAGGCAGGTGTTTGTCGAGGAATTCCTTGACCTTGCCCTCGGTCTGGGCGCCGGTGAAACCGTCTACCGGTTGGCCGTTCAACAGCAAAATGCAGGTCGGAATGCTTTTGATACCGAACGCTGCGCCGATCTGCTGCTCTTGGTCGGAATCGATCTTCACCAGCTTGAAGCGGCCTTCGTAGGCGATCTCAACTTTTTCGAGGATAGGGCCGAGTGATTTACAGGGGCCGCACCAGGGTGCCCAAAAATCAACCAATACCGGGGTGGTCATGGAAGCCTCGATGACTTCCTGTTCAAAATTCGCGAGCGTGACATCAATCATGTTTAAAAGCGCTTGGGGTGCGCATGAGTCTTTGAAGAAAGCCAAAACGATAGCATGCTGGCGGGCGCCAACGCAGCAACGCTTAAAATCACCGGTCCGCACTCCAGCGACTCCCCAGCAATAAACAGCCGGCCGGCTTTGAAGGCGCACTCCATGACAACCACACCACCGACCGCCAGCCCCACGTCCCCAGCCCATACCGCAGCACCCGGCGCACCCGTCACGGTCGGCGTGGTGATGGGCTCCAACAGCGACTGGGACACGATGCAACACGCCGTGCAAATCCTGCAGCAGTTCGGCGTTGCCTACGAAGCCCGCGTGGTGTCCGCACACCGCATGCCTGACGCTTTGTTTGACTACGCTGAGTCGGCCCTCGGTCGCGGTCTACAAGCCATCATTGCTGGTGCGGGTGGTGCGGCGCATCTGCCTGGCATGCTGGCAGCCAAAACCACGGTGCCGGTGCTCGGCGTGCCCGTCGCCAGCAAGCACCTGCAAGGCGTTGATTCGCTGCACAGCATCGTGCAAATGCCGAAAGGCATCCCGGTTGCGACCTTTGCGATTGGCCACGCTGGTGCGGCCAATGCGGCCCTCTTTGCGGTCGCCATGCTGGCCTTGCAGAACCCAGCGCTGGCAGTTCAGTTGCAGGCTTTTCGGGTCGCGCAAACGGCTGCGGCCGAAGCCATGACCTTGCCCCCGCTATGACACCCATCCTTCCTGGCGCTACCCTCGGCGTGATGGGCGGCGGCCAACTCGGCCGCATGTTTGTGCATGCCGCACAGCGCCTCGGCTACTTCACCGCCGTGCTCGACCCGGATGCAGACAGCCCGGCAGGCCGCGTCAGCCACCACCACATTCAAGCCCACTACGACGACGCCGCAGGCTTGGCCCAACTCGCGGCCGTCAGCGCGGCCGTCACCACAGAATTTGAAAACGTGCCGGCTGCCGCGCTGCAGCAACTCGCCGCCACGCGGCCGGTAGCGCCCAGCGCCAACACCGTCTCGATTGCCCAAAATCGGATTGACGAAAAGTCCCATTTCAGCGCCTGCGCCGCCGCCTCTGGCGTGCCGTGTGCGCCGTATGCCGTGCTAGAAACCCAAGCCCAATTGGCTGCAGTTTCCGCAGATCTGTTGCCCGGCATTTTGAAAACTGCGCGCATGGGCTACGACGGCAAAGGCCAGGCCCGCGTGAAGAACGCCGCCGAACTTGCAACAGCTTGGAAAAGCCTGAAGAACGTGCCATGCGTGCTCGAAAAAATGCTGCCTCTGAAAGCCGAACTGTCGGTGATCGTGGCGCGCGGCTGGAACGGTGAGATCGTGAGTTTTGCACCGCAGCGCAATGTGCACGTCGATGGCATTTTGGCGGTGACGCACGCTTATGACGGTTGCCTGCCCCCCGAGTTGTCGGCGCGTGCACGCGCCGCGACCGAAGCCATTGCCGCGCAAATCGGCTACGTGGGCGTGCTGTGTGTGGAATTTTTTGTCTTAGCCAGTGCCTCTGGCAACGCCGCTGAAGACACGCTGGTCGTCAATGAAATGGCGCCGCGTCCGCACAACAGCGGCCACTACACCATGAACGCTTGCGACACGTCGCAATTTGATTTGCAGGTGCACGCGCTGGCTGGCCTGCCGCTGCCCACGCCGCGCCAACATTCGCCGTCGATCATGCTGAATTTGCTAGGCGACAGCTGGTTTGACGCGCAAGGCCACGAGCGCACACCCGACTGGGTGGCGGTGCTGGCTTTGCCCGGAACGCATTTGCACTTGTACGGCAAGACGCAAGCCCGCCCCGGCCGCAAGATGGGCCACCTGAACATCACCGACGCCAGCGTGGCGGCCGTGCAAGCCACGGCGCGCCAAGTGGCAACGCTGCTGAGCCTGCCCGGCCTTGAAAGCCGCTGAGTGATTCACTCGGGCACCGACCCAGCCGCCATTGCTGAGGCTGCACGCCTGATTCGCAGCGGTGAACTCATCGGCTTGCCGACTGAAACCGTCTACGGCTTGGGGGCTGACGCGTCCAACGACGCGGCGGTGGCGTTGATCTTTGCCGCCAAGGGCCGGCCGTCCAACCATCCGCTCATCGTGCACATCGCGGAGGCTCAGCAAGTGCTTGGCTACGCCAGCAGCGTGCAGCCATTTGCCGCCCGATTGATAGCCGCTTTTTGGCCCGGCCCACTCACACTCATCTTGCCGCGCAAGCCCGGTGTTGCCACGGCTGCGGCCGGCGGCCAAGACTCGATTGGCCTGCGCTGCCCGTCACATCCGGTGGCACAAGCGCTGCTGAAAGCCTGTCGCACCGGCGTCGCAGCGCCCAGTGCAAACCGTTTTGGCCGCGTCAGCCCGACCACGGCGGCACACGTGGCGGATGAACTCG
>Ga0208916_10001093_pt1 | contig 11846 bp, 10 predicted proteins | sample DEB19_08_DNA_5_FD_184523 | JGI IMG/M metagenome (GOLD analysis project Ga0208916, IMG submission 184523) | Aqueous microbial communities from the Delaware River and Bay under freshwater to marine salinity gradient to study organic matter... | ecosystem: Environmental > Aquatic > Marine >... | reverse complement strand
TACTCTAATATCAATACCTAGTTGTAGACCTAAAGTAGTTTCACTACCTCCGGTTGCAATAGTATGTCTATTTCGGTCCTGATTAAGCATATCTACGCCTACGGGCGTAACCTTGCGCACGTGGGTTGGGTCGTGATGAAAGTTCTCATGTTGCCAATGTGGCACTGTAATCTTAATAACACCTTGATCTTTAAGAATCCTATAGAACTCTTTCCAGATATTTAAATAAGTTGTAGTATCCTGACCTAGGTGCTCCAGTACGTGGTGCAAGACAATCTCGTCTACTGAGCTATCTTCAAATGGAAGCGTAGCTTCCAAGTCTGCAACTACGTCTGGTTCGCATCTAGGGTCGTGATCTACATTAATGTATCCGGGTAGCTTGTTATACCCGCAGCCTAAGTTTAGTTTTTGCATTAGAATGTTTTGGTCTACATAAGTTTAGGATGAGAATGCTAAAGTAAAGTCAACTCCAGCAGCAATTTTTGACCAAACTGTTAATGAGCCTATTTGTATAGGACTTGATTTATTGTTTACACTATTATCACCCAATTGACCAGAGGTATTAGAACCAGAGGACCATAAAGTACCGTCTTTTTTAGTTAATATAGTATGAGAAGCTCCGCTTATAGTACTTAACCAATTAGTTAAAGCTCCTATCTGTACGGGACTAGACTTATTAATAGTAGTGCCATCACCTAGTTGTCCAGTAGAGTTATCTCCCCAAGCCCATAGTGTACCATCTGTTTTACATGCTGTACAATAACCACCTCCACCAGAAATATTTAACCAAGTATTTAGATTACCTACCTGAACAGGACTAGACCTATTAATAGTATCATTAAGACCAAGGCCTCCGTTACCATTATTACCCCAAGCCCATAGTGTACCATTTGTTTTAATAGCTACAGTTTGGTAGAATCCTTGAGCAACACTTAACCAGTCTGTTGATAGCCCTATTTGAGTCGGGCTTGATTTATTAGTTGTAGTACCATTACCTAACTGCCCGCTACTATTTCTACCCCATGACCATAATGTACCGTCTGTTTTAATAGCTACTATATGATGATATGCACAAGCTACGTTTAACCAATTAGTAAGATTACCTACTTGTACAGGACTAGACCTACTTGATACTGTACTATCACCTAACTGACCATAATAGTTATATCCCCAAGTCCACAGTGTACCATCTGTTTTAATTGCACTATTATGGAGCCCCTTTCCGTTAGCTATTATTAACCAGTTTGTTAAGGATCCAATTTGACTAGGGCTACTTGTATCTCCCGTAGTACTATTACCTAATGCACCCTGGAAGTTTTGCCCCCAAGACCATATTGTTTTATCTGTTTTTATAGCTATAGCACCTCGGTACCCACCAGCAATACTTAACCAATTAGTTAATGAACCAATTTGTTGAGGATTTGACTTATTAACTATAGTACCATCACCCAATTGACCTAAATTATTCTTACCCCAACTCCATAACTTATTACTAGCTACATACCACGAAGTAGGCCACTCACCGGTTAGCTGTTTATTATATGCTTGACCCAAAGTTAAAGCAGTTTTAGTAGTCATTTATACTCTCTTTATGTCAAATTGTGAAAAATAACTACATAACTTACTGCCTAAAATCTCTTTAGGGTCATTACTAGTCTTAGCTAGTATAGGTCTAATAGTATGTAGGTCTTTTAAGCCCCAAGCTGCGTCTTTTGATTCGATACAACTGTTATTAATACTATCAAAGGTATGTGCGTATTGCTCTATATCAAGGAAGTTATATACTCCTACTAAAGTTTCATCGGGTTTATTAATTAAATCCTCGTATGAAACGAAATATAGATTATCTTTATAGTTCTGCAAGCCTATTTGTAGGCTCTGCCAAGGATCGCTAATGTAGCCATCCCATAATTCTTTAGCACGATTTTCTACGGTTAAACTAAGGCGTTTCTTACGTAGGGCCACATCAATAAAGTTATTAGGGTCTTTATCTATTAACTTTAAAAAACTAGTAACAACTTCGGATACTGGTCTATAGGTACAGATAACTTTAGGATTATCATTGATATGTAGCTTGGCAGGCATAACATTTCGTGCCCAGGCTCTATGCTTATCAATTATATGTGGGCGATCTATATGCTGATAGAACGCTTTTGGAAGTGAATTGTAAATTGATTCTGATTGTTTTACATCATCAAATGTATACTGTTCTTTAACCTTATTAAGGGCTTCATTCTGAAAACACAATAAATCCAGTAAAGGACTTGTTGGCGACACATAAACATCAGGGTTTTGATTCAGGATCGACCCAAGGAGGGTCGATCCTGAGCGAGGTAACCCGCTCAGGAAGTAGATCATTAGACTAAGGCGTCCAACTCATCATGTGTAGTAGCTGCATCAATTTGAGCTTGTTTTGCAAGCATAGCCTGACGGGCTGCTTCGATAACTGCTGCATCATAAGTTTCTGGGTTACGAGCTTGTTCTTGTAGAACTTGCTGGAACTTGAAACCTGCGTTGCTACGCATATCTGCTTTACGCTGATCAACTGGAATATCGTATGTATCCCAGATAATTTGAACTGGCGTTGTGGTCAGATCAAAACGGTGGGCTGTGTAGCCTTGACGTCCGTTTTGAATTGGAGCACGAAGTTCTACTGCTTCTCGCCAACCGTCTTGACCTGCCGGTGGGACTGTATCCCAGACTTGTTTTACTTCGTTGTCTACGATTTGGACATATAATGTCATGTTATTTCCTTGTTAAAAAATTATGTTTTGGTTAGGTTGGTTTACAGCCTAAGTTTAGGTTTTGCATTAGAATATTTTGGTCTGCATAAGTTTAGGATGAGATTGCTATCGAATGATACCCGCCCGCAGCAGTTGTTAACCAAGTAGTTAATGTACCAACCTGTTTAGGACTAGAAAAACTTGTTCCTGATTCTAAGCCTAATCTTCCATTTAATCCCTTACCCCAGGCCCATAGAGTACCATCTGTTTTAAGAGCTAACGTATGCTCTGCCGCACCCCCCATAGATGACCAGTTAGTTAGTGTACCAATTTGTACAGGAGCATACGTATCATTAGAGGTACCATTACCTAATTGACCATACCCATTTCTACCCCAAGCCCATAGTGTACCGTCTGTTTTAATAGCTAAACTATAATACTGCCCGCATGCTACTGTTAACCAGGTAGTTAGTGCACCTATCTGTACAGGACTTGATCTATTAGTACCAGTACCATCGCCTAATTGACCAGAGTTATTTCGACCCCAAGCCCATAGTGTTCCATTAGTTTTAGTAGCTACAGTATGGGAGTTACCTGCGGATACTGTACTCCAATTAGTTAAAGCCCCTATCTGTGTAGGGCTTAGTACTTTAGTCCAAGTACCTGAAGTCCCATTACCTAACTGACTGTACGAATTAGCTCCCCATGTCCATAATGTATTATCTGTTTTAATAGCCACACTGTGGTACCCTCCTGCAGCTGTATTTCTCCAAGTAGTTAAACTACCTAACTGTGCCGGGCTATTATTAGTATTATATGTAGTATCCCCCAGCTGGCCCGCTGTATTATACCCCCAGGCCCATAGTGTACCATCTGTTTTAATAGCTAAATTATGATAAGAAACGGTACTAACATACTTCCAATTTGTTAGAGCCCCTACTTGTGCGGGAGTAGACTTACTAACTGCAGTACTATCACCCAATTGACTTTGTCCATTAGAGCCAAAGGTCCATAGTGTACCATCTGTTTTAATTACTGCAGTATGTCCCTGCCCTGTTGCAACCGTTTTCCAATCTAATGAAGAACCCACCTGTACGGGACTATTTCTCGCGGTAATATCCCCTAAACCTAGCTCACCAGAACCATTTTCCCCCCAAGCCCATAGCTTTCTAGGAGGTACAGCATACCACGACGTAGGCCACGCTCCGGCCGTTTGCCTATCGTATACTTCACTACCCCATAAACTACCCTGTGTATTACTATCTGCCATTGATTATCCTATACTTAGTTTAGCCTTTATTTTCTCAAAGGGGGCTACCCAGTTATCAAATGATTCTTGTCTAAACATAGTAAAACAACCATAGTAAGGTGTTTTATCACCTTCTAGGGCGTATAAGAAGTAGGGCATAATTGGAGTAATCACCCATGTTTCAATACCCATTGCACCTGCTAGATGACTAACAGAAGTGCAAGAACTAATTACTAAGTCACAAGAAGCTGCGGCAGCACGGGTATCCTCCCAGCTATTAAGAGGTACTTCATTTACCCAATATGGTCGGGCTTCAGAACCTTCGTCGCGTTGTAGGCTAATAAACTCTACGTCTGCATCTTTTACTGCATCGAACATCAGATCAAACGGGAACTTCTTGTGGTGTTCATGTTCAAACTGACTGTTACCTTGCCAACGTAATCCGATACGTTTTTTCGCACCTTTAATTACATTAGGTTTAGGCAAATAAGGCTTACCACTAATATCTTCTAATTCGAAGCCTAGAGGTACTACTGAGGACATTCCTGCAACCCAGAAATCGTGATAGATTCCAAACATTGCCTCATGTTGAATAACTGCGCTAACGCCTTCAACATTATAGAATAGAGAAGCTAGTGGGCCTGAGCAGGCTACAATAACTTTACAACCTCGATCAGCAATATTTTTGGCATAACGTACTTGGTGAATTTGATCACCTAGTCCACCTTCTAAGTTTAGAAGTACTGTACCTTTAGTTTTTCCATCCCATTGAGGAGTAGGAACATCAGGTCTAGCGTTACCAAATACGTTTGATAAGCGACCGCGGTCCATAAGCTGATAGCCTTTTTGGATCTGGCCTTGGCGTAGCATATACCAACCACGATTATATGCAGCTCTATGATTATTAGGCTCATCGGCTTCAAGCTTTTGAGCAAGTCGCCAGCCTTCCGCAAAATTACCCATAGTACTAGCAGCTAGTTGTAGATCAAGATCATGTAACTCAGGTACTGTACGTGGAACTTCGAGCCAAAACTCTGGCTGACAGAATGTACCATAGTGACTACCTAATACATCTTTTGGAGATTCATTATGTTGTCTTGCTAATACTGGTTTAACATCGTGCATACCTGCATGACCATGAAGATTTTCATCATCTTCTGAGACAGAGCTACCATCAATATTATTGAAGTCGTAATCAAACGGAGCTAGTTCTAGAAATTCATGAACCCTTGCAAGTTCGTAAGCTGGATTGGCAATTAAATATTCGTACTCTACAAACAAGAAGCACTCTGGTGCAAAGTTATAACCATTCTGTAGACTAATGTATGCAGCTTTAAGGTGATCCATTAGTTGTCCAGAGTACATAAACTCATCGAGATTATCAGGTTTTGCAATGCGCACAAAACTGGCAGCACAATCCGGTACGGATCTAACTGTGGCGATGATCTTAGGTTTATGTTCTAAGACTTGAGCCATAGCTTGCATAATTTGAGCAATCGGCCAGCCACGTGATTTATCAATAACCACAGGCTTTTCAATATCATCATAGAAGGCATCAATAGTACCACGCATTGTAGCAGCTAATTTAGACCTAGTTGGATCTGTTTCATTAAGCAAACCCGCCGAGTGCCACGTATTAGCTAATCCGTCTAGTGCATGTACTAGTCCAGAAGTCGTTGATACGTGGGTAGCAGGGTTTTGGTTTAAAATAGCTGCAAGTACTGTTGAACCTGACCGAGGGATGCCAGATAAAAAGTGCAGTGTTTTTTTCATAATAGAGATAGTTGAAGTTTAAAAGAATATTATATACGATTAGGCAAAAACTGTCAAGATAAATTTATGTTTTGGTTAGGTTGACTTTATTGATCTGTAGTTAATGTACTTGGGAATGCACGACCTGTCCCCCAGATGATACGTACGGCACCATTACCAGCGTAGCTAGTTCCATACGGAGGGGAGTTTCCGCTTGCACCCACTATTACAGTATAAGAATTTCCGGGTACTACTATATAGTTATTAAGATAAGCTAAGCTGCCTCCACCCCCGCCGCTACCTCCGCCGCCGCTAACGCCGGCTCCTCCGCCGTATAAGTTACCAGAGCCGCCCGATCCTGGACCGCCATTCACAAGATCCCCACCACCACCACCCCCACCACCAGCACCAGCTGTTGCACCAGTACCTGCAGTACCGTTAGCACCTTGGCCAAATATACCAACGCCGCCGCCATAAGCACCATTTCCAGCCGTTGCACCGTTGCCGCCTACCCCACTATATCCACCAGCACCACCACCTCCTGGGTTTTGTGCACCACTAGGGTAAGCTGAGCCAGCACCCCCGTTACCGCCACCAGTACTTGCACCACGAACCCCACCGGCACCCGCTGCACTTGGCATAATACCAGAGCCGAAGCCTCCCCCATTTGCTACACATACAGTTCCAAAGCTGCTAGTACCCCCTGCTGTACCTGTGTATACGGCACCGGCATTGGTGCCACAACCACCACCCCCACCAACTGCAACAATACATATACTAGTTACCCCTGCAGGGGCTATCCATGAATATGTTCCAGCAGTCGTGTACGCTACTTGGCCTACAACATACCACGAAGTAGGCCACCCACCGTCTAGTTGATTCTCAGTAGCTTGCCAAAGGCGGTATGCACCGCCAGCCATTACTGAGTCCTCCCAGAGATGAATACGCCTACTGCATTTAGTGTAGTAGCTATTGCACGGATTTTATGGCCGCTAGGAATACGTTTAGAGCTTTCACATATTTCAACAGTTCCATTACTTGGAATAATAAAGTTACTAGTTAAGTATGCTTGTAGTGTACCTGCCGCGTCTGTCCAGCTTAGGGTTACTGCAATGTTACCTAGATCGCTATTATTAACCAATCTAATACTATCAATTACGGAGCTTACTCCTGTTGATACATACATATCAGTTACGGTATCTGGAGCAGCTAAGCCCATACCGAAGTAGTTTAAACTTGTAGCAACAGTTTCGTAAGTTATGATAGCTTGTAGTACACTGCTTGTACCTACTGCAGCTACTAAACTCTGTAAGTTAATAACATCGCCTGGGTTTAGAATCTGTGGTTTCTTTAGAAGTTCGAGTGAACCCCGTGCTGGCACGGGCACTTTATTGGCTGCAACTACAGTAGTCCCGCCAGAGAAAGCGATATTTGCATTTACAGTAGTAGTAGCACCGAAAGCAGCATCAACATTAGTAACGTAAATTGAGTGTACAATGTATTTAAAACCTGCGGTAGCTGGCATAGTTGCTGCAGCACCTAAGGTACCTGTAACAATGTAAGCTACTTGATTATCAATAGTTTTATTGATTTTTTCAGATGATACACCACCACTAGCATTAATAGTTTGATTTGGCCATGTACCTGATACAGTAATATTTGTACCTGCTACAATAGCAGGAGTTGCGGTACCGGTACCGCCGCTTGCTATTGGTAAGGCTGTAGTTAGTGATACAGTTCCGGGGAACGTCCAATTACCTTTTGCACTAACTGTAGTTATGGCACCAGTAACTGCGGAGCCTATATTAATATTAGTATTAGAACTAAGTAAACCATTTGTACCAATATTAATAGTCTTAGTACTTGAAGAAAATGAAGCTCCATACCCCAAACTAATGGAGGTTGAAGCAGTACTACTACCTAGGTTTTGTGTAGATCCCGTAAGAGTAACTGCACCGGTAAAGGTTTGAGTACCTGAAAAAGTATTTGCTGATGTTACTGCTAAAGTATATGCGGTGGTACCCAAACCAGAAGGTAATGAATACGTAACAGTAGTCCCTGTAGCAATACCAGCACCTAAATCAAATTTAACTACTTTTGTACTATCAGTAACATCGTACATAGAAAAAGCTGTAGATGATACTGCTGCAGCTGTGGTAGTTAAAGGCGTATAAGGTAAAGTTACAGTACCTGAGAAAGTCCAAGCACCATTAGCAGTTACAGTAGTAGTGCCACCAGTTAGAACAGCTGCACCGATCTCTATATTGGTAAAAGAACCAGTTAAACCCCCTACACCTATACTAAGACTTTTAACCTGTGTCGAGGAGGTCTCTCCGCTAGCTAGACTATATGCACTAGATAGAGCTGAAGTACCATAAGCACCGCCATTTGATGCAAAAGTTACAAGACCTGCAAAAGTTTGAGCTTGAGAGCCGAGATGTGCTAATGTTGAACTACTATTAGGTAAAGTATAAGTTCTAGTAGTTCCGGTAGTAATACCAGAACTTAAGAATTTAGCTACTTTTGTATTATCAGTAGCATCATAGATAGAGAATCCAGTTGAAGATACTGCTGCGGCTGTGGCTGTAAGGCCACCCGAAGTACCGTTAGCTGCCGCAGTAATCCTACCTTTTGCATCTACAGTAATATTAGCAGTTGTGTAACTTCCAGCAGTTACTGCAGTGTTAGCTAAAGTTAGGGCAGTTGAACTACCGGTAGTTCCGGTTCCCGTAGCGTCGCCAGTAAAGGTTAACGAGCCTGAAGGTACAACTAATGGGGAAGATACCCAGATAGTACCATTTGAGGTTAATACATTTCCAGTAGTACCTACGGCACTTAAGCCAGTACCGCCCCAAGTAGGGCTTAATACACTAGTAGGGTTTACTGCCGCTACAGCGTATGCTATAGTTTCAACTGTATCACCTAAAGTAGCTGCAGTAACTAAAGTAATAGAAGTACCATTTATAGCAGTATAATCGGTAGGATTTAATAGCACGCCGTTATAGTATACTTCTATGTATCCCGCAGTATAATCTGCTGTAAATATAGTTTGCGCAGCTGTAGCTATTGCAGTAGTTCTTTTATATGTAGCGGTAGCAGATACAGCTACTTGAGTAGTACCAATTACCTGAACTTCATCACCTACTAAAAGACCTGGCACGCTTACCGTAGTACCGTCTGTAGCAGTAAAATCTAAAGTATTTAATTTTACGCCATTAACATATACGTCTACATATCCTAATGTATATACAGTAGTATATACATTAGTACCTGCAACAGACACTGTAGCAGATTGCTTATTAACACTACTTGTGGTAGCTCCTACACCTGCTGTAGGAGTACTACCCCCACCACCGCTTCCACTAATACTAGCAATAGTAGTACCATCTGATTTTTTATAGTATAATATACCATCTGCGTAATTTAACGCTAACTCCCCAAACGCCAAATCCCCCACTACTGGCACACGCGCAGCAACAGAGGATTTCTTTAGAATAACTTGACTTGCCATATCGGCTCCTAATAAGGGTAAGCCCCGCTATAGAGCGGGGCTGTTTAATTTTAGTATGTTCCGCCGTCTACTGTTTTAATAGTAACAGCACCTGCTGTTACAGTAAAGTCTGTAGAAGCAAAAGAAGCTAGACCTAATACTGCTGAAGTTGCAGTAGCAATTGCAGTAGTGCTTGCGGCCGTAATAAGACCTTTAGCATTAACTGTGAAGTTTGGAATAACTGCGCCGTTACCAAAACTTCCCACATTACTATTAACTGTAGCTAATGTAATTGCAGTAGAAATATTTGCAGTACCATTAACAGTACTAAGAGTTGCTGTTGCATCTCCTGTTAAGCTCAAATCTCTTGATGTAACCCAACCAGTTGCAGTTGTAGCATTACCTACTAAAGCACCATAGACTGTAGTAACATTTAGGTTTTTATTAAAGTTCCAACGGTCGTCTGTACTTGTATAAGTTAAAGTAGCAGCAGCCCCATTAACCGTTAAACCTGCGCCATTTGCAGCAACTGCTGTAGCAGCATCTTTTGCTAATACAATATTTAGATCGCCTACAGCGATAGTTGTGGAATTGATTGTAGTAGTGGTACCTTGAACTATCAAGTTACCTGTAATAGTTGCATCACCTGCAATACTAATACTTGCACTAGTAATATCATTACTAAACAACGTACCAGTAACTGTTAAGTCAGTACCAACTGTAGCGCTGCCACTAGTTGTTAAGGTAGTAAATGCTCCGGTAGAAGCTACTAAATTTCCGACAGGGGTACTATTAAGAGCAGGTAAACTGATACCAGAAGCAGAACCACTAATAGCAGCACCACCTAGATTAATCGTACTACCACTTAACCATAAGTCTTTAAATCTATTTGTAGAAGAACCTAAATCATATAGTATATTAGCTGTTGGAATAATATTTCCACTAACGCTAACTACACCAGTAAATGCTGGTGATGTAAACATCGTAACTTTAGACTCATTATCTACATTACCAAGCCCAACCATGGCTTTAGTGACGCCAGTAACTGTACCTGTAAAAGCAGGACTAGCTAAAGGAGCTTTTAAATCTAAGGCTGCTTGAGTAGCGGAACTAACCGGTTTACTAGCGTCGCTTGTATTATCTACATTACCTAAACCTACTCCAGCTTTTGTACCAGTAAATGCCGTTGTTTGAACACTAGCATCACCAAAAACTAAGCCACCAGCATCATTAATTGATAGTGAGCTACCTTTAATGGATTTACCACTAACTGAATCAAAGCGTACAATTGTATTATTTACAGAACTTACTACACCTACTACGTCACCTGAGCCTGAAGCTACTTGGGTCGATTGCCAGCTTGTTGCACCCAAACCATCTGATGTAAGTACATAACTTGCTGTACCTGCAGTAGTTGGTAAAGTGTATAAATTAGAAATACTAATACTGGTTGCAGTAAGCTTTAAATTAGTACTTGAACTTATTTCGTTAGTTGCTAAACTTAAGCTGCCAACTTTTAATTCGTCTAGTTTTTTATCTGCACCTACAATTAATGCAGAAGACGCTGTTAGTACGCCAGGAGTATGGTCTAGTAAGTCCGTGAAAAACTTACCACCAATAACTACGTGATTTACTGCATTTCCTGCAGTTTCGGTACCTGTACCGATGTATAATCTATCTCCGCCATTTGAGCCGTTATCCGTTAAAGCTGAGTAGGCTAGTTCGCCTGCACCTAATGTAGACGGATTACCAGAGGTTTCGGAGCGTTTAATTTTTATATTAGATGCCATAATTATCCTTTAATACTGACCGCATTCAACGGACTGTTTTTCTAAAATTGTTGTGGATTTCCACGTAGAAGAAGCTGTGTTATACACTAATAACGCCCCATCCGATAATGTTGTTAGGTCTACATCAGTTAAACCTGGTACGCTGGTAGCTCCAGCAGTATTATTAATTGGTCCAGGAGGGCCAGGAGGCCCTGCAGGTCCTGGGCCCCCTTGAGGACCCTGTGCTGCTGATATTATTGGTACATGGTATTCTTGGACAGTAACAATTACATTGCTCATCTTGTTACCTCCTTAACTAGTGTAATATTGCCTGAAACAAGAGTGGTTACTTGTCCACCGCTTGCTACTAGTTCTAAGCTATATACTGCATTTAGAAAGTTGAAAGTTGAAGTGGTTAAAGCAGGTATTTTTAGTAGTATCGTCTTATTAATATTATCTAGAACAATTCCTGAATTTTCAGTCGTTAGTTCAATAATAGAAGTAGTAGAGTCTACCTTATTACGTATTTGCATTCTAGCTGTATAACCTGTTAAGTTAACAGGTGTATTATACTCTAGTACGCCGCCGCTTATATATTCTTTATAGGCTAAGCTATTAACAGTATTAATAGTTAAAGAATTAGCAGTAACCTCAGTTACTTGATGATAATTTTCAGCTGAGTTTAACTCAACCATACCTAGTATATTAGTAAATCTAACTCTCCACTCTTTAGGGACGCCGTGTGCTGGCGCTGTTACTACTAATGCTCAAGGCACGGCCACGGCAGGCGCTAATGGCGGCGATACTGGTGGGGCAAATCTCTCAGGCGGCGGCGGAGGAGGTGCTTCCGGTCCTCTAGGACA
>Ga0208916_10001091_pt1 | contig 11859 bp, 11 predicted proteins | sample DEB19_08_DNA_5_FD_184523 | JGI IMG/M metagenome (GOLD analysis project Ga0208916, IMG submission 184523) | Aqueous microbial communities from the Delaware River and Bay under freshwater to marine salinity gradient to study organic matter... | ecosystem: Environmental > Aquatic > Marine >... | reverse complement strand
AACAGGCCCGCAAATCGCGCAGAGTCCGGCGACGACCGACTCCATGTTGGTGGACTCGCCGCAGGGCTTGATGGTGCGTGACGCCCGTCTCGATGAAATGTTGGCCGCGCACAAGCAAGTGGGCGGAAACTCTGCCCTGCAAATGCCATCCGGATTTTTGCGCAATGCCACTTTTGAAACATCGTCCGATGCGCGTCGCTGAGCGTTGCGGCAAAAGCATGTGGCTCGCACTGGCCTTGGGTTGGGCCAGTGCGGTGTTCACGTTGCCCGCTGCGGCAACGCTGCCTGTTGGTGTGTCGCTGCAAGCGGCCGCTTCACCCGACAAGGCGGCTGAGCCTACCAACATCACCGATTGGCTCATGCGCATGCATGAAGCCTCGCGCAAACGCTCCTACGTCGGCACCTTTGTGGTGTCGTCGGCTGGGGCCATGTCGAGCGCCCGCATCTGGCACGTTTGTCAGGGCGACCAGCAAGTCGAGCGGGTTGAGACGCTGACGGGCCCTGCGCGTTCGGTGTACAGGCACAACAAGCAGGTGCACACCTTCATGCCGGACAGCAAGGTGATGCTCAGCGAGCATCGGGAGTCGCTGGGCATGTTCCCCGATTTGTTGACGTCTGCAGGCAGCGGCATGGCCGGTTTTTACACGGCCAAAGCCGTCGGCCATGAGCGGGTCGCCGGGATTCAGACCGACGTTGTCGAGTTGCGGCCGAAAGACAATTTACGCTTCGCGTACCGCATTTGGTCCGAAACAAAAAGTGGCCTTGTGCTCAAGTTGCAAACGCTGAACGCACAAGACCAAGTGCTCGAGCAGGCGGCATTTTCTGAGCTGCAGCTCGATGTGCCGCTGAAAATGGACAAGCTGTTGCAAATGATGGGGAATACAGACGGCTATCGGGTTGAGAAGCTCAAGCTGCTCAAAACCACTGCCGACGCTGAAGGCTGGGTGTTGAAGACGCCTGTGGCGGGCTTCAGTTCATTCAGTTGCTACCGGCGACCCGCGACAAGCCGCGAGGTCGGGGATCGGGCTGAACCGATGCAATGGACTTTTTCAGATGGTCTGGCCTCCGTGTCCTTGTTTGTGGAACCCTACGACAAACAGCGCCACAAGCAAGAGTCGAGTCTGTCGATGGGGGCAACCCAAACCATCACCCGCCGCTTGGGCGCCTATTGGGTCACGGCCATGGGCGAGGTGCCGCTGGCCACGTTGCAACTGTTTGCCGCCGGTCTTGAACGCAAACGGTAGTGCCTCCACATAAACAACCTTTTTCCTTGAATTTTTTCCTTGAATTTTTATCTGTTGATTGTTTTTTTGAAAGCCCATGATGCTTAATCTGAACCGAATCCCTCTGCGCACTTATCTGTTGGCGAGCCTGATGGCTGTAGGCCTGAGTGGCGCTGTTATTCCATTCCAGCCCGTCTGGGCGCAAAGCCGCGCATTGCCTGATTTCACCGACTTGGTTGATCAGGTCGGGCCTGCCGTGGTGAACATTCGCACGCTTGAAAAAGCCAAGTCACCCAGCGCCAGCAGTGGTGGCAATGACGAACAGATGCTGGAGTTCTTTCGCCGCTTTGGTATTCCGGTGCCGCCCACTCTGCCGCGTTCACCGCGTCCTGAGCGAAATCAGCCCGAGGAAAGCCAGCCGCGTGGTGTGGGCTCCGGCTTCATTTTGTCGGCCGATGGTTTTGTCATGACCAACGCCCATGTGGTCGAAGGCGCTGACGAGGTGCTCGTCACACTGGCTGACAAACGCGAATTCAAAGCCAAGATCATTGGCGCTGACAAGCGCACCGATGTGGCAGTCGTGAAAATCGAAGCAACCGGCTTGCCCAGCGTGAAAATTGGCGATGCCAACCGCATGCGGGTGGGCGAATGGGTGATGGCCATTGGCACCCCCTTTGGCCTTGAGAACACGGTCACGGCCGGCATCGTCAGCGCCAAACAGCGCGACACCGGAGACTATCTGCCGCTGATCCAAACCGACGTTGCCATCAACCCCGGCAATTCGGGTGGGCCACTGATCAACATGCGCGGTGAGGTGGTCGGTATCAACAGCCAGATCTACTCACGCTCCGGCGGGTTTCAGGGTATCTCGTTCGCCATACCGATTGACGAAGCGATCCGTGTCTCGGATCAGTTGCGCTCGGCGGGCCGTGTCACACGTGGCCGTATTGGCGTGCAGATCGACCAGGTCAGCAAAGAGATCGCTGAATCGATTGGCTTGGGCAAACCGCAGGGTGCCTTGGTGCGCGGCGTCGAAGCGGGTGCACCGGCTGACAAAGCCGGCATCGAAGCGGGTGACATCATCACCAAGTTCGATGGCAAAGCGATTGAAAAATCCAGCGACCTGCCGCGACTGGTCGGTATCGTGAAACCTGGCACGCGTGCCACGGTCACCGTCTATCGCCGCGGTGCGACTAAAGACTTGAGCATCACGGTCGCCGAGGTCGAGCCTGAAAAACCAGCGCAGCGCGCGTCTGTCGCGCAGCCAAACCCGCCTGTTGCCGGGCCCGCTCAGGCGCTGGGTTTGGTGGTGAGCGAATTGACCGACGAACAAAAGAAAGAGTTGAAGTTGCGCGGGGGTGTTCGCGTTGATGCCGCTGAAGGTTTGGCTGCACGCGCGGGTTTGCGCGAAGGCGATGTGATCGTGGCGATTGCGAACACCGAAGTGCTGAGCGTCAAGGCGTTTGAGCAAGTGCTGGCCAAGGCCGACAAAAGCAAGTCGGTGAATGTCCTGTTCAGGCGTGGTGAGTGGGCGCAATATGCATTGATCCGTCCCAGCCGTTGAGCTGGAAGCCGTGCATACCCCGCTTAAGTTTGGGGGTTTTCATGGCTTTCAGGTGTTTTCAGGGCTTGTGAAATATTTATTTTGACCGCCTGTGGGATCCGGAACTTGTGGGTAAACGCTAACTTTTGAAGGTAGCGGCGGGTCTTGAGGCGGTCTCTACATTACTTTCGGTAGAATAGACACCTGCTTTTGGGTGTTTACGCTATATGAAGCAGCAAGGAATGCCGCAGATCGGCCTGTTTTAAACAATTTATCAACGATCCGTCGATCACCCACAAGTTGTTCAGAGTTGCCGTTTTGAGATTGTGAATAAGTTGTGCATAACTTCTCTGTTGCTGCTCTGCAACGTCATCGATTTGGTCTTTTTCAGGCGACGCAAGGCCGGCTTTTTCCCTACAATGAAGTTCCAACTATCGCAGTTGCCATAGATTGTTGGTTCAGGGCGCGTCGCAAACCGACGCGCCCTTTTTTATGTCCGTCGCGAACTGAGTTTGCTCGGTTCGCAATACTTTCAAGTACTTAGGCGTTTCCTTTGATGAATCACATCAGAAATTTTTCGATCATTGCCCACATTGATCACGGCAAATCCACTCTCGCTGACCGCATCATTCAGCGCTGCGGTGGTTTGCAAGATCGTGAGATGAGCGCGCAGGTGCTCGACTCCATGGACATTGAAAAAGAGCGTGGGATAACCATCAAAGCGCAGACCGCTGCACTGCGCTACAAAGCCGCTGATGGACAGATTTACAACCTCAATTTGATCGACACGCCAGGCCATGTCGACTTCTCCTATGAAGTGAGTCGTTCGCTGTCCGCTTGCGAAGGCGCATTGCTGGTTGTCGATGCAAGTCAAGGTGTTGAAGCTCAGACAGTCGCGAATTGCTACACCGCGCTGGATCTCGGCGTCACGGTCTTGCCCGTGCTCAATAAGATGGATTTGCCGCAAGCTGATCCGGACAATGCAAAGCAGGAAATTGAAGACGTGATCGGCATCGACGCGACGGATGCGATTCCTTGCAGCGCCAAAACCGGCATGGGCATTGATGAAATTCTCGAAGCCGTCATCACACGTTTTCCACCGCCCAAAGGAAACCCTGACGGCCCGTTGCGCGCCATGATTGTTGACAGTTGGTACGACGCTTACGTGGGCGTGGTCATGCTGGTGCGCGTGGTCGACGGCCGACTCGCCAAAGGCGACCGCATCAAGCTGATGGCGACAGAAGCTTTGTACAACGCAGAGCAACTCGGCGTTTTCACGCCGCACACGGAGGCGCGCCAGTCGCTCGAAGCGGGTGAGGTCGGTTTTGTGATTGCCGGCATCAAAGAACTGCAAGCTGCCAAGGTCGGCGACACGCTGACCATGATCAAGCCCGGCACAGGCGGTGCCGCTTTCGCGGCGACCGAGGCGCTGCCAGGCTTCAAGGAAATTCAGCCGCAGGTGTTTGCCGGTTTGTACCCGAGCGAAGCCAGCGAGTACGACTCGCTGCGTGATGCACTGGAAAAACTCAAGCTGAACGATGCGTCATTGCATTACGAGCCAGAGGTCAGTCAAGCGCTGGGCTTTGGTTTTCGCTGCGGCTTCTTGGGCTTGCTGCACATGGAAATTGTGCAAGAGCGGCTCGAACGTGAGTTCGACCAAGACCTGATCACCACCGCACCCAGTGTGGTGTATGAAGTGGTCATGCCGGGCGGCGAAGTTTTGATGGTGGAAAACCCATCGAAGATTCCAGACGCTGGTCGGATTCAGGAAATTCGCGAACCCATCGTCACCGTGCATCTGTACATGCCGCAAGACTATGTGGGCGCGGTCATGACGCTGGCCAATAACAAGCGCGGCATCCAGCAGAACATGGCGTATCACGGCAAGCAAGTCATGCTGACGTATGACATGCCGCTGGGTGAGATCGTGCTCGACTTTTTTGATAAGCTGAAATCGGTCTCGCGTGGTTATGCCTCGATGGACTACGATTTCAAAGAGTTCCGTGCTTCAGACGTGGTCAAGGTTGATATTTTGCTCAACGGTGAGCGTGTCGATGCGCTGTCGATCATTGTTCACCGCAGCCAGTCGGTCTACCGCGGTCGTGCCGTGGTGGCCAAAATGCGCGAGATCATTTCGCGCCAACAGTTCGACGTCGCGATCCAAGCGGCCATTGGCGCTAACGTGATAGCGCGTGAGACAATCAAAGCCCTGCGTAAAAACGTCATCGCCAAGTGCTACGGCGGCGATATTTCACGCAAGAAGAAGCTGCTTGAGAAACAAAAAGCAGGCAAAAAACGCATGAAACAAATCGGTTCTGTCGAGGTGCCTCAAGAGGCCTTCTTGGCCATATTGCAGGTGGAAGATTAAATGCTTGGTGTCATGAGTTCAATCACAGCTTTGGTGCTGGCAGCTTTTGTGGGTTACGGCGGTGCTTGGTACCTGGGTGCCGTGGACGGTAACTTCTCGCTGCTGCTGTTTCTGGCCACGGTGGTGACTGGCATTTACTGGTTGGCCGAGCGCTTTTACTTTTTGCCGCAACGCCGTCAAGCGGCTCACGTGTTGGAGCAAAGCAGCGCTAAGCGCAATGCTGAGTTGGTCAAGCTCGGTGTGCAAGCGGTTCAGACTGACGTGGTTCAAGCGCGTGAGCGCCTTATGATGCAGCCTTGGTGGCTGGACTGGACGGCCGGGCTATTTCCCGTCATCGTCGTGGTTTTCATCTTGCGGTCTTTCTTGTTTGAGCCGTTCAAGATTCCCTCTGGCTCGATGATCCCGACCTTGATGATCAACGACTTGATCTTGGTGAATAAATTTCATTACGGCGTGCGCTTGCCGGTGATTTTTACCAAGATCATTGACAACCACAGCCCTGAGCGTGGCGACGTCATGGTCTTTCGCTACCCTCCACAACCCAGTCTTGATTACATCAAGCGCGTGGTCGGTATTCCGGGCGACGAGGTGGCGTATCTGAACAAGACCCTGACCGTCAACGGCAAGCCGCTGGCTAAAAATGCGCTACCTGAATTTTTTGACGAAGACGCGCTGCGCTACACCAAACAATTCGAAGAAGCCTCGCCCACCGGTGAGCGCAAACACCGCATTCTGAATGACGATGACCGGCCGTCGTTCATTCAAGCCACGTTTGATTTTCCGTTCCGCGAGAATTGCCGCTACAGCAGCGAAGGCGTGGTGTGCAAAGTGCCCGCAGGTCACTATTTCATGATGGGCGACAACCGCGACAACTCACTGGACTCGCGTTATTGGGGTTTTGTGCCTGAGAAAAATATCGTTGGCAAAGCCTTTTTTGTCTGGATGAACTTCGGCAATCTGAAGCGCATTGGCAGCATTGATTAAGTTGCCATATTGTTTGCAGCCAGCGTCATGAGTGCTCAACCCGATAGCGTTTCAACGCCCCAACAGTCCAAGCTCAGCTTGCCTTTGCAGGGTTTGCAGAAGCGACTGGTGCATGAGTTCGCCAACCCCAAACTTTTGCAGTTGGCGCTGACGCACCGCAGTTTTTCGGGCGACCACAACGAGCGGCTCGAATTTTTGGGCGACTCGGTGCTCAACTTGGCCGTCGCCAGTCTCTTGTATGAACGGTTGGCGACGCAGCCTGAAGGCGACTTGTCGCGCGTCCGCGCAAACCTGGTCAAACAAGAAACGCTGCATCAACTGGCCATCACCTTGGGCTTGCCGATGCTGCTTCGCTTGGGCGAAGGCGAAGCTAAATCAGGTGGCCAAAAACGCCCTTCAATTTTGGCGGATGCGCTTGAAGCGGTGATTGGTGCGGTCTACCTCGACGCGGGTTTTGACAAGGCCTCGGCCTTGGTTCGGCGGCTGTTTCAAGATGTCGACATCACGCCGCACATGCCGGCCATTGGCAAAGACCCGAAGACCGAGTTGCAGGAATGGCTGCAGGGTCGCAAAATGAACCTGCCCATTTACCGAGTCGTCGCCACCTCTGGCGCGGCCCACCAGCAAACCTTTGACGTGGAATGCGAAATTGTTGAATACGGCCGTGCTGAACGCGGCATCGGTGGTTCGCGGCGCGCGGGTGAACAAGCCGCCGCCGCAGCCATGCTGGCTTTTGTCAAGACCCTTGGCTCTTAACCGCTGAACTCGATAGACCTCGCTAAACCTCGCTGCCTGAAGGCGGCTGAAGATGGACTCACATGACTGACGGCAAAAAAGCCCCCACCCCGACCGAGCTGCCAACGCAGTCACCTGACGCGCTTGAAGCCATGCTGACCCAAGCCATGTCGACCCGCGCCAGCAACGCACCGGCTGTCCCCACAGTCGGTCAACGCTGCGGCCTGATCGCCATTGTTGGCAAGCCGAACGTCGGCAAATCCACCTTGCTGAATGCACTGGTGGGTCAAAAAATCAGCATCACCTCACGCAAGGCGCAAACCACGCGACACCGCATCACCGGCATGCGCACGGTCGGGCCGACGCAGTATGTGTTTGTTGACACGCCGGGCTTTCAAACTCGCCACAGCAATGCGCTGAACCGCTCCTTGAACCGCACCGTGGTGGGCGCTGTCAACGACGTTGATTTGATTGTTTTTGTGGTCGAAGCCGGGCAGTTCAATCAGGCCGATGCCAAGGTGTTGTCTTTGTTGCCGGCCAACACGCCCGCCATTTTGCTGGCGAATAAGTTTGACCTGATTCACCGCCGTGCCGAGATCGCGCCTTGGCTCAAGGAGATGCAGGAGCGCCACAATTTTGCGGAGTTCGTGCCGATGTCGGCCAACAACGCGCGTGACGTTGAGCGCCTGTTTGGCATTTGCGACAAGTACCTGCCCGAACAGCCGTGGATGTATGGCGCGGAAGAGCTGACCGACCGCAGCGACCGTTTCATGGCGGCAGAAATCATCCGCGAAAAACTCTTTCGCTTGACGGGTGACGAGTTGCCCTACACCTCGACCGTCATCATCGACAAGTACGAAGAAGAAGGCAATCTGCGTCGCGTCGCCGCCACCATCGTGGTTGAACGCGACGGTCACAAAGGCATGATCATTGGCGAGAAGGGCGAAAAGCTCAAGCGCATCGGCACCGAAGCCAGGCATGAGCTTGAGACCCTGACCGGCGGCAAAGTCTTTCTGGAGATCTGGGTCAAGGTCCGTTCCGGCTGGGCTGATGATGACGCGCGCGTTAAAACCTTCGGCTATGAGTAGAAATAGAGCCCCCACGCTTGTCACTGCGTGTACTGCGCTGCCCCCCGAGGGGGCTTGCCTTGCTTGGGGCGGCCCTGCGCTGCGGCCTATCGCCCTCACGCTTGTCACTGCGTGTAATGCGCGGCCCTGCGGAAAAAATTCTCTTCATTTCTCGTAGAACCAAAACGTGGCGACCAAACGGATTGCTGATGAACCGGCCTACGTGCTGCATCGCTATGACTGGAGCGAGTCGAGTCTAATCCTGGATGTCTTCACGCGGCAGCATGGCCGCGTGGCGTTGGTGGCGCGTGGTGCTAAAAAGCCGAGTTCGAGTTTTAGGCCGGTGCTGCTGCCGCTGCAGTTGCTGCATTTGGCGTTTGGTGGCGATGCCGAAATCCGCAACCTCAAGAGTGCCGAATGGCAGGGCGGTCACGTCATGCCGACGGGTGATGGCTTGCTGTCTGGCTACTACCTCAACGAATTGCTGATGCGCTTGCTGGCCCGCGATGACCCGCATCCGGCCCTGTTTGACGCCTATGCCGCCACGGTGCAGCTGTTGGCCAGCCAGAACGTTGATACCTTGCAAGTGGCCTTGCGTGCCTTTGAGTTGCGCCTGCTGCGCGACATCGGTTTGTTGCCTACGTTAGATACTGAGACGGCCACCTTGCAAGCGCTTGAGCTTGAAACGCGCTACGTGCTGGTGGCAGAATCTGGTCTGCGCGAGGCCCATGACGACGACCGGGCGAGTTTGTCAGGCGCCGAATGGCTGGGCTTGCAGGAGGCACTGGAAAGTCACTCCACCTTCTCCGACACAGTGCAGGCTTGCGTTAACAGTGTTTCGGAGCTCAAGACGCAGCTGCGCGCCTTGCTGCACTACCATTGTGGCGTGAAGGTGCTCAAAACCCGCCAAATGATGATCGACCTTCAAGCCCTGTAGCGTCACACTTTCAAACCTGACTTATGTCTATCCAAAAAGAGCTTCCTTTGCCGTTGTCCGCACCGTCGCTGCCAGATTTGGCTGCGGCAGTGTCCGGTGACGAACCGCTGAAGGTGGTCGCTGCCGACGCCACGCTGCCCGCCGCCGAACTCGCCGCTATTCTGGGCCAAACCACGGGCCGCACGGCCTTGTCGGTCAACGTCAACAAAGTCGCGCTGCTGCGCAACACCCGGCAACTGGGTATTCCGAGCGTCTTGCGTGCTGCGCATCTGTGCCTGATGGCGGGTGCCCGCGGCATCACCGTGCATCCGCGGCCCGACGAGCGCCACATTAAACGCCACGACGTTTACGAGTTGTCCGCCATGATGATTGCCGACTGGCCGGGCCGAGAGTTCAACATCGAAGGCAACCCGTTTCACAACCTGATGGAATTTGTGCGCGAGTTGCGGCCAGACCAATGCACCTTTGTGCCCGACAGCGAAGACCAGTCGACCAGCGACCACGGCTGGTCTTTCCCGGCCGACGCTGAGCGCCTGCGGCCGCTCATAGCAGAAGCCCATGCGCTGGGCGTGCGCGTCAGTTTGTTCATGGACCCGCTGCCCGAGGCGATGGCGGCCGTCAAAGCGGTCGGTGCTGATCGCGTTGAGTTCTACACCGAAACCTATGCGCGGGCTTGGCCCGGTTTGCACAAAAACGAAGCCTTGCGACCCTTTGTCGAGTCTGCCCAAGCGGCTGCGTTGTGCGGCCTGGGCATCAACGCCGGCCACGACTTGAACCGCGACAACCTGACCGAATTTTTGCGTGAAGTGCCGGGCGTGCTGGAAGTCTCCATTGGCCACGCCTTGATTGCCGACGCGCTGGAGCTGGGCTACACCGCCACCGTCAAAGACTATCTGCGCTGCATCGACGCCGCCTTCACCCCAGCCCGCGACGAATGATCTACGGTATTGGCACCGATATCTGTGATGTTAGGCGCATCCGCACCAGCCTAGAGCGCCACGGTGACCGCTTTGCGCTGAAGATCTTGAGCGAGGCTGAGTTTGCCACGTGGCAGCAACGCAGTGCGCGCTGGCCTGAGCGCGGCATGCGTTACTTGGCGACCCGCTTTTCGGCCAAAGAGGCCTTCAGCAAGGCGGTCGGCATGGGCATGCGCATGCCGATGACGTGGCGGCATTGTGAGATCGCCAAGGCCCCTAGTGGCAAGCCCGAAATTGTCTTGCATGGCGCGCTGAAAGTCTGGTTCGAGGCACAACGCTTGACCGCGCACGTGACCGTGACCGACGAGACCGACTACGCGGTGAGCTTTGTGGTGGTCGAGCAGGCAGACAAGCCTGGCAACACCGGGGCGCCACCTTTCGCTGGCTAAATTTTTAGACACATCCCATCATCGAACCTTCATTCAAGAAAAATTCACTATGACCTCACACAACTCTGGCCAGCACGCGCCACTCATCATCGACATTGCAGGTCTCACGTTGACCAAAACTGATCGCCAGCGGCTCAAGCATCCGCTGACCGGCGGCGTTATTTTGTTCGCCCGCAACTGGGAAAACCGTCAGCAACTCAGCGCCCTGTGCGCCGAGATGAAGAAGGTGCGCCGTGACTTGTTGATCTGCGTCGACCATGAAGGCGGCCGTGTGCAGCGCTTCAAGACCGATGGCTTCACGCACCTGCCGCCGATGCGCGCCTTGGGCGAGATGTGGCTCAAAGACGGCAAAGACACAGAAGGCGCAGGCGCCATGGCCGCCACCAATGCAGCCACGGCTTGCGGCTATGTGCTGGGCGCCGAACTGCGCGCTTGCGGCGTTGACTTCAGCTTCACGCCGGTGCTCGACTTGGACCACGGCGAAAGCGGTGTGATCGGTGATCGTGCTTTCAGCCGCGACCCGCGCATCGTCGCCTTGCTCGCCAAGAGCCTGATGCATGGTTTGTTGCAGTCCGGCATGGCCAACTGCGGCAAACACTTCCCTGGACACGGCTTCGTCAAAGCCGACTCGCACACCGACATTCCGGTCGACCGCCGCAGCCTCAAAGCCATTCTGGCCGACGACGCTGCGCCTTACGACTGGCTCAACACCACGCTCACCAGCGTCATGCCCGCGCACGTGATTTACCCCAAGGTGGACTCGCGTCCAGCCGGGTTCTCAGAGAAGTGGTTGGGCTTTATTTTGCGTGGCCAGCTCGGTTTTGGCGGTGCGGTCTTCAGTGACGACCTGAGCATGGCCGGTGCGCGTTTGATTGACGGCAAACAGGTGAGCTACACCGAGGCCTCCGTGGCCGCACTGAACGCCGGCTGCGACATGGTGCTGCTCTGCAATCAAAGCCTAGACGGGGGCGCAGCGGTCGACGAATTGCTAGACGGCATGACGCAAGCCCAACTCAAAGGCACTTGGGAGCCGTTCGAGTCCAGCGAAGAGCGCCGCCTGGCCTTGCTGCCGACCAAGCCCGCCGTGGCGTGGGACGACTTGATGCTGGAGCCGGCTTATATGCATGCGTTGGGCTTGGTGCCTTGAGGTCGTAAGTCGCTGCGAGGCGATATAAATCTGGTGACCCGATTCAGTGCGGGTCTTCAACTAAGTAGTGCATACCGATCATCGGCAAATGGTATGGCTAAGTAATAAGCCGTTTCTTGCCGTAACGCAGCTGCCCAGTTCTTCATACCCACCTATTTGTGTGTATTCTTGTGTAGAATAAATGCATGAAAAGTGCCGACATCATTAAAAAACTAAAGTCTGAGGGCTGGTTTTTGGTGCATGTGGTGGGCTCGCATCACCAGTTCAAGCACGCCACCAAGGCGGGCAAGGTGACGGTGCCACACCCCAAGAAAGATTTACCGCTGCCCACGGTGCGCAGTATTTTTAAGCAAGCAGGCCTGTGAGGCTTTTTGAAGGGGGTTGATATGCTTTATCCGGTTTACGTGCACGTGGGCGATAGCAAGCACGCCCATGGCGTGACGTTTCCTGACTTCGCGGGCTGCTTTGCGGCGGCTGATGAGTGGGCCG
>Ga0208916_10001088_pt1 | contig 11868 bp, 5 predicted proteins | sample DEB19_08_DNA_5_FD_184523 | JGI IMG/M metagenome (GOLD analysis project Ga0208916, IMG submission 184523) | Aqueous microbial communities from the Delaware River and Bay under freshwater to marine salinity gradient to study organic matter... | ecosystem: Environmental > Aquatic > Marine > Coastal... | reverse complement strand
CACGCGCAGGCAAAGCGCGCCGACTCACCAACACCAGCCTCGCCTGTTGGGTACGTGCCAAGTACTCAGCCAGTTCCAGCGCAATCGCACCTAGCCCACCGGTGAGGAGGTAAACACCACGCTGCCGCAAAGGTGCGCGCAGTCCACGGTTAGACACCGACGCGGCCGAGGGCACCGCCTTGACGAGTTGCATCACGCGCCGCTGCTGTCCGCGGTAAACCACCAAATCAGCCTCGTCTGCAGACATGCATTCGGTCACGATCAAGCGCGGCAAGGCCTTCGAGTTGAGCTGCGTCGGCAAACAATCCATCAGCCGGGTGCGGACATTCGGCAGCTCATGCGGAATGACGCGACAAGGCCCCAAGGCCAGCGCATGGCTGGGGTTGATCGCTCTCTCTCCCGGCAAGGCTTGGCTGCCAGCGGTGAGCACCGTCAAACGCATGGGCTGCTGCCAATCCAAGGTCTGAATAGCCTTGGCAATGAACAGCAAACTGTCAAAATTCAGCGTCTGTCCCGGCACGCATTCGTGGGCGTCAGCCGCAACCGTCTTGTCGGCATCCAGCGCCCACAGGTGAAGGATGTGGTCAGGCAAAGCGTGGGCTTGCTCCAAGCTGCTGAAAAGTTGCGCGTAATGCGAGGCATCCGAAGCGGCCACCGTATAGCTGCCATCGATCAAGCTGGCAAAGCCGCTGTCTGGACGCACCAAGGTGACACGATCGCCTTGGTTCAAGATGCGCAAGACCACCTCAGCGGTGAGTTTTGACTCGCCACCAAAAACCAGCCAATGCCGACCCGTCTGCGCAGTTTCAGTGCGCGGCGCAGACGGCACCCAGTCCGGCACTTGCAACCAGTCGGCGTAATCCGGCAAGCGCTGAAAGGCTGGCGCGGGGGGGGCCTCGGACACGACCTGCGCAGGCGCTAAAGCGCCAGCATCTACCCAATGCCGTTGACGCTCGAACGCGTAGGTCGGCAAAGAGGTTCTGCGCGCCGTGGCACGACCCTGCAATGCCGGCCAGTCAATGACCACGCCGCGCGACCACAGCGCACCAGCAGTCATCAACATCACCGGCAGATCGGCACGTTCCTCAGTCGCTGGTTGCGCCTTGCCAGTTGACGGCCAAATACCGCGCCGTGCATCTTGCGCCTGATGCCGCGCTAGTGCGCACAAGCCCTGCCCCGGTCCAACCTCAAGGAGGACGGCATCCGGCATCTGCAGCAGCGTGTTGAGCCCGTCAGAAAAGCGCACGGTTTGGCGCAAGTGTTTCACCCAGTACTCAGGGTCGGTCAAGGTCTCAGCAGCAACCCAAGTGCCGGTGAGGCTCGAGATGAAAGGCTTGTTGGGCGGCTGCAAGCGAATGCGTTGCATGCGCTCACGAAAAACCGCCAGCACACCGTCGAGCAAGCGCGAGTGCGCAGCCACATCAATGTGCAATCGGCGTGCCTCCAAACCTTGTGCAGAGAGCTTGTGCTGTAGCGCCTCAATAGCCGGCAAGCCGCCTGATGCGATGCAGTTGTCGGGCGCATTGACAGCCGCCACGTCCAGTTCAAGACCCGCCATCTGGTTGATCAATTCAGCCTCAGTCAGGTCCACCGACAACATGCCGCCCGAAGGCACTGCTTCAAACAATTGGCCGCGCAAGACCACCACCGAAAGTGCGTCATCCAGCGAGATGACGCCGGCCAGACAAGCTGCGGTGTACTCGCCAGCGCTGTGACCCATGACGGCAGCAGGCGTGACGCCCCAGCTTTGCCACAGTTTGGCCAGCGCGTATTCCAGCGTGAAGAGCGCGGGAATCGCATAGCAAGGCCGCTGCAAGAGTGCTGCAGTCTGCGGATCGTTGTCACGTTCCAACATGACACTGCGCAAGTCTTGCGGTGCATCGGCCGGCATGCGCGCAAAGCAAGTGTCTATCGCTTCGCGAAAGACGGGCAAGGCCAGCAGGTCGCGTCCTGCGCCGGGGTAATGCGCACCACCGCCGGGGAACATCAACACCACCGGCGGTGGCGCCGCACTGGCTTGCGCGCTGACTGCGCGCGGCGCGTTGCGCGCCTCCAAAGTCTCGCGCAGAGCGCTCAAGTCTTGCGCCACCAACGCCAAGCGGTGGGTGAAGTCACGCCGGCCTACGCGCAAGGTGTAGGCAGCATCAGCCAGCGAAAAGCCGGCCGGGAATTCGTCTGCCGGTTGCGCCAAAAACGCTTGCCATTTGGCTTTGAGCGCTTGCAATGCGGCAGGGCTGCGAGCCGACAGCGTGAGCAATTGCCATTCGTCGGCAGCTGCTGTCTCTGGCCGAACAGCCAAGCGAGGCGGCTCTTCCAGAATCACGTGGGCGTTGGTGCCGCCAACGCCCAACGAATTCACGGCGGCGCGGCGCGGCGTGCTGCCGTGCGGCCAGGGCCTGGCTTTGTCGACCACATAAAACGGCGTTTTTTCTAGCCCCAAGCGGCTGTTGGGTTGGCTGAAATTCAGGCTTTCCGGGATCCATTCGTGACGCAGCGCCAGCGACACTTTGATCAAAGCCGCCACGCCAGCAGCCGTGTCAAGGTGACCGATATTTGTCTTCAGCGAACCAATGCCACACGTTCCCGGCAAGCCCGCATAAGCCTGTGCCAACGCCGCCATTTCAATCGGGTCGCCCACGGGCGTGCCGGTGCCATGTGCCTCGATGTACTGAATGCTTGACGGCTCCACGCCAGCCACGGCCAGCGCTTCGACAGCAGCCCCCGTCTGCCCTTCAACGCCAGGGGCCAAGTAACCGGCTTTTTGTGAGCCATCGTTGTTGACGGCCGAGCCGCGAATCACCGCATAAATTTGATCGCGTTGCTGCAGCGCGTCTTCCAAACGCCGCAAGACGACAACGCCGACACCGCTGCCAAATATCGTCCCGCGGGCCTCTTCGTCAAAGGCTCGGCAAAGCCCATCCGGCGAAAGAATTTCACCTTCTGTGTAGTGATAGCCGTGGCGGTGCGGCAGCGCAATGCTGACGCCGCCCGCCAGCGCCATGTCGCACTCGCCCGACAGCAAGCTCTGCGCTGCCAGATGCACCGCCACCAGCGAAGTCGAGCAGGCGGTTTGCACGGCGATGCTGGGGCCTTTCAGGTTCAGAAGATAGGACAAACGCGAGGTCAAAAAATCTTTGTCGTTGCCGGTATGCCGCAGCAAGAACAAACCCATGGATTTGACCAAGGCCGGATTTGTCAATAAGTTTTGCGGCAAATACGCTTGCATGCCGCAACCGGCGAAAACACCAACCGAACCAGCAAATTGCTCCGGCATGTAGCCGGCATCTTCCAACGCCTCCCACCCACATTCCAGAAAGTGCCGGTGCTGCGGATCCATCACCGAAGCGTCGCGTTGGCTGAAGCCAAAAAACTCAGCGTCGAACATTTCCATGTCGGGCAACACCAGACTGGCCCGCACATAGCTGGGGTCAGCCAAGTCGGCCTCGGAGACACCCGCAGCACGCAACTGCTGAGCGCTCAACCAGTCGGTGGCCGGTTGACCACTTTTGAGTAGAGACCACAATTCAGCCGCTGAGCGGGCCGCAGGGAAACGACCGGCCAGCCCCACGATGGCAATACAACCAGGCTCGATCAAGGCGGCGGTAGACGGGTGTTGTTGTTCCACAAATGCACTCCGTTCAGGCTGTTGGGGTTTGTGAATAACTGACGGGCGTGCGCAGGTTTCGGCGCGTTTTTGCGCGGCTCAATGCATCGTTCACGGCCGTGCTGGCGACCTGACCGGACAAGTGCTGGACCAGGCCGCGAATCGTTGGAAAGCGGAACATATCCGTGATGGAAACTTCGCGCCCAGAGGCTTCGCGCAAGCGACGCTGCACCTGCACCACCAACAAAGAATGGCCGCCCAAGTCAAAGAAGTTATCGGTGACACTGACCTCGCTCAAGCCCAACGCATCCCGCCACAAGGCCGCGATTGACTTTTCAAATTCATTCTCGGGTGCGACAGCTGATGGCACCACGATGGCCACGCGCGGGTCTGGCAGCGCCAAGCGGTCGACTTTGCCATTCGGCGTGAGCGGAAAGGTCGGTACCACCAACAAGCTGGCTGGCAACATGATCTCTGGCAACTCTGCCGCCAGCGCTTGCCGCAAGTCATCCGGTTTGAGCCTGAAGCCAGTTTGGGCAGTGACATAGCCGACCAGCCGATGACCACCGGCCGGATCGTCACGGGCCATCACCACCGCCTGCTTCACGCCGGGCTGGCGCAGCAGCAAACTCTCAATTTCACCCAGCTCAATGCGGTGGCCGCGAATCTTGACTTGATGATCGATGCGCCCCAGAAATTCAATCTCACCGCCCGGATGACGGCGCACCAAGTCTCCGGTTCGGTACCACAGACCGCCGGCCGCAGCAGATATAAAGCGTTCGGCAGTCAGTTCTGGCCGCCCCAGATAACCCAAGCTCACGCCGTCGCCGCCAATCAGCAGCTCGCCCGGCACCAGTGCCGGGCAGTCCAGCCCGACCGCATTGCGCACGCTGAGTTGCGTGTTGGCAATGGCTTGCCCAAGCGGCACAAAGGCGCCCGCTAAGGACAGATCGCATTCGCTCACATCGCAAACGGTTGACCAGACCGTGGTTTCTGTCGGGCCATACATGTTCAGCACCTTGCCGGGCACCAGCGCGGTCAGTTGCCGGGCCAATTCCAGCGGTAATGCTTCGCCGCCCACCAACAACACCGACAACCGGGACAGCGCCTCGCGGCCCGGCGCGTCAGCCACCAGCATCGATGCCATGGACGGTGTGCACTGCAAATGCGTCACCCCGTTGTGCAGAATGTCGTCAGCCACTGACACGCGCTGTCCGGTTCGCGTCGATTGTTGTGACGTGTCCATCAGGTTTTTCAAATCACGCAAATGCGCCAGCACGGCATCCGCCTCAATGCCGAAATCAATCAAGCAGCCAATTTCGTCAACGCCGGCGTCGCGCAGCATATCGACCATCGCCAAGCAACGTTGAGGCGAACCAAACAAGGCGCTGCTGTTGTAGTAGCGAGAAAATGCATGCTCTAGCAAGGCGTCCATGTCGGCTTCTGAGAGTGGCTCTGACTCCATGATCTCCAGCGGTGTTTTGCCGCTGCCAGAGCTGCGCTGAACGAAAGTCGGGAACGTCCACGCGGCCTGCCGGACCAAGTCCACCGCGCTGCGCAAATACGCCTTCATGGGGCCGCGCACGGTCTCGCGTACAGCGTCTTCGTCGTCGCCGACAAAGGTGTGCAACATCATCGTCACATGGCCTGAGCCGGCATGGTCGGCCTTGCGCCAAGCAGCGCGATACAGGCGAATCTTGGCTGCAACATCGGTCAGGTTTTGACCGAGCAAATGTGTCAGCAGCCGGCAACCCAATTCGCCCGCCTGCTCAAAGGTTTCTGGGTTGCCCGCCGCCGTGACCCAGACCGGAATTTCTGCCTGAATAGGACTTGGCCGTGTCTTGATCTCAACGCTGCCGCCCAGGGGGCTGTCAAACGCCACGCTTTCGCCGCGCCAAAGTCGGCGCACCACCTCGATGCGCTCGAACATCTCATCCTTGCGTGTGGCAAAAACGTCTGGTGCCATGACAAAGTCGTTGGGTTGCCAACCCGCTGCAAATGAAATGCCCACTCGCCCCTGCGAAATGTTGTCAACCATCGCCCAGTCTTCAGCGGCGCGGATCGGATGGTGCAGCGGCAGCACACAACTGCCGGCGCGGATCTGCACGCGCGTGGTGATGGCTGCCAAGGCCGCACTGGTCATGGCGGCGTTGGGGTACATACCGCCAAAGGCATGAAAGTGACGCTCGGGCGTCCACACCGCAGAAAAACCTTCGCAGTCGGCAAAACGCGCGCCTTCAAACAGCAGTTCATAGCGCTGATGCGGCTCCACTTGGTTGTCGTTGCCAAAGTAAAAAAGACTGAATTCAGGGCCGTTGCTGCGCACCGGCGGATGGCTCGAATGCAGCACCACCGTCAGCCCGCAGCTCAAGGTCCAGCACAACTCCAGCACCGAAATATCAAATGACAAACTGGTCACCGCTAACCAGCGCGTGTCGGCTTCGTACGGCACGCGTTGGCTCATGCCAGCGAAAAAATTCATCACATTACGGTGTGTCACCACCACGCCTTTGGGCTGGCCGGTCGAACCCGAGGTGTAGATGACATAGGCAGCACGCGCTGCGCTGTCTTGCACCGCTACGCCGTCAAGTGCCATGGCCTCAGGCTCTAATGACATGGGCGCATCGAGCAGCATGGTCTTGTGCTGCGGCAGTGCCAGTGTTTTGGCCATGGGCGCGGTGGTCAACACCAGCCGCGTGGCCGAATCGTCCACCATGAAGCTCAAGCGATGCACCGGATAAGCCGGGTCTAGCGGCAAATAAGCCGCGCCGACTTTCCAGATGGCCAACAAGCCGATGATCAATTCCGGGCTGCGCGCCAAGCACAGACCCACCACGTCACCCGGCTGCACGCCACGCTGACGCAAATTCCTAGCCAGTGCGTTGGACTGCTGCTCCAGCGCTTGGTAACTGAGCGTGCGCCCATAGAAAGTGATGGCCGCTTGTGCCGGGCTGAGGGCTGCCTGCGCCGAGATCATCTGATGCGCGCACAAAGTGGTTTCATACGGCGTCGCGCTGCTGGCGTTCAGGGCACGCAGAAGGTCGGCTTCTCCATGCGGCATCAGTGGTATCTCTGCGACCTGCGCCACATCGCTCGCCGATTCAAAAGCAGTCAGGTAAGCCGCCAGATGCGTCGCCATGACTTCCGCCGTTTCAGCAGAATAGACAGCACTGTCGGCCACCAACACCAACTCTCGGCACGATGCATCCACCGTCAACAAAAGCGCAGGTGCGTCACTGGCCTGCAGATTTGGCAAGCCATTCAGGCACACACCCAGGGCCATGGTTTGCGACAGCCCAGCGGGCTTGTCGGCCAAGCGGGTCGGCAAATCACACGGGCATGGCCCGGCTTGGTGAATTTGACTGATGTGCGCTTGCGTGTCCGCAACGGCGTCGGCAATGCGACCCGCCAGATCGACCTTCAGCGTCAACGGCACCCAAGGCGACAGCCATGGTTCAAGTCCTTCGGCTTGCTCAGTCAAAACAGCATCACCATAAAAAATGGACAGCCGCGCTTGACCGGTGAGCGCCGCCAGCCACGCCGCCAAACCAGCCACACTGCGCGGCCCTTGCGCCGCGACCTGCAGGGGAAAAATATGCGGCGACACATCGCCCTGCATGAGCTGCTGCGGGTAAGGCAACTCGACTGGTGCCAGTTGCGCAAAAACATTGAACCAGTGCGCTTCCCCTCGACCCGCCTTGGGCACACTGGCCGCCAGCAAGTCTTTCAGCTCAGAGCTCAGCGCTGGCAAAACCATACCGCGTTCAAGCGTGTGTGGATCGCAGCCGCCCAAAACCACCGCGCCGTCAGCGGTGGCGATGACCAGTGTGTCAGCCTGCACGTCGAGCACCGTGCCCGGCCTAGCCATCAGACTCTGTACGCCCTCGCTGGCGCGAGCAGAGCGCAACAGAACGATACCTGTGCCGGTGAAAATTTTTGGCCGTGCGAGTGGATTCAAATAATGACCAGTCCCAAAATCAAGCGCACGCACCAAGGCGGCAATCGCCTGTGCGCTGTCTGAAAAATCAAGCGTAGCCAAGTCGGCAGGCCTTGCGGCCAGACCGAAATAACGCATCGGCTGCCCTTGCGGTGTCAGCGTCAATTCGCCCCTTCTGATGTCACCCAGCATCGCCTGAAAGCTGGCCAATCCCGCTTCATAGCATTTCGCGTTCAGACTCAAGGCCGTCTCAAGTGGAGAAATGTCAAAGTCAACCTGCCGCACGATCCGACCGGCGTCCACGCGGGAGGTCATTTCATGCCACGTGATGCCGTGAGTTGACTCCCGAGCCATCAAGGCCCACGCTGTGGCGTTCAAGCCGGCATAGTCGGGCAGCAAGGCGTCATGAAAATTGATGGCCAGTTGCCGCGCTTGCGAAATAACGGTGGGCGGCAGTATCTGCAAGTTCGCCACACTGAAAAGAAAATCGAACTCGATTCCGCCGAGGTCGATCTCTGACGGTGTCTCCATGGGCATCGCGTGAATGCCTTTGGCCTTGGCCCACTGCAAAATTTTTAAATTTGAAGAGAGCACAGCTTTGACGCTATGACCGGCATGTAAATAAGCTTCAGCGCAACGCACCAACAAACTGCCAGCGCCAACAAATACCGCACTCGAACGGCTGTTGTCACAGTTTCTAGAGGTGAATGTCATGTCCATGGCCGATTCCTTTATGTTTTACTTGCGACGCATCACTGCAAAATCTGCAGTTAATTCTTTTTCGTGAATGACCAGCGGCACTTTTTCGCCAGACAACATTGGCAACGAGATTTCTGCTGGGCATGCAGGTGGTCGAATAATGGCCAACGAGGCCACGCAACCGACGGGTGCATTGACCCGCATGACCACCGCTTGATTGGCCAATGCCGCCATCTCAAGCGAATGTGGCGCATCAAATTGAACGTTCCAGTCCCCCCGTGCGTCGGGAACAAACAAGAGGCGCGGATGGCTGCTAGAGAGCCCCGTGCCGACAGCCTTAGAAAAGGCTTCAAGCGCTGTCCAATAGCGGTAAAAACTGGCTTCAGCGCCGTTTTTTTTACCCGCGATGAGCTCCGGGCAGACGAGAAAGGGCCGTAACAGTTCAACATCAAGCGGCTCAGTGCCGACGCTCTCTGCATCGATGCCAACCGCCACATCGGTAGAAGCCACGAAGAGAGCACCATGTCGTGTGTGTGAATGGCTGAAATACAGACGCTGGTGTGCTGGCTCTACCAATTGCGGCTTGCCGTTTTTGTCAGATCGAAAAGCCAGCTTGGAAGGCGCAACATCCAACATCGCCGAAAGTGCCAAGCGTCTTAAGCCGTGGGCCAGTACGTAGGCTTTTCGATCAACTTCTTGTCTGAATTTAAAGGCTTGAGAACGCTCCGCCAAGTCCAGATAACTGGTGAGCTCACGCCACCGCGCATGTCCAATATGGCCAGTGCTGGCCCGCCAGATCTGAACGTCGCAACTCTTCTTTTCGTGCATGCGCGTCTCCACACCAGTTAAAAACCGATGCATCCGTCCCAGACCATCTCAGGTAAATTACCACGACGATCTAGCGCGAATGCACATGTTCATTAACGGTGAAACGGTGCGCTATTTGTGTAGGACAAAGGAATCGAGCCGTGCCCGCCATGCCCAGAACCTTGCTGTACTCAGAACTGCAAGGCCGGCGCCCGCCGCTCATCAACAACTCAAAACATCACGGCTTGATGTAGGCGTAACTTTCGCGTGCCTGAAGGCGAGCCACACGCACCACACCTGACGGCGTGAAGTCAGCGTCAAGGATGAATTGATCTTTTGACAGACCTCTATTTTTAAGCGTGATTTCGCAGACTTCAAATCGGACGTTACGGGCCTTCAGGGCTGAGACCAAGGAGGCATAGTCAATGTTTGGATTGACTTTGTCTTTCGCGCCATCCATCAAAAAATCAACACCATCGGCATGCGTCACGACAATGATTTGCGTGTCCGGCGCTACGTCCAGATGATTGCGAATATTGCGCAACCCTTTGGTCGCCTGTTGAGCAGAATTGTCGATGTGATAAACCACTTTATCGCCAGCAGCTTGCGCCACCGATGAGGCCGCTAGGACAACGCACATCAGTAGTTTTTTGATCATTGAAATCGGCGTCATTTTGAAACCTTGCTTATAGTGCCCAAAATCGAGCTTATTTCTATCTTGGCCGTCAGTCTAGCGGTTCCAGCTTGACATCAATGCCTGAGCTTGTTCGGATATGCTCACTGAATGTCTTTTCCTCCTCTTTCATTTGTTTATGCGTGATTTGACTGGGCCTCAAAAGCACTGGCTGACAATCGCCGCCTTGTGGTGTTTTTTGCTATTCTTGGCAGTACTTCGCCCAATGGCGCTGCCCGATGAAGGGCGTTACGCAGAGGTTAGCCGCTGGATGCTGGTCTCCGGTGATTGGCTCGCACCGCGTCTGGATGGACTGCCGTTCTTTCACAAACCGCCCCTGCTGCATTGGCTCCAGTCGATCATTTTCACGGTCACTGGTGTCAGCGTTTGGACGGCTCGCCTGGTACCCGCCTTGCATGCCGGTCTGATGCTGATTGGCATCTATTGGGCAGCTCGAAAAATCGCTGGTGAAGCTACTGCGGGGCGAGCCATCTTGATGCTTGGCAGCAGCCTGACTTTTTTGTTCGCCGGTCAGTTCATCAATCATGACATCCTCGTCGCTACCTGGATCAGTGCGGCCATAGGCTGCTTTGGCTTTGCCTTCATGGGCACTGGGGGAAAAGGCTTCGTGCACGCAGGCTGGGCGCGCGCAGGTTTCATCGCTTGTGGCTTGGCGGTGCTGAGCAAAGGTTTGATTGGCCTTGTCTTGCCTGGCATGGTGATCTTTTTCTGGTTGCTCTGGAGCCGCCAGTTCCATAAAGTATGGCGCTTACCCTGGGTCAGTGGGCTCTTGCTTTTTGCAGCGATTGCCCTGCCTTGGTTTGTGTTGGCTCAACTGAGCTATCCCGGCTTTTTTGACTACATCATCATCAAGCAGCACTTTGCGCGCTACACCGCCAGCACTTTCAACAGCGTGTACCCGTGGTGGTTTTACCTGATGGCCCTGGTGGTCCTATTTTTTCCTTGGTTCATCTTCAGCCTGTTGCCGTTGTTGCCCCAAATAGCCCGACGTACTCTCAAAGGCCCCCGGCCTGACAAGTCGTGGATTTCACTCTGCTGGATTTGGTTAGTGAGCGTGCTCGTCTTTTTCTCGCTGCCCAGTTCCAAGCTTCTGGGTTATATCTTGCCGGCAGTCCCACCGCTAGCCCTACTGGCCGCTGTTGGATGGGAGAAATCCATGTTGTTGGTCAAGCACGCTCAACGCTGGCTTGTGGCTGTTCTGATCTTCAACTTAACATTCGCTTTGGTCGGCAGTGTTTTTTCCATGAAACACACCTCCATGGTGTTGAGCCGGGATGTGGCTAATGTGCTGGCCTGCGAAGCTGGACCCAGTGACACCATCTATGCACTTGATGCGTATCCGTACGACCTGCCTTTTTACTTACAACTCACCCGCCCGTTGGTCGTCATCAGTGACTGGGATAATTTACGCGCACATGTCGGTGACAGCTGGCAGCGTGAGCTTTTTGAAAGTGCTGATTTCGATCCCGTCGCCGGACAAACTTTGCAAACGCCGACACAACTGGCCTTGGCGAGCAATCAAGCCGGCAGCTGGTTGCTGGTTCCGATCAACCTGATCAACAATGCTGCCACGGCCGGTTGGACCTTTGTCTTCAAAGGCTTGGGCTGGGTACTCTGGCGATCCTCCACAGACGCCAAAAACACATCGTCAATGCCATCGTCCAAAGGCTTACCCGGCTGCAAACAATAGCGACAAGTCCCCCGCTGGGATTGCCACCGAGGCACTGACTGTTTCAACATTGGCCAGCGGGCCAGACCGAGTGCAGCGGCACGGGCATTGCTGCGCAGCTCAAAGATGGATGTCCGCGCTTCGCTCGCAGCGACGGCATTTTTAGCCTGTTGTTCAAGGTATGTGTGCGGCATCAGGCCGGCTTCGGAAAACTCGCTATGACGGCAGGGATTTGTCATGACACGCTGGGTCAAAAATCCTGTTTTCAGGGAAAGCCATGAAGTAACCAATCCCGAAAAGCAAAAAGCCCGTACAAGTCGAGACTTGTACGGGCTTCAAAACTGGCGGAGCGGACGGGACTCGAACCCGCGACCCCCGGCGTGACAGGCCGGTATTCTAACCAACTGAACTACCACTCCTGGTAGACAACGTTCACTTCTTGCGAAGCCAAGTGCTGA
>Ga0208916_10001087_pt1 | contig 11898 bp, 10 predicted proteins | sample DEB19_08_DNA_5_FD_184523 | JGI IMG/M metagenome (GOLD analysis project Ga0208916, IMG submission 184523) | Aqueous microbial communities from the Delaware River and Bay under freshwater to marine salinity gradient to study organic matter... | ecosystem: Environmental > Aquatic > Marine >... | reverse complement strand
CAGCCCGCGACTCATGAGTGAGTTGATGCTGGTGAACTCGGCGCGCAGACCCAGTACCGAAACCCACAAAGAAGTCCGGGCGATGGTCGCCTCGGTGGTTAAAAAAGCCATTCAGGCCTATGTATAACTTTCGTTATAGCTGCTATGCCTTGGAATTTTGACGCGGTGCCTCTAAGCTCATCCGACCTACAAACCGCAGCCCTTCAGCACACGTTACGGACACCATGAAAACTCTATCCCGTCACCCCAACGTTCAGCTCAACCCGGCGCTCAAAATTGCCGCTACGCTGCTCGTGTCGGTGCTCGCCGGCCCACTCGCGCAAGCGCAAACCAACGCTGCGGCCAACTACCCCAACAAGCCGATTCGCTTGATCGTGCCCTTCACACCAGGTGGCAGCACCGACATCTTGGCGCGCTCTATCGGTCAAGAACTCACCAAGGCCTGGGGCCAAAGCGTGATCATTGAAAACGTGGCGGGCGCGGGCGGCAGCATTGGCGCCGACAGGGTCGCCAAGGCAGCCGGTGACGGCTACACCTTACTGATGGGTCACATTGGTACGCTGGCCGTCAACCCCAGCCTGTACCCCAAGCTGCCCTACAACCCAGTGACCGACTTTGCGCCTGTTGCCTGGGTCGCCCGCGTGCCGAATGTGCTGGTGGTGCATCCCTCGGTGACCGCCAAAACCGTGCAAGAACTGGTGGCGCTGGGCAAGTCGCGCCCTGGCCAGTTGAACTACGGCTCGGGCGGCAACGGCAGCGCCGCCAACCTCGCCACCGAATATTTCAAAATGCAAACCGGCGCCTCTTTTCTGCACATTCCTTATCGCGGCACTGGACCGGCCGTCAGCGACTTGCTGGGCGGCCAGATTCAGCTGTTGTTCACGGGCGCACCCGCGGTGTTGGCGCAGATCAAGAGCGGCCAACTGCGCGCGCTGGCCGTGTCGTCACCGAAACGCATTGACGTTTTGCCTGACGTTCCGACCGTCGCAGAAAGCGGCTACAAAGGCTTTGAAGCCGACCAGTGGTACGGCGTCGTCGCCCCTGCAGCGACACCGCCAGACATCGTGCGCAAGCTCAATGTCCAGATCAATCTGGCGCTGAGCTCAGCGGAGCTTAAAAACCGTCTGAACAACGAAGGGGCTATAGCCACACCGTCAACGCCAGAGGTCTTTGGCAAACTGATTGCCAGCGAGATTGCCCGTTGGAAACCGGTGATTTCTTCTGGGCGGGTTAAGGCCGATTAGGCCCGTGGAAAAGCCGCCGTCAACCGGTCTGCGTAGTCCTGCCAAGTGGCCTCTTTGCCGAGGCCATTGAACACGCCAAGCGCCGCTTGGTCAGCGACCCATTGCTGTTTGTCGGCAATCGCTTGCGCCATGAACGGGGGAAAGCCGGCTTCTTGCACGGTGTTGGCGGCTTCGCGCATTTCTTCGGCGCGGCGCTTGCCGTGTTGCACCACGCGGCTGAAAAAATACGCGCCTTGCTGGCTCCAGTCGATGCTCGGGAATGTCTCGACCAGCGTCGGCAAGACATGGTCTTCAACGCCGTAAGCACGGGCGGTGGCGTAGCTTTCAATCACCAGCGCTTCGAGCCCCTTGATCATCACGCTGCGGCACATTTTGATGGCACTGGCCACGCCGAGGTCGACCGACACGGCACGAGCGTCCAGGCCCCAGGTCTTGAGCAGTTCAGCGAGTTCGGCGGCGCGGGCACCCCCCAGCAACATCGGCACGCGAATACCGTAGGGCGGCACCGAGGTCATGACACCGGCTTCGACGTAATGGCCGCCAGCCGCGTCAATCAATTGAGCGGCCTGCTGCTTGGTGCCCGGCGAGGCGGAATTGAGATCGAGAAACACCGTGCCCGGACGGATGTGCGGCGCTGCGGCTTGCGCCACGGCCAGCGTGTTGGACGCGGTGACGGCGGAAATCAGCAGGTTCGATTCAGCACACAACTGGGCCATGGACTCGGCCACCGAGACGCCAGCGCCGGCTGCATGGGCTTGCAGCGCTGCCGCTTGCGCTGAGTCGGCCAACTTCAAATCCCAGGTACTGACGCGGGCTGCGCGCGGCTTGAGCCCCGCACTGAAAACCTTGCCAACTTCACCGTAACCGACCATTCCGATGTGTTCAAACTGCACAGGCTGACTCCAGGTTATTTCATAAATCACTGCTGCGGCACTTTGGCCCGCACGATCACATCACCCCAGCGCTTGACTTCGCTGGCCAGCAGCTCGGTGGCTTGCTCTGGCGTACTGGCTTGAGCGGCGACGTTTTGCTCGGCCAGGCGCTTTTTCACGTCGGGGGAATTGAGGGCCGCGGTGATCTCTTTGTTCAAACGGGCGATGACGTTTTTCGGCGTCTTGGCGGGCACGGCGATGGCATTCCAGCTGGCGGCCTCAAAGTTGGCCACGCCGCTTTCTTTGGCCGTCGGCACCTCTGGCAAGACGCTCGCGCGCTTGGCACCCGTCACGGCCAAAGCGCGCAAGGCCTTGGCATTGATCTGCGGCAGCACCGGCGCGAGAATTTCGACGGCAGCGTCAATTTGGTTGCCGCGCAAGGCGGTGATGACGGCAGGCGAGCCATTGAACGGCACGATCTGCATGTCGACGCCGGCACTGCTTTTGAAAAGCTCTGCCGCCAAGTTTTGGGTGCTGCCGATGTTGATGCTGCCGATGTTCAACTTGCCCGGATTAGCGCGGGCATAGGCCAGCAAATCGGGCAAGGTTTTGAATTTTGAATCGGCCTGCGTGATGATGGCGATGTCAAAGAAACCGAGCGTCGAGACCGGTGCGAAATCGCGCAGCGTGTCAAACGGTAGCGTCTTGAACAGCCCGGCGCTGACCGCCGTGCCGTTGGACATCAACAGCAGCGTGTGGCCGTCCGGGTCGGACTTGGCCACCAAGTCCCCGGCGACCACACCACCCGCGCCCGGCCGGTTGTCCACAATGACCGACTGACCCAGCGACTCGCTGAGCTTTTGCGCCACGGTGCGGGCCGTCAAGTCGGCCACACCGCCGGCGCCAAAAGGCACGACCAGCCGAATCGCCTTGCCGGGAAAGGCTTGCGCGACCGCGACGTGGGGCCAAGCCATGGCAGCGAAAAGGGCCAGCAAGCTGACAAGGTAGCGTCGAGTGGTCATGGTGTTTATCCGCTTGAAAAAGAAAGAGTGTCGACTTTCGCCCTATTCCTGCTCATCGGCAAGAGCGATTTCAGACTGCCAGATATAACAGATTTGCATAGAAGCCAGACTCATTCCACGGCAAAGGATACCCGCGAACCGACCGCGCACATGAGCTCGTAGCTCACCGTGCCCGCGGCGTGGGCGACTTCGTCGATCGACAGCACGGCGCCGTTGGCAGCAACGCCCCACAAAGTCGCATCGCTGCCGATGCGGGCGGCCGGCACGGGCGTCAAGTCGACCGTCAGCATGTCCATGCTGACCCGGCCCAGCAACTGCGTGCGCACGCCAGACACCAGCACCGGCGTGCCGGTGTCGCAATGGCGCGGATAACCGTCGGCATAACCGCAAGCGACAACGCCGATGCGCATGGCGCGCTCGGCCCGGAACCGCGAGCCGTAGCCGACGCTGTCGCCAGCAGCAAGTTCCTGCACGCCAATCAGACGCGAGCTCAGGGTCATGGTGGGTCGCAAGCCCCAGTCGGCGGCGCTGTGCTGGGGGAAATCGGCCGCGCTGCCGTAGACACCGATGCCAGGCCGGACCCAGTCGGAGCGATCGACCAGCGCATCACCGTGCCGCAACAAAGCCGCGCTGTTGCTCAAGGAGCGCTCACCCGGCAAGTCATGCGTCACGGCGTCAAAAGCGTGCATTTGTGCAGCAATGCCAATCGGCCCGTCGGCATCGCTGAAATGCGTCATCAACGAAATGTCATCAACCTGCGGCAAGGCGTTCAGCCGTGTCCACGCCGCCCGAAAACGCTCTGGCGTGAAGCCGAGACGGTTCATGCCTGAATTCATTTTGAGAAAAACGCGGTGCGGCAGCTGCGTTTTGTGCGCTGCCAGCATGTTGATTTGTTCGTTGCAATGCACCACATGCCAAAGCCCCAGGCGCGAGCACAGCTCCAGGTCGCGGGCTTCAAAAATACCCTCTAACAACAAAATCGGTCCGCGCCAGTCAAGCGCCCGCAAACGCTGGGCTTCGTTCAAGTCGAGGACGGCAAAACCATCGGCACTGCGCAGGCCTTCAAACGCCCGCTCAAGGCCGTGGCCATAAGCGTTGGCTTTGACGATGGCCCAGACACGCGCGTCGCCTGCAGCGGCCCGCATACGGACCAAGTTATGACGCAGCGCATCGGTGTGAACAGTCGCAAGTATCGGGCGGGGCATGATGCTGTGGCTCTGGGTAAGCCCGTGGGCCGAAGCCGGGGCAAGTGTCGAAGGATGGATCACTCTCATTTTGGCATCGACGAGCGTGCTATAAACCTTCATTCCTTCGGAGACATGCCATTTTTTTTGCTGCCGCCCTATTGCCTGACGCGACCCAATCCGTGAGTACGACTGCTTTATGAAGCGCGGTTTTTACACGATCATGGCGGCGCAGTTCTTCAGCTCTTTGGCTGACAACGCGCTGTTTGTGGTCGCCGTCGAATTGCTCCGCAACAGCGGCGCGCCCAAGTGGCAACCCGCCGCGCTGGTGCCGATGTTCGCCCTTTTCTATGTGGTGCTGGCACCGTTTGTCGGGGCACTGGCCGACGCCCGCCCCAAGGGCAAGGTCATGCTCATGAGCAACGCCATCAAGGTGATTGGCTGCCTGATGATGCTGTTTGGCTCGCACCCGCTGATGGCGTACGCCATCGTTGGCTTGGGTGCAGCGGCCTACTCGCCCGCCAAATACGGCATCCTGACTGAACTTTTGCCGGCCTCGCAACTGGTCAAGGCCAATGGCTGGATCGAGGGGCTGACGATTGCCTCCATCATCTTGGGCGTGTTGCTGGGCGGCCAACTGGTCGGCGTTGCCGTTTCCAGCAGTTTGCTGGCTATCAATTTCCCGATCATCGACACCGGTGTCGACACGCCAGCCGAGGCCGCCATCAGCTGCCTGATTTTTATTTACGTGGTGGCCGCCTGGTTCAACAAACGCATTCCACACACGGGCGTTGAGATGCGCCCGATGCCGCGCAACAAGCTGCAACTGCTGCCCGACTTCTGGCGCTGCAATTCAGCCTTGTGGCAAGACAAGTTGGGGCAAATTTCACTGGCCACGACGACGCTGTTTTGGGGCGTGTCCGGCAATTTGCGCTACATCGTGCTGGCCTGGAGCGCGGCTGCGCTGGGTTACAGCACCACACAAGCCTCGTCGCTGGTTGGCGTGGTCGCCATTGGCACAGCGATTGGTGCGGTGCTGGCGTCCATGCGTATGCGACTGGAGCACGCCACCAGTGTCATGCCGCTCGGCATTGCCATGGGCTTGCTGGTGATCTTGATGAACTTCATCGACAACGTCTGGCTGGCCGCGCCGTTTTTGATTTTGCTGGGCGGGCTCGGTGGCTTTCTGGTGGTGCCGATGAACGCGCTGCTGCAACACCGTGGTCACAACCTGATGGGCGCCGGGCGCTCGATTGCCGTGCAGAACTTCAACGAACAAGCTTGCATCCTGGCGCTGGGTGCCGGCTACAGCTTGTCCACCGGACTCGGCCTGTCGGCCTTTGCCGCCATCACCGGGTTTGGGGTCCTGGTGGCCGGTTTCATGTGGCTCATCCAGCGCTGGCACAAAAGCAACTGCATCAAGCACAAAGACCAGGTCGACGCCTTGCTCCGGCTCGCCCGCAGCGACAAGTCGCACTAACCTTTCGGCCATGAACACACCCAAGTCGACCTCGTCGCTGGCGGTTGGCGCCTTGGTCATCAACGCCATCGTCTGGGGCGTTTCATGGTGGCCGTTTCGCGACATGCAGAGCCACGGCTTGCATCCGCTGTGGTCAACCGCCCTGATTTATGTGCTGGCCACGATCGGCGTACTGGCCTGGAAGCCCGGTGCATGGCGCACGCTGGTACAGCACCGTGGCTTGCAGCTGTTGATGCTGGCGGCCGGCCTGACCAACGTCGGCTTCAACTGGGCCGTGACTATTGGTGACGTGGTCCGTGTGGTGCTGCTTTTTTATCTGATGCCGGCGTGGTCGGTGCTGATGGCTTGGGCCATGCTCGGCGAAAAACCGACGACGGCTTCGCTGCTGCGTCTGCTGTTGGCGCTGGTCGGAGTGCTGATTGTGTTGAAGTCACCCACCTCGCCCTGGCCTGTGCCGAACAGCATTGCCGATTGGCTGGCTTTGGCCGGCGGTCTGTGTTTTGCGCTGACCAATGTGCTGCTGCGCAAACACGGCAGCACGCCGAGCGAGTCGCGCATGCTGGCGATGTTTGGCGGCGGTGCGCTGATGGCCGTCGCCGCGGCGCTGTTGGGCATGGGCGCCGGTATCGTGCCGGCACCGGCTTTTGCCATGGCCGGTGTGCCGGTGGCCGTCGGTCTGTGTCTGGCCTTCATGGCCAGTAATTTGGCGCTGCAATACGGCGCTGCCCGACTCGCCGCCAGCACCACCGCCTTGGTCATGCTGACTGAAATTTTGTTCGCCAGCGTCTCGTCAGCCTGGTTGGGTGCCGCTGAGTTCAGCACCCGAACCTTGATCGGCGGTGGCCTGATTGTGCTGGCCGCGTTGCTGGCGGCACTGGCGCCCGCGCCCGCTGCGCCCGATCTGTCACGCTTGTCTTGAGCGGCGGTCAGCCGATGAGCCGGTTAGCCGGCCAGCGCCGCGTCAAGCACTTCGACCCAATGGCGCACTGGCGTGGCGGTGCCGCTTTGCAAATGCGTGATGCAACCAATGTTGGCTGAGACGATGGTGTCGGGCTTCATCTCTGCCAAATGCCCCAGCTTGCGATCCCGCAGCGCGTAGGCGATCTCTGGCTTGAGCACTGAGTAAGTACCGGCTGAGCCGCAACAAAGGTGCGCCTCGCAGCGCGCCACATTGACCTTGAAGCCCAGCGCACCCAAGTGCTTTTCAACACCGCCGCGCAATTGCTGGCCGTGCTGCAAGGTGCACGGCGGGTGGAAGGTGAGTTGTGGCGCGTTGCTCTGCGCTGCCGCCAGTTCAGGGCGAATCCGCTGTTTCAGCTGCGGCACCAAGTCGGGCAACAGCTCGCTCAAATCACGCGTGAGCGCGCTGATGCGGGCGGCCTTGGCCGCGTACGCTGGCTCGTCTTTGAACAGATGGCCGTAGTCTTTGACCATGACGCCGCAGCCTGAGGCGTTCATGACCAAAGCTTCGACACCGCTGTCAACATGCGGCCACCAAGCGTCGATGTTGCGGCGCATTTCTGCTTTGCCGCCGTCATGGTCGTTCAGGTGAAACTTGACCGCGCCGCAGCAACCGGCTTGGGTGGCCAGCACCACTTCAATACCGGCGGCGTCCAGCACACGGGCGGTGGCGCTGTTGATGTTCGGCTGCATGGCGGGCTGCACGCAACCGGCCAGCATGAGCATCTTGCGGGCGTGTTGGCGCGTCGGCCAAACCCCAGCTGCATGCGCTACGGGCACCTTGTTTTTGAGCGCCTCGGGCAGCAGCCCACGCACCGCTTGGCCGAGCTTCATGGCCGGTGCAAACAGCGGCGAAGGCAAGCCTTCTTTGAGCGCCCAGCGCAGGGCTTTTTCAGCAGCCGGACGCGCCACGCGTTCATCCACCAGCTTGCGACCGATGTCGATCAGATGACCGTAATCCACACCGCTCGGGCAGGTGGTTTCGCAGTTGCGGCAGGTCAGGCAGCGGTCTAAGTGCAGCTGGGTTTTGCGCGTTGGCACGTCGCCTTCCAGCACTTGTTTGATGAGGTAAATACGGCCGCGCGGGCCGTCTAATTCATCACCCAGCAACTGGTACGTTGGGCAGGTGGCGGTGCAAAAACCACAGTGCACGCATTTGCGCAAAATGGCTTCGGCGGCGAGGCCGTCAGCGGTGCCTTGAAATTCCGGGGCGAGATTGGTTTGCATAGCGAACTTTGTGAAAGACGTGAATGACGTGAACAGCTCAGTAGTGACGACGCAAATAACGCTTCAAGTCGGCGTACAGCGGCGGCAACGACAGCAGCATCAAGATAGTCGCCATCGGCAACACCCAGATGAAACCCAGGTGCTTGAAGCCGGCTGCACCGACCACGCCGCCCGCCATGAACGAGGCCAGCAGCATGCTGTACAGCTTGAGTTTGATGCGGTTGGCGCGGACATGTGAGTCAGCGGGGGTTTGGGTGCGGTTCCAGTAAAACACTTTGCCCAGTTCAATGCCAAGGTCGGTGATGACCCCAGTCATGTGGGTGGTGCGGATTTGTGACGCCGAAATTTTGCTGACCACGGCGTTTTGCAAACCCATGGTGTAGGCCAGCACCAAAACCGTCAGCGGCACTGCGAACGGTGTCTCGCGGTTCAGCGTGGCGCCCAGCAGGCCAAAAATCAGCAGCAGACCTGCTTCCAGCAACAGCGGCAACGCGTATTCACTGCGCAAATGGTGTTGCCGTGCCCAGTTCACTTGGACGGCTGTGGTGGCAGCACCGGCGGTGAAAGCCAGCAAGGTGCCGAGCGCACCGAGCAGCAGACCGACGTTCCCCAAGATCAGGTTGTCGGCCAGCATCGAAGCGAAGCCCGTCATGTGCGAGGTGTACATGCCGACGACTAAAAATCCGCCAGCGTTGATGGCCCCCGCATTGAAAGCCAGCAGCCCGCCGAGCAGACGGTTGATGCTGGGCGTGCGGTGCTGCCCCGCCAAGTGGCGAAAACGACGCATCTCTTAAGTCACTGCCAAACGACGGGTGTTGAAGACGCCGGCGGGGTCAAATTGCTTTTGCAATTCGCTTTGTATGCGCTGCTGCACGGCGTTTAAAGCAGTGAAGGCGCCGACTTCTTTGTCTTCACTGGCACGCCCGACAGAAGCGCGAAACAGCGTCGCATGGCCACCGGCTTTTTGCGCCGCGTTGCGCAGCAATGCCGCCGCGTGCGCCGGTGCCCAGACCCAACGCAAACCGCCATGCCATTCAATCAAAGGTGACGAAGCCACGGCGGGCAAGGCCAGCGCTGGCGTGGTCTGCGGCACGCTCAGACGCCACAAACACAGGTCGGGACTGACAGCGGTCATAGCGACCGGTGGTGCAGTAAAAAACGGCAGCGTTTGTTCACGGCAAGCGTTCCAGTCGGCGCTGGCTTGGGCCGGGTCCATGCGCGACACCTCGCCGCCTAGGGCTGTCACGTCCGCCGACATGCGCGGACAAGCGGCGTCAACCGCCGCCACCGCACCGCGCAAGCGCACAAACAAGTAATCGCGCGGTGGCTGTGCGCTGGTGTCGTGAACCCAGCAACTGGCGTTCAACGGCAGCGGTTGTGCGCCCCAGGCGTTGAGCAAATCAAGCGCTTGCTGCTGTGACACACCCGCGCACATCAGCGTGGCTTCGGCCGGCGCTATCGGCAAGACCTTGAGCGAAACCTCTAACAACACGCCGAGCGTGCCGAGCGACCCCGCCATCAGACGCGAGAGGTCGTAGCCGGCGACGTTCTTCATGACCTGACCACCAAATGTCAGCTGCTCGCCTTGGCCGTTGATGAGCTTCACGCCCAACATGTAGTCGCGGACACCACCCACGCTGGCCCGGGCCGGACCGCTCAGACCACTGGCGACCATGCCGCCGACGGTAGCGCCGGGTCCAAAGTGAGGCGGCTCAAACGGCAGGCACTGGCCTTGGCTGGCCAGCAAGGCTTCGAGTTCAGCCAGCGGCGTTCCGGCACGAACGGTCACCACCAACTCGCTTGGCTCGTAGCTCACCACACCGCGGTAGGCCGACATATCCAGCGGCTCGCCGATCAGCGGCTCACCGTAAAAGTCTTTGCTGCCGCCACCGCGAAGGCGCAAGCTTGTGCCGGTTCTAGCAGCGGCTCGGACGCGTTCTGCAAGCGCGTCACTCAGGTCGTCAAATGAAATTGTCATGTTGTCTGTCGTGTGTTCAGCAAGGTCGGGGCTATCCCCCGATGGTAAGCCGACCTTGATGCGCCATTATTTGATTTGCAGAACAACGCTTGTGCGCTTTTGGGTGGCAATCGTCGACGGCGATCCGTCGCGGTAAAAATTCACCGGCAAACCCGGCACCTTGACACGCATGGCGAAGACACAGCCGGAGTCTGGAAAAGCCGCCAGCTCAGCCGCTGGGCGATTTTTGCTGGCCGTGGTGACGTGAAGCGTTTTCAAATCTTCACCGCCAAAGCAAGGCATGGTCGGGCACTGTGCCGGCAGCGGCCAATCGGCCAGCGTCTCGCCGGTGGGCGAGAGTTGCAGGATGCGGCCGCCCTCAAACATGGCGACCCAGTAGTTGCCTTCGGCGTCGACGGCTGCGCCATCGGGCCTGCCGCCATAGCCACCATTTTTTGCCATGCCGGCTTGCCAGCCCGCCGGTTTGCCCGGCCAACTGGCGAAGACGCGGGGCCGCGTCAAGCTGTTGTTGTCGGCGTTCCAATCCCAAGCGCGGATGCTGTGACTTGGCGTGTCGGCCCAATACAAAGTGCGGGCGTCGGGCGACCAAGCCAGACCGTTGCCGGTGGTCGCGCCGCCGACTTTGCTTTCTAGCTGCGGCGTCTCGTCACGGCCATCCAATGACCACAGCTGCGCGTTGGCTGCAGTCCGTGTTTCATCAACCGTACCGCTCCAAAAACGGCCCTTGGGGTCGGCTTTGCCGTCGTTGAAGCGCATCCTCGCCGTGTCGTACGGCGCTTGCACGATCTGCTCCAACGCCCCGCCCCATTCACGCGCACGGTAAACGCCGCTGCGCAGCGCCAGCACCAGACCGCCGGACTCAGCAGGCGCCATGCAACCCGGTTCTGACGGCATGGCCCAGCTTTGCTGCGCACCACTGGCGATATGCAGCCTGTGCAGCTGCCGACCCGGAATGTCCATCCAGTACAGCCGGCCTTCAGAAGGATGCCAAAACGCCGATTCACCGAGTTGATCAGGGGTGTTGGTGACGGTTTGCCAGGTCATGGATCACCTTGGTAGTTGGAAAAACCGGGCAGCAAAACCCGAAGCCTTTCAACTGTAGCGGGAAAAGTAGCACCCCCAAAAAAACAGCCCGCCAACTTGCGCTGGCGGGCTGAAATCCAAAGGAGACTCTCTTAAATCAACTTTTCAATCAACGGTTGTAGGCTGTCTCACCGTGTGCAGTGATGTCCAGACCTTCGCGCTCGTCTTCTTCAGAGACGCGCAGACCGATGGTCAGGTCAACCACTTTGTAGGCGATGAAGGACACCACACCAGACCAGACGACGGTGATGAACACGGCCTTGGCTTGGATCCACACTTGCGACACGATCGAGTAGTCAGCGGCAGTCACGCCGGTAGCAGTGACCCAGTCAGCCACGAAGCCAGGGCCGCCGAGGCTTGGTGAGTTGAAGACACCGGTGAGCAGCGCACCCAAGATACCGCCGATACCGTGCACGCCGAAGACGTCCAGTGAATCGTCAGCACCGAGGATTTTCTTCAGGCCGTTGACACCCCAGAGGCAGGCGAAACCAGCGATGAAACCGATGACCAGACCGCCGCCGATACCGACGTTGCCTGCTGCTGGCGTGATCGCCACCAGACCGGCGACGGCACCAGAGGCTGCACCCAACATCGACGCCTTGCCGCGCATCAGCGCTTCACCGAGGCACCAAGCCAACACCGCCGCTGCCGTGGCACCGAGCGTGTTGATGAAGGCCAGCGCTGCGAAACCGTTGGCTTCGAGTGCCGAGCCGGCGTTAAAGCCGAACCAGCCCACCCACAGCAGAGCAGAACCGACCATCGTCAAGGTCAGGCTGTGCGGCGCCATGGCTTCTTTGCCGTAACCAATGCGCTTGCCAACCATGTAGGCACCGACCAAGCCAGCGACA
>Ga0208916_10001086_pt1 | contig 11902 bp, 12 predicted proteins | sample DEB19_08_DNA_5_FD_184523 | JGI IMG/M metagenome (GOLD analysis project Ga0208916, IMG submission 184523) | Aqueous microbial communities from the Delaware River and Bay under freshwater to marine salinity gradient to study organic matter... | ecosystem: Environmental > Aquatic > Marine >... | reverse complement strand
GTCATCGAAACATCAGAACAGCGAAAGGCATTGGCCCGTGACGCTCTGACGCCATCGTGGTGGAAAAGAATGCTGCGGGTGTTGTCGGGTGGCGGTTCGGCCACGCGTTTTGACGCACCTGCACCTGGCAGTGTCGATATGCTCTGGGCCAACATGGCCTTGCATGAAGCGGCTGATCCACAAGCCTTGTTGGCGACCTGGCATCAATTGTTGGCTGTCGACGGCTTTGTGATGTTTTCCAGCCTAGGGCCGGACACCGCACGTGAAGTCCGTGATTTGTACCAGGCTTTAGGCTGGCCACCAGCCGGTCACCAGCTGACCGACATGCACGACTGGGGGGACATGCTGGTGCAGACCGGCTTTGCTGAACCGGTGATGGACATGGAGCGCATCACGCTGACCTACGAAACACCGGCACGCCTGCTGCAAGAGCTGACCGAACTCGGCCGTAACTTTCACCCCCAGCGTTTCAGCGCCTTGCGAGGGCGCCAGTGGAAGGCTACGCTAGAGCAATTGATCAGTGATCGTTTGCCGCGCGGGGCAGATGGCCGCCTGTCACTGACCTTTGAGGTGATTTACGGTCATGCGATGAAAGCGCGACCTAAGATCAAAGTCTCGGCGCTGAGTTCTGTCTCGGTGCAAGACATGCGCAGCATGTTGCAAGACCCTCGTGGGCCTACTGGCAGGCCGTGAGTTGTTCTGAGAAACCCACACTCCACCCACTGTAGAGGCTGAAAAATGGCTGAATTCCTGCTTTAGGAAGATCTGTTTGAAGGGGTGGGCTGGGGTAACTTTATAATCACGCAGTTAAATTAGTCCGTAATTGAATCCATAAAAGTGATGACGATGAACGCAAGCAAAACCACAAGGTCTGGCATGACACACGCAGGGGCGATTTTGGAGTCGGTGAAACAGGCTCCGCTGGCGGTGTTCTGCAAGGCAGCAACCACAATCACCGTGCTGGCCGCGTTGAGCAGCGCTGCCATGGCTCAAGTCAAAGATTTGCCGGGCGGTCCAGCCGTCAACCAGCTGAATCTGCCAATGCCGGTCACACGCATAGCCGCTGAGCAAATCTGGCTGCACTGGTTCATGATGATCGTCTGCACGGTGATCTTCTTGGCGGTTTTTGGTGTCATGTTCTATTCCATCTGGAAGCACCGCAAGTCAGTCGGCCACAAAGCGGCCAACTTTCATGAGTCCACTGCTGTCGAAATTGCTTGGACCGTGATCCCATTTCTGATCGTCATCGGCATGGCGCTGCCGGCCACCAAGGTGTTGGTCGCCTCCAAAGACACCACCAATGCCGATCTGACCATCAAGGCCACTGGTATTCAGTGGAAATGGGGCTACGAATACATCAACGGTGAAGGCGCAGGCATTGGCTTCGTTTCCACGCTCGACTCTGCCCAGCGCCAGATGTCCAACGACGGCGGCCCTAAAAAGGGTGAAGAGATTGACAATTACTTGCTTAAAGTGGACAACCCGTTGGTCGTCCCCGTCAACCAGAAAATCCGCATCATCACCACGGCCAACGACGTGATTCACGCCTTTGCAGTACCCGCTTTCGGCATCAAGCAAGATGCGATTCCTGGCTTTGTGCGTGACACTTGGTTCCGTGCTGAAAAAACCGGCAACTTCTATGGTCAGTGCCAAGAGCTGTGCGGCAAAGAGCACGCCTACATGCCGATTCACGTCAAAGTGGTCACGGCTGAGGAATACACCGCATGGGTGGGCGCCAAGCTCAAAGAAGTCGCTGCCAAGGCAGATGACCCAACCAAAGTTTGGACCCAAACAGATTTGATCGCCCGTGGCGAAAAAGTTTACGCAGCGAATTGCGCTGCCTGCCACCAAGCCAATGGCAAGGGCGCAGGTCCGATCAAGCCGCTCGACGGCTCGGCCATCGTGTTGGACACAGATCACCTCAAGCAAATCAATATTCTGCTCAATGGCGTGAACAACGGTGCGATGCCGTCGTGGAAAGCGCTCAGCGATACCGAGCTCGCAGCGGTTGCGACTTACACCAAGAACAACTGGTCTAACAAGACCGGGCAAGTGGTTCAGCCCTCAGAGGTTGTGGCTGCTCGCAAATAATCGGGTATTCGCTCTCAATCATCAGTAGCCGGGTCAACCGGTTCATGCCAAGTTAAGCTATCAAAGGAAGTCAGATGAGTGCAGTTCTAGACCATCACGATCATGCTCATGACCACGAGCATCACGCCCCAACGGGCTGGCGCCGCTGGGTATTCGCGACCAACCACAAGGACATCGGTACCTTGTATCTGCTGTTCGCTTTCACGATGTTGATGATCGGCGGCTTGCTGGCCATGGTGATTCGGGCTGAGTTGTACCAGCCGGGCTTGCAATTGGTGAACCCTGAGTTGTTCAATCAACTCACCACCATGCACGGTCTGATCATGGTGTTCGGTGCCATCATGCCGGCTTTCGTCGGCTTTGCGAACTGGATGATTCCGTTGCAAATTGGCGCTTCTGACATGGCGTTTGCCCGCATGAACAACTTCAGCTTTTGGCTGATGATTCCAGCTGCCGTGACGCTGGTGCTGTCCTTCTTCATGCCTGGCGGCGCACCCGCAGCTGGCTGGACGCTGTACGCACCCCTGACCCTGCAGATGGGCCCTTCGATGGATGCCGGCATTTTTGCCATGCATTTGCTGGGTGCTTCGTCCATCATGGGTTCGATCAACATCATCGTCACCATCCTGAACATGCGCGCTCCTGGCATGACACTGATGAAGATGCCGATGTTCTGCTGGACATGGCTCATCACCGCTTACCTGCTGATTGCCGTCATGCCTGTGTTGGCCGGCGCCATCACCATGACGCTGACGGATCGCCATTTCGGCACCAGCTTCTTCAACCCAGCCGGCGGTGGCGACCCGGTGATGTACCAGCACATTTTCTGGTTCTTCGGTCACCCCGAGGTCTACATCATGATCTTGCCGGCTTTCGGTATCGTCAGCCACATCATTCCGGCTTTCTCGCGCAAGCGCTTGTTTGGTTACGCTTCGATGGTTTACGCCACCGGCTCGATCGCTATTTTGAGCTTCGTGGTCTGGGCTCACCACATGTTCACCACCGGCATGCCGGTGACCGGTCAGTTGTTCTTCATGTACTCGACCATGTTGATCGCCATCCCCACGGGTGTGAAGGTCTTCAACTGGATCGCCACGATGTGGAAGGGCTCCATGACCTTTGAGACGCCGATGCTGTTCGCGGTCGGCTTTCTGTTCGTCTTCACGATGGGCGGCTTCACCGGTCTGATCCTCTCGGTCGCGCCGATTGACATCCAGCTGCAAGACACCTACTACGTGGTCGCCCACTTCCACTACGTGCTGGTGGCGGGTTCCCTGTACGCCATGTTTGCCGGCTTCTACTACTGGTGCCCTAAATGGACGGGCGTGATGTACAACGAGTCCCGCGGCAAGATCCACTTTTGGTGGTCGCTGATCTCTTTCAACGTCACGTTCTTCCCAATGCATTTCTTGGGTCTGGCCGGTATGCCACGTCGCTACGCTGACTACCCGATGCAGTTCGCCGACTTCAATGCCTTGGCCAGTGTGGGTGCTTTTTTCTTCGGCTTGGCTCAGGTGTACTTTTTCTTGTTCGTCGCGATTCCTGCCATGCGCGGCATCGGCCCTAAAGCCGTCGCCAGCCCATGGGAAGGCGCCGAGGGCTTGGAGTGGGAAGTGCCATCACCAGCACCTTTCCATACTTTCGAGACCCCGCCTAAGTTGAATGCCGCAGCAAATAAGGTGATCGGCTGATCGCTGATTCACGCAACCTTAAAAAATCATGACACCGGAACAAAAAAAGAACAACCGTCGCTTGGGCCTGATCCTGGCAACAGTTGCGCTCGTGTTTTTCGTCGGCTTCATGGCGCGCTCTGTCATGCTCGGTCACGCCTGAAGTCGAGCGACATGGCCAACACGCGCGAAAACTCGAAAATGCTGGGCAAGCTGGGCGTCATCGTGCTCGGCATGTTCGCTTTCGGGTATGCGTTGGTGCCTCTTTACAACGCCATTTGCGAAATGACCGGGATCAACATCTTGGCCTTGAGCGACAAGCAGATTCCGGGGGCAACTTCATCGCAAGCGGCTAACACGCAGGTTGACAAGACGCGCAGTATCACGGTTGAGTTTGACGCCAACTCGCGCGGCCCTTGGCACTTCAAGCCGGCCATGCGTAGCTTGCAGGTGCACCCGGGTGAACTCACGACGGTCATGTACGAGTTTCAAAACGTGCAAAACCGGACGATGTCAGCGCAGGCTATTCCGAGCTACGCGCCTCGGCAGTCAGCTGCGCACTTCAACAAGTTGGAGTGTTTCTGCTTTAACCAGTACACCTTGGCGCCCGGTGAGAAAAAAGAATGGCCAGTGGCTTTTGTGATTGACACCAAGCTGCCTAAAGATGTGACCACGATCACCTTGTCGTACACATTTTTTGAAGTGGGCGGCAAAACGCCCGCTGCGCCAGCAGGATTCCTGGACAAGTCTGCTTTGAAGCCAGTGGCTGCTCTGACGCTTCATGCGTCGGAGGTTGTGGGTCTATGAGCATGGGCTCAAGCGCATTGACGATTCTGCGCACGGTGAAAGCGGTGGCTTGGTCGTTCATCGGTCTGCGTGGGAGCACTGATGCCGAACAAGGCGCCAAAAAACTCAACCCTTTGCACGTGATTGCAGTGGGTCTGGTTCTCGTTTTTATGTTTGTGGGTGCGCTGGTGTTGCTCGTCAAATGGGTGGTTCCAACGTAGGCCAGCGTCAGTGGTTTAAAACGGTTTCCGCTGAAAGATGTGGCGGGAACACAGGATTTTTCAAAAGTTTAGAGTATTCAGAGATAAAAGAGGAATAGAGATGTCTTCAGCAGCACACGGGTCCACCCCTTACTACTTCGTGCCGGGCCCATCCCGTCATCCAGCCATGGCCGCTTTGGGCCTGTTTTTTGTGATTTTGGGTGCCGGGCAGTGGGTCAATGGCGTCGGTTGGGGTGCTTACTCGCTGGCCTTCGGCTTGGTATTTTGGCTAACCGTGTTGTACCAGTGGTTCAGCGAAGCCATGCGCGAAAGCGAAGGCGGTATGTACGGTCGCAAGATCGACATGTCTTACCGCTGGAGCATGAGCTGGTTCATCTTTTCTGAGGTGATGTTTTTTGGTGCGTTCTTCACCGCTTTGTGGTGGGCTCGTGCGCATTCCGTCCCTGCGCTGGGTGGACTTGAAAATGCATTGCTTTGGCCTGATTTCAAAGCGGTTTGGCCCAGCATGGCCGCTGGTGTGACAGCTTCGCCTGCCGGCATCGTCGAGCCCTTCTCCACGGTTGGCCCTTTCTGGTTGCCGACCATCAACACCGCCTTGCTGCTCAGCTCTGGTGTGACCTTGACCATTGCGCACCACGCTCTGCGTGATGGCAACCGTGCACGGACCATCGGCTTCATGTGGGCCACTGTGCTGCTGGGCGTCCTTTTCTTGTTTGTGCAGGGCTACGAATATGCTCACCTGTACAACGAACTCAATTTGAAGATGACGTCGGGAATTTACGGCTCAACCTTTTACATGCTCACGGGCTTTCACGGTTTCCACGTATTTGTGGGCATGTTGATGCTGTTGTTCGTCACCCTGCGTCTGGGCAAAGGCCATTTCACGGCCGAGAGCCATTTTGGTTTTGAGGGTGCTGCGTGGTACTGGCACTTTGTTGACGTAGTGTGGCTCGGCCTTTACATCTTGGTTTACTGGCTCTGAGTTGTCCGCAGTGGGGTGCTGCGGGTCGGCGTTCCACCGGCGAATTCAAGCTGCACTGATCCCATCGAAAAAGGCCGCATTTGCGGCCTTTTTCGATGCCCGAAGGCGTTTGTTAAGAAAGGCTTTAACTCAGCCGCCGGACGGAAGTCCGGTCGGTTGGATGAAGCCGAGCTTCCATGCCAGCAAGATGCAGAGGAACAACAGCACTGACAAACCGACGCGAATAGCCAGTGCGCGAGCCATGTGACTGGTCTTGGCTTTGCCGTCCGTACCGTCTTTCATCATGAAGTAAAGGGCGCTGGCCAAGCTGCCCAAAATAGCGAGAAAAGCCAAAGCAATGAGATACGACATATGAGTGATTATCCGTCCATGAGGGCCGCCACACATTCAGGCCGATTCTGGGTCGTCACCGTGGCCGCATTGTTGGCGGCGGCGCTGACATTTTCGCTGGGTCAGTGGCAGCTCGGACGGGCGGCGCAGAAAATGGCGCTGCAAGCGTCTCTCGACCAGAAAAAAATGTTGCCGCCTTGGCTCAATGCCGATTTACTGGCTACAAATGACGCCGCGCTGCAGGTCGACAGGCGGATTGAACTCACGGGTCGATGGCTGAAAGGGCAGACGGTATATCTTGACAACCGTCCGATGAACGCCAAGCCTGGTTTTTGGGTGATGACGCCCTTGCGGTTGACCGGCTCTGAAAAGGTGGTGTTGGTTCAGCGTGGCTGGATTCCGCGCAATTTCGATGACCGTACAGCGATTGCCCCCATTGAAACGCCGGAAGAAACTGTCACGCTGATGGGGCGAATGGCCCCCGCTCCTGCCAAGTTATATGCCTTCAAAGGCGCTGATGCCGGCAGCATCCGGCAAAATCTCGACATTGTCGCTTTTGCTGCTGAAACCGGCTTACCGCTGCTCCCTGTGCTGGTGATTCAAATCGATCCGACCAGTGAAGGATTGCAGCGCGATTGGGCCGCCCCCAACACGGGGGTCGATAAACACTATGGCTACGCTGTCCAATGGTTTGGGCTGTCTGCTTTGGTGATCGGTCTGTACATCTGGTTTCAGCTCATCGTGCCGCACCGTCAACGCCGGCCTGTTTCTCTGTCCAACAACCAAGTCTGATGATCCGCCATGTCCATTGAGCCGTCTTCGCCACGATCCGCAGAGCAGCCACGCCCCGATCAGGATCAACCCCTGAGCCTGACAGTGCATGCGCTGCCGCGCGTCGACCCCAGCGCACCAATCCTTAAAAATGGGCGCTTGAAGATGCTGCTCATCTTGCTGGTGTGTGCGGCGCCGGTCATCGCGTCCTACTTCATGTATTACGTGGTTCGCCCCGAGGGCCGGCGCAATTACGGTGAGCTCATCACGCCGCAACGGCCTTTGCCAGCATTCAACGTGACGACGCCCAACGGTTCGGTCTTGCCTTTGAGCAGGCTCAAAGACCAGTGGTTGTTGATCAGCGTGGCCAGCGGCGCTTGCGACGCGCTGTGTCAGCAAAACCTCTACTTTCAAAGACAGTTGCGTGAGTCTTTAGGGCGAGAAAAAGACCGTCTCGATTGGGTCTGGCTGGTCAGTGACGACGCCCCGATTCCGGTGGCACTCGAACCGGCGCTCAAAGGTGCTACGGTGCTGCGCGTGAGTCCCGCCGATCTGGCGCAATGGTTAGAAGCCGCGCCGGGGCAAGGCCTGACAGACCATCTGTACCTAGTCGATCCGATGGGCAACTGGATGATGCGTTTTCCGGCTGTCTTGGATGCTGCTGGCGCCGCGAAAGCCAAGACCGACCTCGAACGCCTGCTGCGCGCTTCGAGCAGTTGGGACAATGAAGGCCGTCCGTGACGGAACAAGCGCTTTACGACCTCAGCCCGGCCATTCGCCTGATGCTGATGGGACTGACGGTGGCACTTGGCCCGCTGGCTTGGGTCTGGTTGCGCAGCCGGAATGCACCGTTGCCACATCGGCTGCGCATGCTGACGCTGGTGACGCTGTTTCTGACCTTTGATCTGGTGCTGTTTGGCGCCTTCACGCGCCTGACCGATTCCGGTCTGGGTTGCCCGGATTGGCCGGGTTGTTACGGCAATGCCAGCCCATTGGGCGCGCACGCCGACATCACGCAAGCACAAGCCGCCATGCCGACGGGGCCGGTGACGCATCCGAAAGCCTGGATCGAGATGATTCACCGCTACGTGGCTACCGGCGTTGGTGTGCTGATTTTGACGTTGACCGCCGTCACTTGGCTGGCGCGTCGGCAAAATCGCAAGCAGCTCATTCCGCTGATCAAGACTGGCGAGCCAAATCCGTCCGATGTGCTGCAACCTTGGTGGCCGACGCTGACCTTGGTGTGGGTTTGTCTGCAGGGCGCTTTTGGCGCGTTGACGGTGACCATGAAGCTCTTCCCGGCCATCGTCACCCTGCATTTGCTGGGTGGCATGGTCTTGTTGGCTTTGTTGCGCGCGCAGTCGGCACGTTTTGCCGTGGCTGCTGGCGATGTGCGGGTGGCGGTCGTGCCGCGCAGCACGTGGCTGTTGTTGCTGGTGGGTTTCGCTCTGTTTTGGCTGCAAATCGCTTTGGGCGGCTGGGTCAGCACCAATTACGCCGTGCTGGCCTGCACTGAATTTCCGTCTTGCCAAGGCTCCTTCTGGCCGGCCATGGATTTCCGGCTTGGCTTCACGCTCTGGCGTGAACTCGGCGCTGGCCACGGTGACACCAACTTCACCTTCCAGGCGCTGACCGCCGTTCACTACGTCCACCGTCTGTCGGCTTATCTGGTGTTTGCCACACTGCTGCTGCTGGCGCGTCAGTTGTACCGCGCCCCTGGCATGCGTTTTCACGCGCACTGGATCGTGGCGCTGGTGCTGTGGCAAGTGGTGACTGGCGTCAGCAATGTGGTGTTTGGCTGGCCCTTGTTGGCCGCTGTTTCGCACACCGGCGGCGCCGCGGCCTTGGTGGTGGTGATGACCGGCGCTTTGTTTTCTTGCCGCCGTGCCGCGCGGCCAGATCTGCGCCAAAATTGAACGCTTCACGATTGACCGCATGAATCCTACTGAACCCTCCCCAGCGCCGAGCGCGCCGCTGCCTTTCTTAGTCTCCCGCTGGGCGCAGTTTTATGCGCTGACCAAACCACGCGTGGTGCAGCTGATTGTGTTTTGCGCCCTCATCGGCATGGTTTTGGCTGTGCCGGGCATGCCGAGCTTGGCCGACGTGCAGCTGGCGCTGATCGCCTGTGCCGGTATTTGGCTGGTGGCGGGTGCCGCCGCTGCCTTCAACTGTCTGGTGGAGCAACAGATTGACGCCAAAATGCGGCGTACGGCGTGGCGCCCGACGGCGCAGGGGCAACTGAACAACGGCTTGACGCTGGGTTTTTCGGCTCTGCTGTGCGCTGCTGGTTCTTTGATTTTGTATGTCTGGGTGAACCCCTTGACCATGTGGCTGACGTTCGCCACCTTTGTCGGTTATGCCGTGGTGTACACCGTCATCTTGAAGCCGCTGACGCCGCAAAACATCGTCATTGGCGGTGCCTCGGGCGCCATGCCGCCGGTGCTGGGTTGGTCGGCCATGACGGGCAATGTCGGGCCGGAAGCGTTGATTTTGTTTCTCATCATCTTCTTGTGGACGCCGCCGCATTTTTGGGCGCTGGCGCTGTACCGCGTCGAGGAATACCGCAAGTCGGGCCTGCCGATGCTGCCTGTGACGCATGGCAATGAGTTCACCCGATTACAAATTTTTCTCTACACACTGGTGTTGTTCGCCGCCTGCCTGATGCCCTTTGTGTTTCACATGAGCGGCTGGTTGTATCTGGCGGCCGCAGTGATCTTGAGCATTGGCTTCAGCTGGTATGCCTGGCGTCTCTTGCGTGAATATTCTGACGCCTTGGCGCGCAAGACCTTCCGCTTTTCCTTGATTCACCTGTCCCTGCTGTTCGCCGCCTTGCTGGTCGACCACTACCTGGTATGACCTTTATCAACTTTTCTGCGGTGAGTCGTCGCCGGACGCTTCTGACATCTGTGACAGCGATGGTGGCCGCTGCTGCGCTGAGTGCCTGCAGCCCCGACAAACCGCAATTCAAAAGCATCGACATCACCGGTGCCGACTACGCCAACGGCTTCAGCTTGAGTGACCACAATGGCGTGCAGCGCAGCTTGCAAGACTTCAAGGGCAAGGTGGTGGTGGTGTTCTTTGGTTTCACCCAATGTCCCGATGTGTGCCCGACCGCTTTAACCGAGTTGGCTGAAGTCAAGCGCAAACTCGGCAGCCAAGGTGATCGCTTGCAGGGCATCTTCATCACGGTCGATCCCGAGCGGGACACCGAAGAAGTGCTGAAGGCCTATATGGCTAATTTCGACCCGAATTTTGTGGCTTTGCGGCCGACCATGGCGCAATTGCCTGAGGTCGCCAAAGCATTCAAGATTTACTATAAGAAGAGTGAAGGCAAGACCGCTGGCAGTTACACCATGGACCACTCGGCAGGCAGCTACGTGTTTGATCCAGAAGGCCGTGTGCGGCTTTACACGCGCTACGGTTCGGGTACCGAAGGACTGGCTTCAGACGTCGCGCTGCTGTTGAAGTAAGGCTTGCCGGTTAAGGACTGGGCCTCAGGCGTAAACCGCCAAGACCTTCTTCATCTTTTTCATCGCCGCCACTTCAATCTGGCGAATACGCTCGGCGCTGACTTGGTATTCCGACGCCAAGTCGTGCAGCGTCATGCCGCCTGTGCCGTCGTCGTTCACATTCAACCAGCGCTCTTCGACAATCCGGCGTGAGCGCGGGTCGAGCTCTTGCAGGGCCGCTGTGATGCCGTCGGTGGCCAGCACATCGCGCTGATGCGACTCGATCAAGGCGGTCGGTTCGTGGCTGGCGTCAGACAGATAGGCGATAGGGCCGAAAGCGTCTTCACCGTCATCGCTCGGGCTCGGGTCTAGCAGCGTGTCGCCACCCGACATGCGTTGCTCCATCTCAATGACTTCTTCGCGCTTGACGTTCAGCGTCTTGGCCATCGAATCGATCTGTGCCGCGGTCAAGGTGTCGCGGTGCGTGGCTGTGCCGGCATCGTCTTTGAAACCTTGCTTCATCGAGCGCAAGTTGAAAAACAACTTGCGCTGTGCCTTGGTCGTGGCCATCTTGACCATGCGCCAGTTTTTCAGAATGTACTCATGGATCTCGGCCCTGATCCAGTGCAGCGCGTAGCTCACCAGCCGGACATTTTGGTCTGGGTCAAAGCGTTTCACCGCCTTCATCAGGCCGATGTTGCCTTCTTGGATCAGGTCGCCGTGGGGCAGGCCATAACCCAAGTATTTGCGCGACACCGACACGACCAAGCGTAAGTGAGAGAGCACTAACTTACTGGCGGACTCAAGGTCGTTCTCTTCCTTTAGCTTGCGGCCAAATTCCTGTTCTTCAGCCAAAGTGAGCATGGGCAGGCGGTTCACCGCCGAAATATAAGCATCCAAATTACCAAGCGGGGGCAACAGGCTTGAAGCGCTGGCCCAAGGGGTGGTCAGCGCCACAGCGCTTGTACTGGTATCAGTTTGACCGGTTGCGAGTGTCATCAGAGACTCCTTTCGTCAAAGATAAATGTTAGCACTCCCTGACGCTGAGTGCTAAAGATATGCGGGTATGACCTTAGTGTGACGATGCCATCATCTTGCCCCGACACAGGGCGCGCTTGTCAGAGATTGCAGTAATTTTGCGGTAAAAAAGTCTCGACGTCTTTGATATTCGTCACCCTCTGGATGAATAAGCCACCGAGAAGCACTTGCCCAGCTTCGGATGCCTGTGCAGGACTTGGGTTGGATTCAGCCCTTTCATTGATCTAGATCTAATCGGCCCTGGCGGATCAACTTACGATCAATTTCTTCACTAAGAGGAGTTGACTTTGATCCCACAAGCACAAGCACAAGTTCAGGCTTATCGTGAACAGCTGCTGGCATTGCGTTCAGCCTTGCTGGCGCAAATCTCAGCGCAGCGCGGCGGCAGTCTAAGCCGTGTCGATGTGGCGGCTGATCACTTCATGCACGCGGAAGACTCACATGCGCAAGTCACCTCACAGCGTGACTTGGAGTTCGCCATCAACGAGCGCGAAACGGCTGAGTTGGCAGAGCTTGACGCCGCCTTGTTGCGCTTGGATGCAGGCACTTACGGCGTCTGCATTG
>Ga0208916_10001085_pt1 | contig 11904 bp, 10 predicted proteins | sample DEB19_08_DNA_5_FD_184523 | JGI IMG/M metagenome (GOLD analysis project Ga0208916, IMG submission 184523) | Aqueous microbial communities from the Delaware River and Bay under freshwater to marine salinity gradient to study organic matter... | ecosystem: Environmental > Aquatic > Marine >... | reverse complement strand
GATGGCTCGTTTGATAGCAGCCTCGGAAGGCTTAGGGAGGGGCATAAGCGTCACTGATGCTATGGTAGACGTTGAAAGGATTTTGTTTCGAACGTTCAGCTCTGAGCTTCTGGTTCTTTTTGTGAGTGACCATCTGAAGATGATCCTCATTCACACACATGCGATTATTGCACATGTGGTCGATCTGCTTCTTACCGGGAACAAAACCATTCTTGTTGGTGAAGGCTACGATGTGAACTGCAACGGTCTGGCCGTCAAGAGACATTCGTGGGTATCCACCACCTCGACCAGTGCCTGAGTCGGGGCCTTGCCAGATGTGACAGGGACTGGGAACACCATTTATCTCGAAACCACGAAACTGTTTTTGAATACTGCGAGAAATCTTGTTTTGAATATCCTCACGGCGGCACACATTATCCTCCTGTTGTGAAAAATAAATGGGAGTTTCTAAGCACTACCAAGGAAACTCCCATCATTACTTACCCAATAGCTGCTGTGATCTTAGCAATCTCATCGGGGCTGAAGCCAAGAGCTTCCCAGCTCTTCTTCTTTGCTTTCTTGAAGTCCAAGAGGTTCTTCAAGTTGTTTGCAGTACCTGCTTTCACCCAGATTCCGAAGAAGGCTTGAGCCTGTTGTGCAACAGATCCAGCACCCACCTGGAGATTCTTGGTAAGAACCAGAGGCTGTTGAGCAATAACAGGTTCCACGAAGTTGGTGATAGCTTCCACTTCACTCTCCGAGAAACCGAGGCTGTCCCAGCTCTTCTTGGCAGCTTTCTTGAATGCAATCAGAGCATCCATGTCAGCTTTGGTCTGCGCATTGTCGAACATGGCACGAGCCTGTTGGACTTTGGTCGGACCTTTTTGAGTCAGGTTTTCGATGATCTGAGGAGCCATTTCAGCAGTGGTCTCCAGATCTTTCTGGCTCACGGTTTCAACCTCAGTAACAGGTGCTGCGCTGGGACCATGGGACATCGGATCCCCGTACTTCTCAATCCAACGACCGATAGAACGGGTCGAAGTGTTGAGCTTACGAGCAACCTCAGCCTTGTTGTCACCATCACGAAGACGCTGGAATGCTTCAGCAACTTCAGACGGGAGCTGAGTACCAACCTTGCTTTGAACCTTCTTAACGGTCTCAGCCAGATTGATATCAGGCGTTTCGTCGTCAGAAAGCGGTTTCCCAGTAACTTTCAAAGTGTCTGCTTTCGGTTTGGTCTTCTCTTTGGTTTTCAGAGGAACAACCTTGAGAACACTTTTCTGTCCAGCAAACACTTGTTCGAACGGGGGATTGATGTTCCCTGCCACTGCATCCTTGATCAGCTGTTCGAAGCTGGGGTCATCGTGGATGGAGGACTCACTGTTCACCACTTTATGGCTGGAACCACTGAGAACACCGATGACATCATAGCTGCACACCCGAGCTTTGGTGGTTTCACCATGGGGAACAGCAATGAAGTCCTCAGGATTCACCAGCACAACCAGGGTGTGGGAACCATTGAACCCACTCAGATAGCCAAGGTTGGCTACGTGAAGGCCCGTGGAGCAGGAGTTGTGACGGCTGGGGTCAACAAGATCGACCTCCATCGTAACACGAGACCCCACATGCTGCTTGATCGTCTTCGAATGACAATCAACGTAGACGCCATCACCGATAGACTGCACACGCTTGTAGGCGATGATGCGACCATCGTTGGTAAGAGGCATCTCCGACTTCTTGATGAAAGCCATAAGATCTTCACCAGAGTGCTTGCGAGCCTTGAGAACAGGAGCGAGACGTTTCAGGAAGTTGGCAACAGACGGACTTTTGTCAGCTGCTGCACGTTTGATATGGCCAGAGAGATTCTCGACATCTGGGATCTCGATCTTCTCATCACCTACAGTGACTTGGACACTGGTCTTGGCAGGATAGAAAATCCCTTGAACCTCTTTGCCATTGATCACCTGGGTGACAACAATACCAGCTTCTTCGACTTCCATGGGAGTGAGAACACTCACCATGAGAGTGAATTCGGCAAGATCAATGTCAGCTGCACTTGTACCCGTCAAACGGGGAGTAAGATATTCGCTGATCTTGACCATATCGTAGGTGCCGTCATTGGTAATGGCGATGACTTCACCTGTGATGGTAAACAGGGTCAGTTTATCGCCGGATGCCAACATAGACACCACGCTTTTCTTTGAATCAGTCATTGAAAATTTCCTTGTGGTTGTTGGTTTAACTTCCCAAAATGAAGTGGGAAATCAGTTTTGCGAACTCATCTCGATCTTCAGGTTTTTTACCTTTCCACCGAGATTGGAGATTGGCTTCGTAGAACAACTTGGTTGCTTCGATATTCTTTTGAATCTTTTCAGCCAAGGGATCTCGAATAAAGGCATTCTTGATACCAATTGTTGCCTTCTTTGCCGTTTCGCTAATTCCGACATATTCGGAATTGGCAATAGTTCTAAGACGCTTTACTTCGTCCCAGAAAGAAAGATCATCTTCCTTGATTGGAACCATACCCATCGTTTTTTGAATGATAGAATTTTGAATCATTTCTAAGGAAAGATGGGAACCATCCATGATACGAATTGCACGGATGATGTTCCGGTAACGATACTTCTTTGTCTCCATTGAAGTGTAGATCTCTTCGATAGCAGACTCGAAAGTCTTGAGACCCTTCTCTTTCATAGCTTCAGCTTGCTTTGTGTTCTGAATGAGTACCGTTTTAGGGTAGGTCTTGAGGACCAGCTCCATCAGTCCATAAGAAGGCTTCTGCTTACGCTCATAGTATTGTTCACTATTGATCGTAGACTGAGTGATATACAGGAAGTGGGTAGGGTCTTCAATCTGTGTTCCATCAGTCCAGTTCGATCTGGAGACGTATTTCAGGGTAGGCCATGCTGGAACTTGCTTCACAGCAGGGGTCCCAGGAACACGAGTTGCCCGTTCTGGTTCAGGTGCTTCCAGGACCTTGTAGCCCATGGAAATCAGGATCTCCTTGGCTTTCTGGTAAGCTCCTTTGCGATTGTGGATAACATAACCAAGCAGGGGTGAAGATTCACCACCATAACCTACAGCGTCGTAGTACTTGTTTTCCTCCAAGTAGAGCTTGGAAAAGTACGTTTTAGTCGAGGGACACGCCAATCCGAGTGTGTGATTGGTTTTGGCAATCAGGATGGTCTTCTCCAGAAACAGCTGGTGAATCTCATCCAGGGATTTGGTGTCATACACATGAGCAGGATCTTTGAAAGTGGAAACTGCTACTTGTACTTTGCCGTTGCTCCAAGACTTACGAGTCTTTTCCCTACCAATTCTGGTGAAAGTAGAGGTGTTGGTTTGATACCGCAGAGTAGGATGAAGAGTGTCATCATCCGGGAATTCAGCAGCCATCTTTTGCTCAAAAGCAAACAGGTCTTTGAAGATACGAGGATTGATTACCGAAGCAATCGTTTTCTGTATTTCAGAGGCAGACACAGACTCATCTTTTAAAGAAGCGAAAGCCATTTGCTTTTCATTAGGGTAGGCATTGATGAATTGCTGAACTCGAATCGTATTCCATTGTTTTACACCGATTGCTTTAACGAGAGCTTTACGGTTTCTATAAAGAAAGCTGAGACTGACTTTCCACATGGAAGGATCCGCATTTATCGGAACCAGATTTGCCATTTTTTGGATGAAATCAAGAGTCCCAATATCGCTATCATGGTTATACGAAGTAGAACGATAGAGAGCGAATTGAGGTTGAACTTCAGCGTTAACAAGGTATTCGAAGTTTGCACGGAAGTAGGCGTGAATCAAAGGAGTGAGAATCTCTTTGAAACGCTCAATACAAACTTCGAACCCTGTCTTAACAGCATCCCGACATTTCTGGGACATGTTCAGACCTTCCCGGTTGGGAAGAGGAGTCAGGGTATCTGGTGCGAAGCCGATGTAGAGTCTACCGTCTCTGTTGATGTTGTTAAGGAAATTCCACTCATCCAGATATTCATCATGAGAGGGAATAGAGTACCGAACACCACCGTAAACTGCATAGAGACCTGATGCACCATAGCTGTTGTCGGCAATGTGGTATTCTCCAGGTTTCAGGTGTACGGATTCAACCAGATTTACAGGTTCATCCATGTAGTGGACGTTAGCTTTGATGCCCGACAGGAACAGGAGATTGTAGACGTAATCTCGTGCAATCCTGCGGTCTTTGGGGACCAGGGGGACTGTGACCATCAGACCAGTTTCGGTTGTGTCGATCTTCATCAGACGGGTCAGCCCAGGTTTGCCACCGTCTTCGCTCACACGAGAGATCAGGTACATGCACTTCACATGTTGGTTCATGGAAGTGACAGTAAACGATTCGGTGTAGGCAAAGGGAGACTTGGAACCAAGGCCGAAACCACCAGTCTGGCGTTTGTCTTTACGCTTGGTCGAGCCACCATAGATGCAGTAGGTCGGGTGAATATCTTCATCCGGGATCCCAGGACCATAGTCACGAATGATCAGGCCACTGCCTTCGTTGATGTAGATATCAATCGGCTTGTCGAGGCATTCACCCATACGGTGAGCATCCCAGGCGTTGAACATGATCTCCTGGATCATGGTCCGCAGGGGGTTGTTGTAGAAGCCGGTCGAGAGCATGGACATCAGCATAGGGTCATCGGATACCCCAAAATTCTGGGTAGGAGCTGCTTGCCCCACCAAAACTTCAGTCTTGTCCAATTCAGTAGACTGCATGACTTGCATGGTAACTATTCCTTGGAAATGAATTGATATTTTTCGTAGGCAGCTCGCAGTTTGCGAACTGTTCCAACTGTCATGATGACAACTTCGCCATCTGCTACACTTTCTGTCCACGAGTGCATATTCGCAACTGGCTCAAGTGCAGCTCTGGCGTCCTTAGTGACAGCCTCTACGACACGCTTCCAAGCCACCATGGTGGCCTCACAGGTGTGCTGCTTGTAGTGGTCTGGTAGCTTGTCTACGGGGCAATTGACCCATGCAGCGAAAGCTACCAGCTCCAGAGGAGTACGCTCCTGCATTTCAGCAGTCCGAGGTGCAGTTGGTTTCAGGACCAGTTGCCACAGGTGCTTCATCGTCACTTCCACCACAGATGATGGCACAGATAACGATAGCTCCGACAATGGTAGGGATGACCCAGTTTCCACCATCACCTTGAGGACGAACCTCAGTCAGGAATGGTTCTTCAGGGGTGATGATAGGTCCACCAGCAAAGCTGGCAGTTGCACTAAGCGTAGCAAGACAGACCACCAGAGTGGTCAGGAGAGCGTTGAATTTCATGATGGTTATCCTTGGATGTGAAAAAATTAGGGGGACTCCACCTCGGCTGACACCTGTGGAATCCCCCCTATGGTTGAGACACTGAAATCACACCAGGCAACCTGGTTAATGGATTATGGCCTCATACCATTCGTAAATCAAAATGGCCGATATCTATGTTCAGTTTTCTACAATCTACCCGCTAGGACTATCGCTCTATCACATGGTGTCCTACCTTTGGTTACTTGTGATCGTTCCTTACCCATATAGTAAGCGAACAAAACCAAGAAAGAACCGGGGGTGGAAAACCCCCGGTGCTCCCAACTAAACCAAGTCTTCGATCATAAATGATGATCATTGGTTTTCGGTAGAGAGGTCTACTTAAGGAAGAGTAGACCCGTGTTCAAGCGGAATTTCTCTTATTGTCAAAAAATTACTTTCTATCCTGAAGCAGGAGAGGCTTGAGGTTTACCTTGGTTCGAGATACCTCGCCGTCCGTTTTATGTAGGGTCACAGCCTGGATTCCTCCACGGCTGAACATGCCCTTCAACATTGCCCAACGATTCGGCACACTTAGAGTACGAAAGTGTTCTCCCACAGCTCCGATCATCTCTCTCTGACGGTCATGGTGGACGTGGGCTGTCCAAACGAATCGCCAATATTTTGCAGTTGCCCATGCGTCAGGGAACTGATCCGAGAAGACATTCTTGAGATCATCCCACTTAGCCTTGTCTCCATGGTGGGGAAAAACCGCACACAATCCCCACGGGATAACGCGAAAGTCAGAGTCAGTAACGATTACTTTAACTCGGTCGATTACTTGGAACAAAGCATCGAGTGCCAACATGACGGCAATGTAAGCGGTTTCATCATGGTTCCCTCTGAGGAAGTGTACCTCTACCTCCTCGTGGGTCTCTGCGAGTCGAATGGAGGCCAGCTTCATGATCTCCAGAGCATCCAGGGTGTTCTTGAGGTGGTTCTCTCTGATCACGTCACACTCGTTGCCAGAAGCAGGCGTGAGGCCCTTGTGATCGTTGGCATCGAGTAGGTCTCCCATGTCAATCAGGACGGCCTTCCTTGCCCTCGGTAGCTTCTGTACGAGCTTCTCTACAGCTTCCTTTACTTCGGTGAGGTACTGGGGATCTCCGTATTGTCCACCGATGTGTAGGTCAGCCAGTGGGATGAAGTTGCACAGGTCTCTTTCCAGAGCACTAGGGAAGTTCATGGGAGCTAGTGGAACAACAGCTTCAAGAGCTTCTTTGAGGATCTCAGCAAGGTTGTTGGGATCAATCTCATGCTTGGTAGCTTTCCAAAAAACAGAGTCTCTACTTCCAGTTTTGGGATCTACGACAATTCGCCAACCATGTTTGGCAATCCCAACGTCTAGACCTGTTACTGAAAGGGCATCAATCTGTCCTGGAGACTCTTCAGCTGATTCCCAACGGAGTGCTCTCTTGATTAGTTCTTGAACAGTGGTTCTTCCTTTTCCCAAAATGGCAGCAACCTTAGTCGCATTTTCATTGTTTTCTCGATAGAGACGAAGAGCCTCTATCTGTGTCTCTGTCGCTGCCATAATGAAATCCTATTCAAAATGAATTTCTGCGACATAGACAGATAACCATTAGATAGACAAGCCTTTTGGTTGTATTACGGAACACCATATTTAATGGCAATCGAGAACGAAGCCCAATAAGAACCACTAGCGTTACCTGTCCAAGTAGATGTTGAAGTCCAAGAAGCATAAGTTGTTGTTGTCTCTTCTCTGGCAAGCACAGCACAACCAGTTCCATCAGTGTTAGATCCTGCAGAGGTAAACACAGTGGATAGAAGCACAGACACAGCTGGTGTCAGCGTAGGGGGTGTAATAGTACCTGTGCCTCCTCCCCAACCAAAAGCATGTAGTACCAATCTTTTTGAAGGCGTTGGCGTTGAGCTGTAAGCAGGTGCTCTTGGAGCATTGCTGTTTGAAGCTCTATTGTCAGTCGAATAGCCTTCAATCCCATTGTGATTGGCAATGCGAATCAAGCTCAAAATAGAGCGTGTGTTTCCTGTGGACCATGAAACTGTGTAAGTGCTGGTTTCTGAGCCAGTTGCTATCTTCCAAGCCCAGGCTCCTGAAGCACGAAAGGGGCTAAGTCTACCACCTTCAGTGAAACCTGAGGGCCAGACAATGCTTGTCGCATCAGCAAGGTTCTCACCATAGGCAAGAAACAGGATCAATAGTTCTCCTGCCACAGGGCTATTCGATGATGTAGTTACAGATGTGCCAGATGTGTTTTGAATAGTCTGGCTGCTTGCCGAAATGGTTGGCACTACTGGCTCACCAAATAGTCCTGGGAAGATCATCATGCTCATGTTTTGTATCCAATCAAAGCGATCTTGAGACCAACAGCACTACCGTTTCCAATTTGATCAATATCGACAGTGATCTCTGCATCGTCAGCAAGAGAAGTGTTAGATAGGACAGCAGCTGTAGCTGCCGTAACTGAAGTTTTCTCGGTGTTGTCGATTGTAAGCTTTGTCGAAAGGATTGAAGTTCCACTCTCATTTACGTCCACAGTGAAAATGCTTCCTGAAGCTTGGGCAACAACCAGGGATGCTCGAATTCCAGTAAGCGTGAAGGCATACGGAATTCTGAAAGTAACCTTGTTGGTTCCAGCTGAGAGAGCAGATGTTTCATTGCTAACTGCAATGATAATGTTTTCTGTAGCTGGTGCACCAGTAGCGCCAGTAGCACCTGTGCTACCTTTGATGTTTAGAATGACTGTCCATGTGCCAGAGATCTTTTTGTACACATCATCGTTGGAGGTTCTGAGATAGAAATCTCCATCAACACCACCTGAGGGAGCACCTGAACCAGAAGTCCAAGTATTACCATTAGTGCCATTAGTGCCATTAGTGCCGTTTGTACCATTCGAACCAGCTGCACCTGTAGCTCCGGTGTCTCCTGTCGCTCCAGCAGGACCGATCAGAGATCTTCCAGCAGGCCATGAGCCAGCAGCTTTAGGACCATAAATGAAGTCGGTAGTGGTACGGATATAGAAGTCACCATTCACACCTTCAGTTGTTGGTGCAGCAGTTCCGTAAAGAACAGTTTTTCCGTCAGCACCGTTTGTTCCATTTGTACCATCGAGACCATTCGTCCCGTTGGTTCCATTAGCCCCAGGTGGGCCTATAGGTCCAGGAACTGTAGAGTCAGCACCATCACTTCCATCTACTCCGGGAATGCCTTGAGGTCCTTCAGGACCAGTATCCCCCGGTGGACCGGGAACAGTTGAGTCAGCACCTGTAGGACCTGTGTCGCCTGTCTCTCCTTGGATTCCCTGTATCCCTTGGATGCCTTGGATTCCTTGTGCTCCGGTTTCACCCGTAGCCCCAGTTGCTCCAGTTTCACCCTGAATACCCTGAATACCTTGGGGTCCAGTTTCACCTTGGATACCTTGTGGCCCTTGAGGTCCGGTCTCACCCTGTGGCCCAGGTACAGTGGAATCAGCACCAGTCTCACCAACCAGTGAAGCAAACCAATCTTCCAGAGTGCCTGAGAACCCTTCTTCAATAGCCATCTCGTAAGCGTTGAGGCCACCATTAGGTCCGATAGGGCCTTGGGGTCCAGGGACCGTAGAATCGGCCCCAGCAGGCCCTGTTGCACCATCAGCACCATCTAGACCCGCAGGACCTTGTGGACCTGTAGCCCCAGCTACACCGTCTGTACCATTGGTTCCGTTTGTACCATTGGTTCCAGCAGTTCCTCGTTCTCCACAGATGGCGATAGTCCAAGCAAAGAAACTACCTGAACCAACGAAGAAGTCTGTGAGGATTGTGACTTGGGTCGAGGATACAGCAGTGACCAACCCTTCCATGAAGAAGCCGACACTGTTGAAGAACCTCAGTCGAGTACCCACACCCCAACCGATGTTGGATGAGGGGACCGTGTAAACCAAGGTTTTTGAACCGATACCCAAGGTAGCAGATGTGATCGAGCTTCTGACTACATCACCCGCAGGACCAGGGGCACCAGCTGGGCCGGTAGCTCCGTTTGAACCAGGAGATCCAGCAGCTCCGTTAATACCATTCGTGCCGTTAGTGCCGTTAGTACCATCTGTACCGTCCTGACCAGCAGGACCGGCAGGGCCAGTTGCACCTGGATCACCCTTAGGACCTCTAGGACCAGTAGGGCCTGGAAGACCATTACCCTGTGCAGAACTACCTTCACCCATGGTGACGGTAAACATGTTCACAGCAGGTTCGTTTACCTCTAGGGAAAACGGAATGAGTTCATCGACCTTGGCATCAATGGAGACATTGAAAACCAGAGGAGCCTCAATTGTGATTTCATAAAGTTCACTCATTGGTCACATCCCGCTCTACGATCAGATTGAACGTGCTTGAGGATCTTTTCTTACCGTCGATGGTGAATTGGACATCAGCATCATAGGTCCGAGGCTTCCACAGTGTAGTTACTGCGGGCACAGCTGTGAGCTGGAATTTACCAACGGTAGCTTCTGTTTTGGTGACGGTGAATACAGAGATGTCCCGACCACACCAGTCCATAGATGAGGCAATATCCCATTCAGTGATGTCTACAATGATAGCCAGTGCGTAGGCTTCTTTGGCATCAGCAAGTGCTGTTTCAGCAGCTGTAATGTCCCCTGGGACCTGGGGATCAGCTTCAATTGCTTCATCATAATCAGCCTGAGCTTGGATCACAGCAGTCTCAGCCGCGATAGCTTCAGGGCTGGATTTGTTGGTTACTGTGAGATTGAGTTCGAAATCATCTCCAGCTTTGACTTTATGCGAAGGAATTTTTGCCATGATATAAAATCTCCGATGAATGGAGACTCTATATCATGGTTATTTCAGAATAGAAGTAGTCGATTAATCTGCTTCAAGCAGATCCTTAACTACTTTGGACTCACTTTTGGAAAGTCCGTCAACAACTTCCCCACGAATTAGGGAAGCAATCTGGTCTTGAGTTAAGCTGACACTTTCCCGCTGACGCATGTAGGCTGCGTAAACCAAGGGGAAAAATCTTTCTACAGCTTCAGCCATGACACGAGCATAGACACGAATTTCGTACTGTGCATGAGAGTCATCACGAAGACGTAGAAGCTTAATAAGGTTGCTGATGTCGCATTTCCAGACCACCTCAGTATAGGTGTTCAGAGGTAGAATCATCCGTGCAGTCTCACGAGAGACACCAGTTACCAACATGGCTTCATAAATGTCGAAGGCATGGTTTGCAGCCTGAGCTATTACAGCACGAACGCTTTCTGCGACCATAGGATCAAGAGGTTCAGCCGAACCCTGCTTGTTTATCTTGTCTTGAGCACAGATCTGATCGTTCTCAGGAACATAGAACAACCGGATCATCTCCGAGTACCGACCAGAATACTCATTCAGGTTGGCAGTACGGTGACGCACGAGCTGCCTCATGACGAAGATAGGCAACCTCATGTGGAACCTGATCTCACCCATTTCCAGGGGACTGGTATGATGGTTTTTCACCAAGTAGTTGATGAGACCTTCGTCTGTATTTACAGACTTGGTTCCACGCCCGTAGCTCATGCGAGCTGACTCAGCGATGGCTTTATCACTGCCCATCACTTCTTTCACTGCAATGAAACCGTGATCGAGCAGAGTCAGAGCATCTTTAGGTTTGTCAAACCAAGTGAGTTCTGTCTTCTCAGGCTCAGCAAAAACCTCAGTATAGTTCACCGAGAAACCTTCTTCATGAAGCTTCTTTTGAAGCTCCAGAATGGATTTGACAGTGGTCTCAAGAGGTTCGTTGTTGTCGATGAAGATGTCAGCATGGGTGTCAGTCAGATCCATTGAGCTTTTGTCTTCCTTGGGAAGACGTTTACAAGCATCGACCCAGATAATGTGGTCGAAGATCTTGGCTTCAAGACAAGCATTTAGCTCATCCTTCTTACGCATACCCACATACATGTCATAACCACGACCCAACATAGTAGATGCTGTTCTGGTTTTGTCAGGGGTGTTGTAAGCACTGATGAGGTCAGCCCAGAGCTTACGGTTGTTGGACCGATCATCATACATGGCTTCGAAAGTGGGGTAACGATCCTTGCCCCAGAAGTCCCAGATGACCTCCTTGGCTACGAACAAAGAGGATGAAGTGAACTGCAACCCCATCAGCTCCGTGATCATTTCAGCAATGGTGTCCTTACCGTGACGACCATGACCGATGATCAAGAGCTTTGGTTTTCCCTTGGTTTGAGTATCTTTCATGGATTATCCCTCCATGACAGTGTACAGAGTCAAGAGAGCAGCTTCCAGTTTACGATCTTGGTGTTCCATCAGTTTAATACGTTTTTGAAGTTCTTGGTTTGCTGCATAGGCTTTGGCCCACTCATCATAGTTGTGTTGAGCAAGAGTATGGAGTCTCATGTTCTCATTCATGAGGAAGTTGGAAGACTCCATTTCGCCTTCAAGACGTTGGATAAGATCAGCAACGTGGGCCGATGCTGCATTGTGACGAGAAGCACGATCATCGTAGAGATCTTGTAGAGCAATGATCAGACGAGTCCGATCAGCTTCGTCAGTGTACAGCTCACCAAGGTGAGCGATGCCCCAGGGATTGCCACCCCCATTGACAAACATCTTCACTTCTTCACGGACTTCTTTCATCCGTAG
>Ga0208916_10001083_pt1 | contig 11908 bp, 10 predicted proteins | sample DEB19_08_DNA_5_FD_184523 | JGI IMG/M metagenome (GOLD analysis project Ga0208916, IMG submission 184523) | Aqueous microbial communities from the Delaware River and Bay under freshwater to marine salinity gradient to study organic matter... | ecosystem: Environmental > Aquatic > Marine >... | reverse complement strand
CCCGAGTGACACGATGGCGCCAACCACATCTTTAAAGCAACGCAAGCCCGAGTACCACTTACCCACTGGAGCCTGCGACACCCATTGCCATATATGGGGGCCGTTGGAGCGCTATCCGTTTGCAGCGCAGCGAACTTATACGCCGCCAGAATGCGACAAAAATGTCCTGCGTGCGATGCATCAGCGCTTGGGAATTTCACGAATCGTGGTGGTGCAACCCATCGTCCATGGCACGGACAATCGCGTCACGCTAGACGCTATCGCAGACGATCCGGCCAACTACCGAGGGATCGCACTGGTGGATGCAGATGTCAGCGATGCTGAACTTTTGAAGCTGCACGAGGGCGGAGTCCGTGGCCTTAGGTTCGGTTTTGTCAAACACCTCAAGGCACGTCCTGATCTGGGCGAGTTCCGCCGCATGGTTGATAAGATCGCGTCGCTTGGTTGGCACGTGTTGATCCACCTCGACGCTGCCGACATCGAAGAGCTGCGCGAACTTCTTTCCGGATTGCCAGTGCCCGTGGTGATCGACCACATGGGACGCATCGATGCGGCAAGCGGCATAGAGCAGCCTGCGTTTAAACAACTGCTGACCCTAGCTACCCAGCCAAACTGCTGGGTCAAGCTCTCGGGCGCTGACCGGGTGTCTGCAACGGGTGGAACGTTCATGGACGTCGTGCCTTTCGCTCAAGCCTTGATGCGGGTCACACCTGACCGTGTGTTGTGGGGAACCGACTTCCCGCACCCCAATCCGCGCCATGTCATCGGTGACGATGCCGATCTTGTCGACCTGCTGCCCCACTTCGGTGACCCGCCTGCATTGCACAAGCTACTGGTGAGCAACCCAGCAAGACTCTACGATTTTTCAGACCCCAGTCAATAAAGATAAGGCCTGAGCCCTAACGGCCACGTTCACTTCCAAACACTAAGGAGACAAGAAATGATTCAAAGCAAAAAATTTATGCGGTTAGCTGTCACAACCGTCGCGGCCATGTTCATGGCAACCCTAGGTCATGCGGCTGACGATTGGCCCACAAAGCGGCCGATCCGACTCATCGTCCCTTTTGACGCGGGGGCCAGTGCCGATGCAGTGCAACGGTTTTTCGCAATCCGACTTTCGCAAGCGCTGGGACAGCAAATCATTGTTGAGAACGTAGGCGGTGCTGGCGGTGCGATTGGCGCCATGAGAGTCGTTGGTGCTGCACCCGATGGCTATACCTTGCTCGGCACCATCATCACTGCAGTTGCGGCTTTGCCCCACATGCAGAAACTACAGTACGACACACTGAAAGATGTCACGCCGATCGCCCGGCTTGGCTACCCGATCACCTTTCTCGGCACAAGCAAATCTCTTGGCGTGACAACCATGCAGCAGTTCACCGACAAGGCCAAGGCGCAGCCCAATACGCTTTCTTACGCTTCAGCTGGCGTAGGGAGTGCACCACAATTCCGATATGAAGCTTTGATGGCTGCAACCGGTATCAAACTGAACCATGTCCCCTATAAGGGTGGCTCTGCATATGTGTCGGATTTGCTAGCCGGACGCATTGACGCATTTGCGGATGGCACACTCGGGGCCAGTCTCGGTAAAGCTGGAAAAGTGAATCTGTTGGCCGTACTGGACACAAAGCGTGCAGCGGACTTTCCCGACGTGCCAGCAATAAACGAGGTGGTACCCACTTACAGCATTCCTCCGACTTGGTATCTGATCGAAGGTCCAGCTGGACTCCCGCCCGAAATTACTAACCGCATAGCCACGGAGATAGCCAACATCTCCAAGCAGCCAAAGACCATCGAATTCATGGAAGGTCTGATGCTAAGACCCAGTACTGATGCTGCCGACTTCAACCTTGGTGCAGAGATCAAATCCGCTTACGACATGTACGGCAAGCTAATCCGCGATCGCAACATCAAGGCACCTTGACAAAACGTGTGGTTATGCACACGCGATGAAATGGCCAACTACGTGTTGGCCAACACCTGAAACCGCCTCAAGCTAAGCGACGAAAAGAAGGAAAAACCGCCATGATCACACGCAGAGAGATTCTTGCCATTTCATCACTTGCCCTGTTGCCTGCATCGATCACGCATGGCCAGCAAGGGCTGCCCGTCAAGCCGATACGCCTGCTAGTTCCGTTCTCAGCCGGCGGTAGCCCAGACCTTCTGGCACGCGTAATTGCCCAACAAATCACCAAGCAATCAAACATATCCGTGGTGATTGATAACAGGCTAGGAGCTAACGGCATTATTGCCAGTGAGGCGACAGCGCAAGCAGCGCCGGACGGTACAACGCTTTTATTCAGCACTGGCTCGCACACCATCAATCCAAGCATTTACAAAAAATTGCCCTATGACACCTTGCGCGACTTTGCGCCAGTTACGTTGATAACCATAGCGCCAGCCCTCACACTGGTTGTTAACAACTCTTTTCCAGCTAAAAACTTCAAAGAATTCCTAGCTATGGCCCGGGAGAGAGACACCAAAATCAGCTTCGGCTCACCAGGACTTGGCAACACCTTGCATCTGGCCGGTGAGTTGCTCAACAGCATGGGCGGTACACGCATGCTGCATGTGCCATACAAAGGAGCGGCACCTGCTCTCAATGCAGTCATGTCTGGTGAGGTCTCCGCCACCTTTCTGAGCACCACGGCAGCCATCATTGCCATCAAGGGGGGACAGGTGCGCCCTCTGGCCGTCACCAGCGCATCTCGCATTGCGTCGTTGCCAGAAGTCCCGACTATCGCTGAAAGTGGCGTTCCTGGTTTTGATTACAACGGTGGATGGATGGGTGTTTTTGCCCCTGCAAAGACACCCAAAGAGCTGGTGCAACGACTGGCGGTGGAGTTCAACAGAGCAATGCAAAACCCGGACTTACGGGACAAAATGATTGCGTGGGACAGCAGGCCGATGGGCAACACACCCGAAGAATTTGCTCGATTCGTCCAAGAAGATATTGAGAAATTTGCACGTATCGTCAAGATCGCACAAGTACCTATGCAATGAGGCGTGATTGGCACTGTCAACACACATATTTAAACCATTTATGCAAAAACAAAGTACCTCCGCATTCCCATACACGCTCACCTTTGACAAGGACGTTCCAATACCCATGTCGGATGGCAACGTACTTCGCGCAAACGTGTTCCGCCCAACAGAACCGGGGAACTACCCGGTGGTCATGGCTATGGGTATTTATGGCAAGGATGCACACTTCGAGGATGCATTTGGGCCGCAGTGGAAAATCCTGCTTCAAACCTACCCCGAACTGTGCAGTAACGGCTCTACCGGCAGGTACCTGCGCTGGGAAAACGTAGATCCGGAACGATGGATACCCGATGGTTATGTTGTGGTCACGGTGGACTCGAGGGGCAGCGGAAAATCACCCGGCTATCTTGATCCATTTTCAGCACTTGAGACGCGGGACTTTTACGAGGCCATCGAATGGGCCGGCACACAACCATGGTCCAACGGCAAGGTTGGCTTGCTCGGAGTGTCTTATTTTGCAATGAAGCAGTGGCAGGTTGCAGCGCTACAACCACCGCACTTGGCCGCGATCATCCCATGGGAAGGCGCCAGTAATTTCTACCGAGATGGCGGCAACCATGGCGGTATCTTCAGCAACAGTTTTACATTCGCTTGGTGGCCAAGACAAGTTTTGGTGAATCAGCACGGCAGTGGCAACAGCCCCTATCGCGATCGAGAGACGGGTGAGCGAACTACCGGTCCGGCAATCAGTGAAGAAATGCTTAGGTACAACCGTGCTGATCACCCACAAGACAGACTTGGCCGACCGCTGGATGACGCGTGGCAGCAGGAACACTCCCCGCAACTCGGCCGCATACAGGTTCCGCTACTTTCTGCAGCCAATTGGGGCGGGCCTGGTATGCATTTACGCGGTAATTTGGAAGGTTATAGCGAAGCTGGGGCAGACCAAAAATGGCTGTTTGCGCACATCGGCACGCACTACGAAAGCTTTTACTTGCCGCATTATGTGGCGCTGCAGAAGCGCTTTTTTGACCGTTTTTTGAAGAGCGAGAAAAACGGCTGGGACGATGAGCCGCCAGTACAACTGGCCATACGCAAGGCCGACGGGTCTGCGACCATCCGCAAGGAACACGAGTGGCCACTTGCGCGAACGCAGTGGACCAAATTTAATCTGGACGCCAGCAGCCGAACGCTAACGCCTGAGACTCAGACCAAATCTTCGCAGGCCAGCTACAAGGCCGGAGAAGGCGAGATTAGTTTTTCTTCAGCTCCCTTTGATCGCGATGTTGAATTCACTGGTCCGATTGCGCTACGCCTCTGCGTATCGACAACAACGACCGACATGGATATTTTCGCTGTAGTGCGGATGTTTGACCAGAATGGTCAGGAGGCCGTATTCACAGGTGCGCACGAAAAAGTGCCAGTGGCACTCGGCTGGTTACGCGCATCTCATCGGAAATTGGATCCGATGAAAAGCAAGCCCTGGCGTCCTTATCACAGCCATGACGAAATCCAGAAATTGGTGCCAGGGGAAGTGTGTGAGCTTGATGTGGAAATCTGGCCAACAAGCATGGTCTACCCGAAGGGTTACCGTTTGGTACTGACGATCAAGGGGCATGACTTCGTCGTCACACCACCAGGCCGCATGTTGCACAACCACATTGAAGACCGCAACCCTGCAGAGTTCGGTGGCAAGAACACTCTCCACACCGGAGGCGTGCACACGTCATTTCTGCTGATGCCACTCATCCCAGGCTGAAACCTAGGACATTCAAGGAAATTTAGTACGATTCAACGCCGTTATGCATTACTTGCTCTTGGCGCAGCTTGAGCAGCGTGCACAGCGCCACAGACTTTGTTGTCACAAATCACTGAGTGGCCGAGTAAACCCGTTAAGTTGGTAGAGGCCTTTGCACCTGGCGGACCTGCTGGCATCATTGCCCGCTTTTTGTCGCAGCGCCTGAGTGCCGAGTACCTGTTTAAGTCGCTTGCCAAGGTCAATATCCTGCATGCGCCTTACGCCGGTGCCGGACCGGCCCGCAATGCGGTCATGGGCGACCAGATACAGCTGGCTAGTGTTGCCCTGCCCGCAGCCGTTTCACTGGTCACGGCAGGTAAGGTCAAACCGCTGGCGGAGCGCGTGAGTTCGATGCCTGACGTTCCAACAGTAGTAGAACTGGGGTTTCCTAGCTTCAACTTTGCTACCTGGGTAGGCGTGTTTGCGCCGTCAAAAACACCTGCCAGCATCGTCGCACGCCTCAACTCTGAATTGAACTTTAAGCTGCTAACTCCGGAGGTCCAGCAACAGATGGCCCATGCTGGCTTCAGCCCAATCGGTGGCTCGTTGATCAAGTCATCTGACTACGTCAAGGCCGAGCTTTTGAAATACGACAGACTCGTAAAAGAAACAGGCATCACGGCAGAATAAGCGCAGTGAACGGGAGGACGTTACATTCAGGGCATCCTAAAACTGGCTGACAGACCGTGGCATACCTACGACCCATTTAAGCGCGGAAAAAAATAGGCGCACAGCATTCCGTTTCAGCTAAAAAATGTACGGCGTTTACTAAAAGCGCCCGCAGTTTTTCAGGGGCGTCAATGAAATTTTTGGCCAAACAAAGTTCGGTTGTTGTTGCTCACAACCGATTTGGTGATGCAGATTATTCTGCCTACACAGGTGCCTAAATGAAACTACAGACGTAAAAAAAGCACTTGCCGATTTCTCGTAAGTGCTTGATTACATTGAAGAATCTGGTGGGACGTGCGGGGGTCGAACCCACGACAAACGGATTAAAAGTCCGCTGCTCTACCAACTGAGCTAACGTCCCACTTATTCTTCTTGGCTCTCTTCTGACTAGGATTTTGTCTGCATCAGTTGAGCCTCAAATTATAGCGTCCTTTTGGACTTGATTTGAAGCCCTGAAGCAATTTTGTCGAGCAACCAGCCTGCGGCGCACACGCCGAAGGTGGAGGTGACGCTGACCACCGACCCGTAGCCATGGCAGTTGAGGCTACCGTCATTGGCATCGTTGGCGACGTCTACTTCGCACAGCGCATCGGGCTGCACAACGGACTCGCGACTGAAGACGCAGGCAATACCGATCTTGCCCACGCGTGCAGCGCCCTGCTCTTTGCGCAGGCGGTAACGCAGCTGCGCCAGCAAGGGGTCGTGCGTGGTGAGTGAGAGGTCTTCGATGTCGACGCGGTGCGCGTGGCGCTTACCCCCTGCCGCACCGACCGCGATGAAGTTAACGCCGTTTTGAAGTGCCCATGCGGCCATGGCTGTTTTGGCCCTGACTTGGTCACAGGCATCCAACACGGCCAAGGGCACGGCGTTGTCGAACACATCAAGCCCTGCGATGTGCGGCCAGTTGGCGGCATCGACGAATTCTTCGACACAGGTCACCACGCAACTGGGGTTGATCAAGCGAATGCGCTCACGCATGGCTTCGACTTTGGATTGCCCTAGCGTGCTGTCCAAGGCATGGAGTTGGCGGTTGATGTTGGACTCAGAAATATGGTCCAGATCGATCAGCGTGAGTTTGGCAACGCCGCTGCGGGCAAGTGCTTCTGCGGCCCATGAACCAACACCGCCCAAGCCCACCACCACCGCGTGAGCTTGCCGAATGCGCAGTGCACCCGCTTGACCGTAGAGCCTTGCAAGACCACCAAAGCGTCGTTCTAGATCAGCCGGCACAGCGGCATCAAGCGGCTGCAGCGCAGACACTACAGCGTGCGCTCGAGGCGCCAGATCTGGTATTTAAGTCCGGCAACAGCACCCAGCAAGATGGCAGCTAAGGCGACATAGCTGGTGGCACTCAAGGTTGAAATACCGGACAAGCCCTGTCCGATGGTGCACCCCATAGCAGCCACACCGCCGACACCCATGAGCACAGCACCCACAAGATGGTTGGCGGTGTCTTCTGTGCCGCCAAAGCCCTCCCAACGGAATGAGCGAGTCGTCAATGCATAGACGGCAGAACCCGCGACCACACCGACCACGGAGACAATGCCCAAGGTAAGTACCTTGCTTTTGTCGCTGAAGAACATCAACCAATCCAGCGTATAAGCCACCGGGGAGACAAAGCTCATGGCCTCAGCACGACCTGAATTAGTAGCCAAAAAAACCGCTTCTAAGGTCTCGGGATGCTCAGGCACAAAACCAAAACTACCACTGACCCACCACAGTGCCGTGATGATGGCGCCAATGCCAAGACCGGCCAGCAAGTTGTCGACGCTCAGGAAATCTCGACCGGCCATCGCCCAGACCATCAGCCCTAAGCCGAGGGCCAGGCCAAGTGCCAGAGCGGTTGCCGATGCGGGTAATCCAGTGGCCATCGCGAGCCACTGGCCCAGCGTTGCAGGCGTCGAGAAATCGATAGCCACACTGTCTACTGTGCTGACCCGCAACACGGCAGTGATACCTTTGAGCGTGGCAAAAGCGGCTAGGCCCATGACGATAAAAACCACCAAGGACTTCAGGTTACCGGCACCCACACGGACCAAGGTTTTGCTGCCGCAGCCAGAAGACAACACCATGCCAAAACCAAACAACAAGCCGCCCACCAACGCGGACAGCCAGATGAAACGATTGGCGACGTAAAGGGTTTTGGTCGGGTCAATCAGACCCGCAGCGACGAGACCGGCAAAGCCGATCAAGGCCACCCCGGCCGCCAGACCCCACACACGCATGCGCGTCCAGTCACCCATGCTCAGGATGTCGCTGACCGCACCCATGGTGCAAAAGTGGGTACGCTGAGCAATCGCGCCAAAGAGCGCCGACAGAGCGAAGGCAGCCCAAAGGATTTGGCTGTTGAGGGTTTGAAGTGCAGTGATGTCCATACCGACTATTTCAGTTTGGCAAGACGCTCTTTGCCGACCTTGGCCGCCTCAGACTGCGGGTAGGTTTTGAGGAGCTCTTCAATGGATTTACGGGCGGCCTTGGCGTCTTTCAACTCGATCTGGCAATTGGCGATAGACAGCAAGGCCTCGGGCGCACGGAGATGGGCCGGCGCTGCACTCATGAGCGCACGGAAGGTGACCACAGCGTCCTTGTAACTGCGCTGGGCATACTCGGCATTGCCTAGCCAAAACAAGGCAGAGGGGTTGTAGCCGCTGTTGGGGTAGCGCCGATTGAAGTCTGCGAACGATCCTTGGGCTTGGGCAAAGTCGCCCTTGCGCAAGGTCGCCAAAGCGGTCTCAAAATCACGCACTTCAGTCGGCTCGGCGACAAACTCCAGTCCGTCAACACGAACCTTGCTCGGTTCGAATTTTCTGAGTCGGTCTTCTGTCGACTGCAACAAGTCTTTCTGGCGGAGCTGAACCTCGGTTAACTCCCGCGCGAATTGCTCGTCCTGGCCACGCATGCGGGCCAACTCGCCGCGCGAATTTTCAATTTGCCCAGACAGTTCGAGCACGCTCCGACGAAGTTGCAGAAGCTGAGCGTTCAGCTGTGCATTTTCTTCATTGACCTTGCGCAGATCGTCAGCACTCTTTTGCTGAATAAGCTCGACCTTTTGGCGCAAATCAAGAATGGCTCTTCGGGCCTCGTCGTCGTCAAAAAGGGCTGCGTTAGCGGCACTCATTGACAGCAAGAGCGAGGCCAAAAAGGCGACCCGGCAGTGCTGTTTGAAGAATAGTGTCACAGCGACAGTCCCTGGATTCATCGGTAGTTGATTTCAGCGCGGCGGTTTTTGGCGAAGGCATCTTCAGTCGCACCACTCATGGAAGGCTTTTCTTCACCAAAACTAACGGCTTCCACTTGGGTCTCTGCCACACCCAGCAGCGACAGTGAACGGCGAACAGCTTCAGAGCGTTTTTGACCGAGTGCCAAGTTGTATTCGCGGCCACCACGTTCATCGGTGTGGCCTTCAATGGCGATCTTACGGTTCTTGTTGGTGGTCAGGAAACGGGCGTGCACTTCGATAGCGCCTTGGAACTCGGGCTTGATGGTGAAGCTGTCGTAGTCAAAGTAAATAACGCGAGCAGCACCCACTGGGCCGGCCGCCGTCGTGTCTGTGGTGCTGATTTCAACCGGGGCCACGCCGCGCCCGGAGGCTTGGCTGTCAGCGCCCGCGGCACCACCTGCGCCAGCAGCACCCGCGCTGCGGTCTTCAACGGGAACATCGCTCAATTTCACGCTGGAGCCGCAAGCGGCCAAAACGAAAGAAAGAGTGAGTACAGACAGAATAGAAAGAATACGTTTCATGGAGACCTCGTGGGGAAAAAACTTAAAAGAAAAAAGAAAAAATCAACGCTGGAACGGACCCCAGTCAGGCTCGCGGATATCACCGCTGGCGCCTGACAGTCGCGCCTTAATTTTGCCGTCGAGCGTGGTGGTCATCAAAGCCTCACGCCCTTGCTGTTGCGTCGCGTACAAGACCAATCGGCTGTTGGGCGAAAAGCTGGGGTTTTCGTCTGCGCTGGTATCGGTGATGGCCGTGCTCACGCCATTGGCCAACTCCATCAGGTGTAACTTAAAAGCACCGCCTACCCGGGAGATATAGGCCATCCAGCGACCGTCATGGCTCAGTGCAGGAGAGATATTGTAGGACCCTGTGAAGGTCACTCGCTGAGGGCTGCCGCCAGATGGCGCCATCTTGTAAATTTGTGGCGCACCGCCGCGGTCACTGACAAAATAAATGCTTTTGCCATCTGGCGAGTAGGTCGGCTCGGTGTCAATGCTGGACGACTGCGTCAGGCGGCGCGGCTCGCCACCATTGACGTCGATGGCAAAAATCTGCGAACCACCGTCGCGGCTGAGCGTGGCCACCAATTGACGACCGTCAGGTGACCAGGCGGGTGCACTGTTGGAACCCTTGAAGTTGGCCAACAGCCGGCGCTTACCGGTAGAGACATCGTGGGCGTAAATGACCGGCTTACGCGACTCAAAGGAGACGTACGCCAACTGGGCACCGGTGGGGGACCAAGACGGCGAGATGATGGGCTCAGGGCTGGTCAGCGCAGACTGGGCGTTTTCACCGTCAGAGTCTGCAACCCACAAATTGAAGCGCTGTGCGGTCTTGGTGACGTAGGCAATACGGGTGGCAAAAATGCCTTTTTCACCGGTGATTTTTTCGTAGATAAAGTCGGCCACGCGATGCGCCGCCAAACGCAGGTCGGCGGCTGAAACAACGTGGCTCTGCCCGCCCAAGTCTTGGCTGCGAACCACGTCCCACAACCGTACGCGCACATCAAATCGACCATCCGCCAGGGGGGTGATGCTGCCCGTGGCGACAGAGTCGGCACCGCGCTGGCGCCAGGCTGACGCGTCAAGCTGGGTGGTCTCGTCAGCCAATAAACCGGCTGCGTCAACAGAACGGAACATGCCGCTGCGTTCCAAGTCGGCCTTGACGATCGTGCTGATTTTTTGCGGAGCCTGGGCTTCGCCCTTGAAGGTTGGCAAACCAATCGGCAACTGCGTCATGCCGATGCCAGACACTTCCACACGGAATTGGGCCAGCGCAGGCAGAGTGCTGAGCGACGACAGCGTTGCCAACGACAGCGCCTTCAGCGCACGACGTCTTTGGATATTTGCAATACTAAATTCATTAATCAATTTGACAACCCAAACAGTTCTACAAGAATACGTAGCCAATGCAGCTTAAGCCTGCATGGTACACACCGTAAAAGGCAATACACGGCGTCAAAGTCTATACGAAACAAATCGCTACTAAAAATGTTGCTCAGAAAAGCTGGTCGGATCAAACCACGTAGACTCTGGCCAGTCGTCATGGCGGTGAAGTCCACCGATAATGCCGCTCAAGCAGGCAACCCGGGAAAAGTCCTTGAAAAATTCATCTTCTTCGCCTCAAGCCACACCTGTGGCAACTCCTCAGGCGAAAAAGCGAAGCATTCCAGACAGTGTCGTCAGGCTCTGGCCATACTTCAGCAGCTCAAAAAGTGGCTGGTTCCTGGCGATCGTCGCGACGTTGATGGCATCGGCCACCGAGCCGATGGTGCCGGCCCTGCTGAAGCCCTTGCTAGATCGTGGGTTTCAGACCGGCGGAGAACTCAGTCTCTGGCAAGTGCCGGTGTTTCTGATGCTTCTGTTTGGCGTGCGTGGACTGGCCGGATTTTTGGCGCAGTTTGGTTTGGCCCGGGTCACCAACCTTGGTCTGCAAAAACTTCGCGAAGCGATGTTTGACAAACTCCTGAGCGCCCGCTTCAGTCTCTTCACTGAACAGACCTCCAGCACCATCGCCAACACGGTGGTTTACGAAGTCCAGAACGGCTCCAGCTTGCTGGTGAATGCGGTCATGCGGCTGGCGCGCGACGTCTTGAGTATGCTGGCCTTGGTGGGCTACCTGCTTTACCTGAACTGGAAGTTGACACTGGTTGTCGCACTTATTTTTCCAGCCGTGATCGCGGTTGTGCGGATACTGTCCAAGCGCTTGTACCGGTTGACCAAAGAGAGTCAAAAAGCCACCGACGACCTCGCCTACGTTGTGGAAGAGAACGTCTTGGCCCATCGCGACATCCGCCTGCATGCAGCGCAAAAAGTTCAATCTGAGCGTTTTCACCTGCTGAGTTTGGGTCTGCGGCACTTGTCCATCAAATCGACCGTTGCCCACGCCGGCATGAGCGCCCTCACCCAACTGCTGGCGGCTGTTGCACTGTCCGCCGTGGTTTCTATTGCCTTGCTGCAAAGTGCCGATGGCGCCACCACAGTCGGAAGTTTTGTGGCCTTTGTCACCGCCATGCTGCTCTTGATTGCACCCATCAAAAGTCTCTCGGACGCAGCAACGCCGATCACTCGGGGCATCGCGGCTTTGGAAAGAGGGTTGAACCTGCTCGACCACATCGATGACGAAACCAGCGGCATGTTCAGCAAACAAAGAGCCAACGGTGAAATCACTTTTTCGGACGTCACCGTCCGCTACAACGCTGATGCGAGTCCAGCGCTGGAGCAGTTCAATCTGGT
>Ga0208916_10001081_pt1 | contig 11921 bp, 10 predicted proteins | sample DEB19_08_DNA_5_FD_184523 | JGI IMG/M metagenome (GOLD analysis project Ga0208916, IMG submission 184523) | Aqueous microbial communities from the Delaware River and Bay under freshwater to marine salinity gradient to study organic matter... | ecosystem: Environmental > Aquatic > Marine >... | reverse complement strand
ACGATCTGGCGGTCGACCGCATCACGCAACGCTGGTGTGTCATCACGCACAGCTTGGGCATGATGTTGATTCAAAGCACACAGTTCGCATGCTTCAGCGCTGAGACGCGCTTGCACATCGACTCACACGGCCGTGGCTTGATGCACCTGACCTCGGAAAGCCAAGCAGAGCTGGCACTGGAGGAGACGCTGCAATGGTTGTCCTCGCAGTTCAGCACGCTGACGCCGCGGCCTCGGGCGCAAGTGGCACAAGTGACGCAGGTAGCCGAGGCGCCAGCCATACAGACCCTGTCAACAAAACCGACCGGGTTGATTGCCTCTGCCTTGACAGAACCAATCACCATTCAAAGCGCGCCACTGCCAGCGCTGGTTGTCGCCACGTTAAATGTTGACGCATCAACCATCCCCGCGCCGCCAAAAGCCGGGTTGTCAGGCTTTCGCCTGCTCCTCAGCGGCGTGCTGATCGGGCTGGCTTATGTGCTGATGGATGCCATCTACACCGCGCACCACGTGCGGGTCACCCCTTACACCGTGACGGTGCTACTGGCGACTCTGGCGCTGTCGGCGGTCTTGCTGGTGAGCTTGATTTTTTCGGCGCACCGGACCCGACTTGTCAGCCGGCTGAGCCAGACACAAGGCTTGGCTTTGCTGGCCTTGTCGCTGGAGATTTGGACACAACGTGTGCCAGACCCATGGCCGCTGGTCATGGCGGCCTTGGGGCTGATCTTGCTGGCGCTCACGCTGGAGGCTAGACAAAAACCACGGGCGGTGTGAGCCCGCCTGACTGTCAGCGTCCGTTCATCGGCACGACCTGGAGTCGCACGTACTGTCCCGGGTCGGAAGGAAACTGGGCTGAGTACTGTTTGCCGTTGTATTCGTAACGCACCATGTAGCCCACCGTCTGGTAGTCGGTGAAGGTCTGCATGCTGCACGGCTGCGCTTGCCCTTGGCCTTCCACTTGGTCGCCGAATAGAGCGCCACCCACGATGCCTACACCGGTGGCCAACGCCCGCCCGTTGCCCTTGCCAATGGAGTTGCCAATGGCACCGCCGGCAATCGCCCCCATGATGGCGCCTGCGCCACTTTTCGGCGCTGAATAGCTGCTCGGTTGACCATTGCAAACTTGCTGCTGCCGGCTCACCGCTTGCGTGATGGGGCTGCTAGAGATGACCCGACCGTACTCTTCGGACTGGGCTAAAGCAGTTGCACCCACACCAAAGGCTACCGCCAGAAAAATTATTTTTTTCACAAATACCGATCCATCATAAAAAAACCGGAGGTGGCTCAACGCCGCACCTCCGGTTCAGGACTGCTGCTAATTACTCTGGGAAACTAGCGGACTCAGGCTTCAGCGTGGCCTCTGCCGTTGGGTTGCCGGCTTCCACTTTGACGTCGCGCATGAGTTGGAAACCCGTGCTCACCAATGTTGGCAACTTAGGCAACACATCGGCAAACAAAGACAAGCCATCTTTCACGGGCACGACTTTAGGAAGATTCATGGGGTTAGCGGCAACACCCGAAACGATGTTCTTGCCCTGGTTGATGGCCGCTGGGATGCGCAGAGCTGCAACGCCGACTGCAAAAATCGATTGACCGACTTTCTTTTGCATTTCAGGCGACAAGCTTTCCATCTTGGCTTTGGCATCTTTGCTCTTCAAGAGTTCTTCGGCTTCAGCCGCGTTATTCTTGATGATGGAGCCTGTGATAGCGCCAATTTCTTTGGTGTCGGTGCTCTTGCTCAAACTCTCGTTCACGGCCTTGATGTCAGCGATCTTTGTCTTGTCACCCAGGGCGCCAACGATCTGGATCAGAGCGAAAGCCACGGTTTTGTTGATCAGATTGGCTTCTGTGTTGAAAGCCTCAACTTGGGCGCCGACATCGCCACCGCCGCCCTTGCTGCCACCCATGAGGCCACCCAAGCCACCCAGACCACCGAATTGCGCATTAGCGGCAGTAGAAACCGCCAATGCTAGGAATACTGTCAAAACTTTCGATTTCATAAACAACCTTACTTGAGTTTGGCTTTGTGTTGAGGAATGCTGCTGATTTGTTGTTCATAGGCCTTCAGGCCCACAAACGATGAAAGAGAGTCGGCTTTGATTTCAGAGAAATCAAAGCCAGCACCGAGTACCGACTCTCCAATTTTGTTGTTCGCCTCAAAGAGGCGAATGCCCGAACTCACGCTGGCTCGGCCACTGCATTTGCCGGCCGTGCAGTCGTTCTTGGTGAACTGCTGCAGCTCCATCGGCAAAATACAAAAAGGCGTATCGACTGCCGCAACGGGGTTCTGCACTTCGAACATGCCGTCACGCAAGGCGACGGCTGCGCTTTGCAGGAACACACTGTTGTTTTCGATCAGGTCGTAGTCCTTCAGATTGACCGCCACAGCGCGGCCCACCATGTCGTCAGCACCCGACGTGTGTTGCAAGTTAGCCGGCAAAAAGTGCCGCTTACGACTCACGTCACACAGTTTGAGAGCTCGGTTGCTGCCGCCCGAGGAGCTCAACACCACCACATCGCTGGTCTTCAGTTGCCCCTTCAAGACGAACGTGGCTGAGTCTTGTGTCGGTCGTTCAAACTGAACCTCACTGCGAGGCAAGGGCAAATAAACCGTTTTATTGCCCTTGCCCACCGTCAAGGGCCGCGCAATCTGCACCAGATTGAAAGCGTTCAGAGGCAAGGTCTCACTGAGCGTGGCATTGCCACCCGACACCGCATTGATCTTCAGAATTTTCTGCTTCGGGCTGAAGCCTTCCACCAATGATTTAAGCGCCGTCAGCGAGGCATTTTTAAGGTTCACCTCGGTGGCCTGCTCAAGAGCCAAACCTTTGCCAGCGATGTTGTCCAACTCATAGTTGGTGTTGCCAACAAAAACCTGCCGAACAAAGTTCGAGCGGTCGACCAAGCTCAAAGCCACGGCGCTGTTGAAAACACTTTTGGTCGATGACCCGGTTTGCCCTGTGACACTGAAAACCGGCGAAGTGAACTGGTCCAACTTGAGGTAGTAGTCAGGACTCTGGCGCGGCAGCGTGCTGTTGTCAGCAAAGCCGTGCATCTCAGTGAACATCGTTGACTCACAGTTGGCTTCGCTGCGAATCTGAGTTTTCAGTCGCACAAAATCAGCGTCTTGCTTGATCAGGTTGAAGGGAGCCTTGAAGCCAATGTCATCGGCAACGATCGATTGCAGCGCGTTGTCGAGAACCTGCATGGGGAGCAAGGGCTGTTTGTCTGCACTGGTGTACTGAACGGCCAGCACGCTTGGCTTGGCATCGTCCTTGCCATTTTTGGTGAACGAGAACTTCAGCTTGGCGCCAGTGCGCAGCCCATTGGTGGCACGCTTGATGTCTTTGCTGAAGTCACTGGCCACGGCGACGGCCAGACCATCGGTGGCGTAATTGACGGTGAAAGAAAACTCTTCGCCTTTCTCATTCAGCGCGTCAAAGTCCTCGCCCGATGCAAAACCCACTTCGCTGCCACGGTCAAAAATAAAGTAATCACCGTCGCGCGCAGCCACACCGATGTCCGTCTGCTTGGGTGAAAAATTCTTCACTGCCGCATCGACCAGTCGGTCTACCACTTTCAACGCATCATTCAAAATGGCGGTTTTTATTTTGGCGGTGTTGGCCGCTGAAATGTCTTTGGTTCCGGGGGTGTAAAAGTCAGCGGTGCTGGACGTCAACTCGGTGTTGATCGTTTCACTCTTAGAGAAAATAATGGACGCACCATTGAGCTTCACAAAGCGGATGGTGTAGGTGATCGGGATCAGCACCCGCGTGAAATCACTGTACGTATTGAAGTAAGTCGATAAGCGGCTGACGCCGATGGCAACGCCAAAAGAATCGCGGTAGTTGACTTTGAAAGTGGGGCTGCACTGCACTGCCGAGTAGGGCTGGTAGGCGTACTTACCCTCTTTGCCCGATGTCAGCTGATTAGGGCCGACGACTGACGTTGGAAACGCAGCAGCCACTTTTTTCTCGAAGTACCGGGTCAGATTTTTTTGTGCCGCACCATCCGTCGCGCCGTCGAAAAAAATATCGGCATATTTTTCACTGATCATTCCGCCGTACTTGGCCTGCTTAGGCTCAGTACTGCTCGGTTGAAGGGCCGATTGACTGATGCCCGTGAGCCCTGCCAGCGGAAAGACGTAATACTGGAACTCGGCTGCGGCGCTGGCCAAGCCAGAGCCGCAGACCAAGCCCGCCGCCAGAAATTGACTGAACTTCATGGCTTGGTCGGTTACTTGAATTCAGCAGGGCAAGCGCCCATGCCTTCAATGCCCACACAAATCTTATTGGCCTTGCTCAGCACTTCAGCCTTTTCCCACGGCAGCTTGTCGAGCATGCGGTCGATCGTGTCTTTGAGTTTCCCGGCGTATTGCACGCTGATGGCCATGTATGACTCTTTGGTCGTCGGCTCGCTGAGCTGAATGCCGTCCACTTTTTCGAGCAGATCCTGGAACTGGCGACGGTCACCGCGCTTGAGCTGGCTGGCGCTGTACAGGTACAAGGTGTAGACGCCACCCCGTGAGCTGCGTGCGTTGAGTTCTTTGTTGGCGCGCTGGCCCAAGACTTTGGCCAGTGACGTGGCCAATGCGATGCCGAGTCGACCGCGGCAATCTTGGTCACCGGTGCCTGAAGCTGCCGCTTGCAGTGAGTCTTCAAAAAAGATCTCATTGCCTTCAATGAATCGACCCTGCACAGCCAGATTGCCGTTGCACTGCGTGACGCCAGCGGCGGTGCCGACGATGGTGTAGTTGGCCGTCCCCGTGGCCCAAACGTCAGCCTCGATATTTTTCTTTTGAATCAAATCAACAAACTGCGCGATGCGGCCGTTGTTGGTGATTTCAAAGACCGGCAAAATACGTCCGCCCTCTGCGCGCAGATCGTTTTCAGCGACCAGCCGCAAACCATTGTTCTGAAACTCACCGCTGAGCCGTGAGACCAGCACGCGGTCTTGTGCACCCATGGGCTTGGCGTTGTTGAACTCAGGCATCTTGGTCTTGACCGAGTAGCTGACCTTGTCGTTTTGCTGCTGCACGTTTTTCTGGTCGGAGCTGGAGGCAGATGCCGAGGCCGAGCGGCTGGCACTGGCCGTTTCAGACTTGTCCGAATAAGCCCGTTCTGACGATGCGGCACCGGCGTATTGCGACGACTGGGCTGCTGCATATTGGCTTTTAGACGCACCGGCGTACTGCGTGCTGGATGCACCTGCGGCAGAACCACCGCGGTCCTGATAGGCCACAGCGGTGTCGCGCCGACCCGCCACCGCGGTGTCTTGCTGCGCGGCGACAGCGGATGATTGACGGCCGGCGACGGCGACCGAATCTTTCGACGATGCGCCCACATTGTTTTTGCTTGCGCTGGCCGAACTGGCCGAGGCGCTCTGGCTGCTACTGGCCTTGGCGCTGGTGTCGGAGAACGAGCTCTTGTCGTGCGAATAGGTCGTTTCTGTCTGCGTCGCGGTTTGTCCGTCGTTGTTGGTTGCAACGCCAATGAATTCGTCAATCGAGACCAGAATCTTGGCCGACTTAGAGGCGATGTCGCCGGCACCAATGCCTTTGTTGGTCAGGTATTCCTTGAGCTTGGCCGAGGCCACGGTGATGGTGGCGCGGCCAGACAGCACTTCGCCATCCGCCGGGTCCATGGAAATTTGGATCGAATCGCTCAGCAACTCCACCAGCTCTGGCAACTTGGCCTCCACCTGCGGTGTGAACTTGACCGCAAAGGAAGCTTCCAGCAAGTTTTTCACGGCCTTCAACTCCAAGTCTTCCTTGAGTTTTCTTTTCAGGGACGCTGGGCTGGCGCCCTTGGTGATGGTGACTTGCGACTTGGTGGTCGCCGTCAGCTGCTGGGCCTGAGCCGTTGTTTGAAGACCGATAGAGAGCAGCAGACCACAGGCCAGCGCAATGGAATTGAGTTTCATGAGATACCTGAAAAAAGGGGTGGAGAGGGATGCTTAGTTGGGTAACTTGATAGAAATGCTGCCGGCCTTGACCTCAATCGCCTGACTGTCCATGCGGATGGCAGTGACAGGTTCAGCCGTCTTGGCGGCTGGTGCTGATGGGGCAGCTTGTGTGGCTGTCGCTGTTGCGTTGCCAGCACTTGCCGTGCTGGACTGGCCCGTCAACAAGGACACAAAGCGGATGTCGGTGCGGATCGACTCAAAGTTACGGTCAACCATCAAGGCGTCTGAGTTGACTGCGCCCGCCTTCAGCGCAATGGCCAAGTAGTCGACAACCAGGCTGACTTCCCCTAGATTGCCGCAGGCCTGAGCCGCAGCCAAAGCGAATTCAGCTTGGCGAGGACCCGGCTTGTTGACATAGGGCTCAGCCTCAGCCTTGGCCTCTTTGTATTGACCGTTCTCAATTTTTCCGCGAACTGAGACCAGCGTTTCTTCAGGTGACTTTGAGCCGATCACCGAAGCCAGTTTGTCCCGCAACTGGTCGCAAGCCGTGAGAGAAAGCGATGCCAACACAACGCACAGCAGCGTTGAGGCTAAATTTCTTTGAACAGCCATTTAATCTCCAATTCGGCGAACGTCTAATGAAGGTCGCTACTGTATCGAGATGTAAAGTTGGCGTCAAAATCCGTTATAAATTTGGATACAAAAAAGTTTTGAACGATTTGTGGGCGCGCGTTATCAGCCCAACGCAGACTGATCAAGAGTGGTTTTTCGGCCGTTCAAACAGCGCTTCGAACGACTCGCGCGCAGGCTTACAACCGCCTTGCAACTGAGCGGTCATGAACTGAATTTGAAGAAACGCGGGTGCGTAAAAGGGCGTCTTGGCGGCCTTAACGAGGGATGCCGCAGACCCGTTCGCCTGGGTCGTTGTGCTGCACCGCGCGTTCGTTTTTGGCTTGTGCCACGGCCATGTCGCGCGGCAATTCCACACCATTTTTCACGGCGAGAACTTCCGCCATCACGCTGACAGCGATCTCAGAAGGTGTCTTGCTGCCGATGTAAATGCCGATCGGACCGCGCAGGCGTTGCAGCTTGGCGTCACTGAGATCAAAGTGTTCGGCCATGCGCTGATGGCGGGCGTCGTTGTTGCGGCGCGAACCAATTGCACCGATGTAAAACGCGTCGGTTTCCAGCGCTTCGAGCAACGCCAAGTCGTCCAGTTTGGGGTCGTGTGTGAGCGCAATCACGCAGCTGCGGCGATCCGGTTTGAAGGCCGTGACAACATCGTCCGGCATCTCGCTCAGCACCTTGGCGCCGGGCACAGCCCACGCACTGCGGTATTCCTCGCGTGGGTCGCAGACGGTCACGGCAAAACCGCTGAAAAGCGCCATGGTGGCGAGGTATTCGGTGAGTTGGCCGGCGCCAATCAACAGCATGCGGTACTCAGGGCCAAAGGTGTTGACGAGCTCGCTCGCCGACACACTGAGTTCAGCCGGTGCTGCGCTGGTGGTCAGGGTGACGGTGCCGTCTTTCAAGCTGACTTGCCGCTGCATCAGTTGCCCGGCTTCAAGCGACGTCACCAAGCTGGCCAAGTCGGCTGCGATGGGGTCAAATTCGAGCAGCAGTTCCAGTGTGCCGCCGCAGGGCAGACCAAAGCGGTGGGCTTCGTCTGCGCTGACACCGTATTTGATGAAAGCGGGTGGACCGGACGGGATGGTTTTGGTATCTGACTGTGGGCTGCCAGCATGCTCGGCATCAGCCGGCCGCGCGGCCGCCGCGTAGGCCTGCGTGTATTGGTAGATCAGATCGTCTTCAATGCAGCCGCCCGACACAGAACCGACCACCAAGCCGTCTTCAGAGAGCGCCATGATCGAGCCGACCGGCCGTGGCGACGATCCCCACGTGCGCACCACTGTGGCGAGCAGCGCACGCTTGCCAGACAAACGCCAATCGCGCAGCGTGCGCAGCACCATCACATCTAGGTTTTCCATGGCGTGGCTTTCTTACCTTTTCAATTTCACAGTCGTTCAGTTGGCCAGCCAGTACGACACGGCCAGAATGACGGAAGCACCCAGCATCCACGCCCAACGCGGTATGCCGGCAATGGCGGTGGCGTCAACCGGCTTGGTTTTAGCCACCACTTTAGGGGCCCCTTCAGCGGATGCACCTGCTGCGGCGTCGCGCGCAGCATAGGCTTCAGGGTGTTGCTTTTGCATTTCCAAATCAAAGCGTTTGAAGAAATCTTCCGCCATGGATTTGGCCGCGCCGTCGATCAACCGCTGGCCGAGTTGCGCCACCTTGCCACCGACCGAGGCTTGCACGCTGTAAGCCAACTCGCAGCCGGTGTCATTGGGCGTCAGCACCACCGCGGCGCTGCCTTTGCCAAAACCAGCCGGGCCGCCCTGCCCTTCAAACGACAGCTTGTAGCTGGCCGGCGGATTGATGTCGGTGAGCTCAATATTGCCTTTGAACTTGGCCGACACCGGGCCGATTTTGAGCGCCATGCCAATGGCGTATTGGTTCTCGCCGCTGGCTTCCACCTTGTCGCAACCGGGAATGCAGACTTTGAGAACGTCAGGGTCGTTCAATGCGTCCCAAGCTTGTTGCTGGGTCACGGCGAGTTGCCGGCTGGCTTGCATTTCCATGGAGTCTTCCTTTTTTCTTCAATGAGGTGCCTATCTGGCCATTGTCAGCGCAGATTCAAGTCCGTATAGATCATCGGTTTTTCATCAACGCAGCCAAGCTGGCCGCCAGTTCTTCAAGACGGCTGAGGTTGTGGACAGCGAGCATGCCGTCGGCGTGGCGGTGCAGCACCGATGCACCGCGCGCCAGCGGCGCATAGCCGTCAAAGCGCAGCAAGGGATTCAGCCACAGCAGACACCGGCTGCGGCGGCGCAGCCACGCCAGTTCACTGTCGAGCTCAGCCGGCTCGCCGGTGTCCAGCCCGTCCGTGATGATGAGCACCACCGTGCGCCTGCCAACCAACCTTCGCGCGTGCTGCAAGCGCAAACTGGCCAGAGAAACACCAAGCTGCGTGCCGCCCGCAAAGTCTTCAATGGCAGCGCCCGCACGTTCCAACATCAGGTCGGTGTCGGCCACTTCAAAGCACGGGCTCAGGTCCGTCAGGCCGATGCCGAAGGCAAACACATCACGTTGCGGATGACGCCGCGTGGCCGCGTGCAAAAACGCCAGCAACAGCCGCGCATAACGCTCCATCGAACCCGACACATCGACCAAAATCAACAAAGGCAAGGCCTGCTGCCGCCGCTGCAGTCGCGGCAAATGCATCAGCTCGCCGCCGGTGCGCGCTGCGTGGTGCATGACGCCCGGCCAATGAATGCGCGCACCACTTGAAGCGGGCCGGCTGCGGCGTGAAGCGAATTCAGGCAAGGGCAGCTTGATGTCGCGTGCCAGCCGCTCGACCAACCGGTATTCGGTGGCGGACAAGGAATTGAAATCGGCGTGCTGCAAGCGTTGAATGTCACTGGCCGTCATGGCCGCGTCAAATTCGACTTTTTGGTCTTCGGTGCTGGGCTTAGCCTGCTGCCCAAAGCTTTGCTGCGGCGCCAATGCCTCGCGCACGCGTGGCCGACGCTGGCTTGGCTCGGCTTTTCCTTCGGCGCTGGGCAGCAACTGCGCCAACAACTTGTTGGCCAGTTGGGGGTCTTGAAAGTAAACCTCAAACAACTCGCGAAAGACCAAGCGGTCTTGTTCGCGGCTGATCATGACGGCTTCGAAGGCGGCGCTCAGGTCGGCTTTTTCACGGATGCCCACCGCCAGTGCGGCTTCTTTGGCCAGCGCGATGCGGCTGCTGTCGACCTTGACGCCAGCACGCCGCAAGGCCCGGCCAAAACCGGCGATGTTGTCGGCCAGTTTGCCACTGCGCGCGTCACCTAGGCGCATGGCCTCATGCAGCCTGGTCCGTGTCAGCCGGCTTGAGCAACTCCACCGCCAGTTCGTGCGTCAAGGCCGCCACATCTTCCCGCTGTTTGAACAAAATGCCCGCAGTGTCGGCGACCACTTCCGGGTCGACCACCAGCGTGTCCAGCGCCACCAAAGCTTTGGCCCACTCGACGCTTTCGGCAATGCCGGGCGCGCGCTGGAAAGCATTGCCAAAAGGCGCGTGCCGCAGCCGGTCGACAAACTGCGACACCTGTGCCGTCAGCTCTGCGCTGGCCTCGGGCACTTGCGCCCGAACAATCGCCAATTCACGGTCGCGATCTGGGTAGTCCAGCCAGTGGTAAAGGCAGCGGCGTTTCACCGCGTCGTTGAGTTCACGGGTGCGGTTGCTGGTGAGAATCGTCACCGGCGTGACTTCCGCGCGGATGGTACCTAGCTCTGGAATGCTGACCTGGTACTCGCCGAGGTATTCGAGCAAGAAGGCTTCAAAAGGCTCGTCTGCACGGTCGACTTCGTCGATCAACAACACCGCACCGGGTGCTGGCGTTTGCAGTGCTTGGAGCAGCGGCCGACGAATCAAGTAGCGGCCTTGGTAGACCTCGCGCTCCACGTCGCCCACATCACCGCGCCCTTCAGAGGCGCGCATGTGCAGCAGCTGGGCGGCGTAGTTCCATTCGTAAAGCGCTTCGCGCTGCTCGAGTCCGTCATAGCACTGCAGGCGAATCAGCTCGCGCTGCAGCGCGATAGACAAAGCCTTGGCCAACTCAGTTTTGCCAACGCCGGGTTCACCCTCTAACAGCAGCGGACGCTGCAAACGCAGCGCCAAAAAAACCGCCGTGGCCAAACGCCGGTCAGCAAAGTAACCCGCCGCTTGCAGGGCCTCTATCAACGCGTCAATGCTGGGAAAAAGTGTTTTCAATCGCGTTTTCAAGCCAGTGCTTTGGTCACGCCGCGCTGGGTTTGCACGCTGATCAGGTTGGCGCGATAAAGCGCTGAGGCATGAATGTCGCTGTTCAAATCAGTCGCATCGATCTTGACCGCCGCAGCCGCCTCGGGCGTGAAGCTTTTCGACAAGGCGGCTTCTAAGCCGCTGTGGCGAAAAACACCGTTGGCCGCACCCGTGACGGCGACGCGGACACCGGCGTCGAATTGCGCCACAAAGACACCGACCATGGCGAAACGCGAGGCCGGCTGCTTGAACTTCATGTAAGCCGCGCGCTTAGCAATCGGGAAACTGATCGCGGTGATCAACTCGCCTTCTTCCAGTGCGGTGGCAAACATGCCCAGAAAAAAATCATCCGCAGCGATTTTGCGGCTGGTGGTGTGGATGGTCGCGCCCAAGGCCAACACGGCGCTGGGGTAACACGCCGCAGGGTCGTTGTTGGCGACCGAGCCGCCCAACGTGCCCATGGCGCGCACTTGGCGGTCGCCGATGTTGGCGGCCAAGTCGGCCAGCGCTGGCAGCGCCGCCTTGAGCTCCGCGTGGTTGGCAACGTCGATGTGGCGCGTCATGGCGCCGATGACGAAGGCATTGCCTTCACGGCAAATGCCGGTGAGCTCTTGGATGCCACTCAGGTCAGCGACTTGTTCAGGGCTTGAGAGGCGCAGCTTCATCGACGCCAGCATGGTTTGACCGCCGGCCAATGGCTTGGCGCCCGCAGCGGCGAGGCGTGTGGCCTCCACCAAAGTGCTGGGTCGTTCTAGCGTGAATGCGTACATAAATTTTCCTTGAGAATTCTTGAATGGCTTGAATTGCTTAGAACTTAAAGCGGAGCGTTTACTTTTTAGCCGCTTGAATCGCCGACCAGACACGGGCCGACGAGGCCGGCATGTCGAACTCGGTCACGCCCAGCGAACGCAGTGCGTCCAGCACCGCATTGATGACCGCTGGTGGTGACCCAATCGCCCCGGCCTCGCCGCAACCCTTGGCGCCCAAGGGGTTGTGGCTGCAAGGCGTGCAGAGTGTGTCGAGTTTGAAGTTGGGCATGTCGTCAGCGCGCGGCATGGCGTAGTCCATCAGCGAGCCGGTCAGCAACTGACCGGATTCTTCGTCGTAGACGCAGTTTTCCATCAGCGCTTGACCGATGCCCTGCACCAGTCCGCCATGCACTTGGCCTTCCA
>Ga0208916_10001080_pt1:0-5000 | contig 11927 bp, 6 predicted proteins | sample DEB19_08_DNA_5_FD_184523 | JGI IMG/M metagenome (GOLD analysis project Ga0208916, IMG submission 184523) | Aqueous microbial communities from the Delaware River and Bay under freshwater to marine salinity gradient to study organic matter... | ecosystem: Environmental > Aquatic > Marine >... | reverse complement strand
AATAAACACAATACTTCTCTCACTACTAACATCAACACCGTCACCCCATGCATCAAAACTGCACCCCCAGGCATATTCATTTGCACTGTTTACCGAAATTACCTGAGACTGAGTGGATAGCGAAAGGGCTTTATTTAGAGTTTTAAAATGTTCAATCCTCTCTTTTCCCCATCTTGCGGGTACAAATATAATATCCACACCTCTGAAACTTTGCCAGTATTCAAGGAATCTAAGCTCAAAGCAGACAAGACTTGCACATTTTAAACCTCTAAATTCAAAAATTTCAGGCTTGCTTCCAATTTCAAAATATCTGTTTTCATCTCCAAACAGATTATATTTAGCCCTCTCATATTTAAGGCCGCTATCAAATAAACAAAAATAATTTTTATTATTATATATTAATGTAAGCGCAAAAGGTTTGGTTAATTTTGAAAGTTCTTTTAAAGCATATTCGCCAAATAAGTTAACTTCATTCCACTTTTCATAATCAAATCCGGTAAGACACACTTCAGGAAAAAGAAGAAAATCGGCGGGTGAATTTTCAACTGTTTCAACCACCCGCTTTAGATTGTATTCATAATCTTTTGAAGTTTTAAAGTTTACCAGTTCAACCCTTAATTCTCCATTCTCCATTCTCAATTCTCAATTACTCCCCGTAAACTCTTTTATAAATTCTGTCCACATTTCTTGTATAGTAATCATAATCGAAAAGTCCTCTGATTTCTTCATCACTCAGATATTTTTTAAGATCTTCGTCTTTTAATAAGTTTTCAAGGAAAAGACTTTCACCTTTTTCATTTAGAGGGGCGTGTCCTTTTTGAATCTCTTCCCATACTTTCATAGCGTTTCTTTGAACGATTTTGTATGCGTCTTCTCTGCTGACACCTCTTTTAGGAAGTTCAAGCAGAACTCTTTGAGAAAACACAAGTCCACCTGTCAGGTTTAGGTTTTTCATCATGTTTTCCGGATATACGACAAGGTTTGCAATAATGTTGTTTAGTCTGTGTAGCATAAAATCAGTCGTAATAAACGCATCAGGAAGCCAGAATCTTTCGGTTGAGCTGTGGCTTATATCTCTTTCATGCCAAAGTGCCACGTTTTCCATTGCAGGAACCGTATAACTTCTGATGATTCTCGCAAGTCCTGTGATATTTTCGCTTAAAACAGGATTTCTTTTATGAGGCATTGCGGAAGAACCTTTTTGCCCTTTTGAGAAAAATTCTTCAGCTTCATAAACTTCCGTTCTTTGGAAATGTCTGATATTTACTGCAATTTTCTCAACTGTAGAAGCGAGAAGTCCAAGAGCTGACGCAAGTCTTGCGTATCTGTCCCTTTGGATTACCTGATTTGAAATCGGTGCAGGTTTGAGACCTAAAAATTCACACGTAAGCTCTTCAAGCTCAACAGGAGCATGTGCGAAGTTACCCATAGCACCGCTGATTTTACCGACACTGATTACTTCAAGCGTTTCTTCAAGGTTTTTAAGATGTCTTTTCATTTCATCATACCAGATTGACAAAACAAGTCCGAATGTAATCGGCTCACCGTGAATACCGTGACTTCTTCCGACCATCAAAGTATATTTATGCTCCATGGCTCTTTTTTTGATTGATTCCATTACCATTTTTACATCATCGATAATTATTTTAAGTGAATCTCTCATCTGAAGTGCAACCGCGGTATCGATAGTGTCACTTGAAGTCATACCGTAATGAACCCATCTGCTCTCTTCCCCGAGGCTCTCCGCCACACTTGTTAAGAATGCGATAACGTCGTGTTTTGTTTCTCTTTCGATTTCATCTATTCTTTTAATGTCAAATTTAGCGTTTTGTTCGATTTTTTTTGCGTCTTCATCAGGAATAAGCCCAAGTTTATTCCACGCTTTCACCGCCGCTATTTCCACATCAAGCCACGCTTTATACTTTGCGTTCATATCCCAGAGTTTTTTCATTTCTTCTCTTGCGTATCTTTCAACCATACCCAGCCTTTTTTAATGTAATTGTATCAAATTAACGTAGTTGTGATATAATTCAGGAAAAAAGGTCCGATATGCCAGATATGGGATTTACCGAAATACTATTTATTGCCGTTATTGCTATTATTGTTTTAGGTCCGGACAAACTTCCCGAAGCTATGGTTCAAATTGGAAGATTTGTAGGAAAAATTAAAAAAATGTGGAGAGACGCAACGGCTGATATCAGAAAAGAGCTTGAACTTGAAGAAATGAAAGAAGAGATGCAAAAATACAAAAAACAGCTTGAAGAACTGCAGAAAAAAGTGGATACCGACGTCGGAGAGATAAACAGCGGCTTGACTTCACTCGACGATTTAACCGCAATGGGAAAAAAGAAAGATTTTTCGGATATGATTAAATAATGGGCTTCATTGTCAAAGAATTTGAAATAAAAGATGAAAAAGTCCTCGATTTTTTAGTCAAAAAACTGGGTTTCAACGTACGCGAAGCCAAAAGGGCGATTGACAGGGGAAGAGTAAGCGTAAACGATAAAAGAATTACGAAAAAATCTCAAAGAGCTACAGGCAGACTAAAATGTATAGTATTCGAACCTAACGGCTACGGACTAAAACCGATATTTGAAACAACACACTTCGCCGTATTTGACAAACCAAGCGGCGTGGCGATACATCCTAAAAAACTCGCCAATACAAAGAGCCTGCTTGATGATGTTAGATCTTTATGGGGGAATGATGCGAACCTCGTACACAGACTCGATAAAGAAACAAGCGGCCTTGTAATGGCCAGCAAAAACAAATTCAGCGAATCTGTCCTAAAAAAAGCCTTTCAGGATAAAGAAATTCAAAAAAAATACCTGGCTTTGGTAAAAGGACACCTTGAAAAAGATCTGACAATCAAAAAACCTATTGCCGTTAATAAAGATGAAAACATTAAAGTAAAAGTGATGATCCATCCTGAAGGAAAAGAATCGGTTACGATAATCAAACCGATTAAAAAAATAGGTGAAAACACACTTGTGGAATGCATTCCGCTTACAGGCAGACAGCATCAGATAAGAGTCCATCTTTTCAGCATTGGCCATCCGATAGTAGGGGATCCGCTATACGGGGTTGATAACGAATTTGCCGACAGATACTTAAATAAACTGATTGATGAAAAAGAACGTATTGAAAAAACGGGAGCAAAAAGGCTTATGCTTCATGCTTATTATCTTGAATTTATGTTTATGAATAACAAATATGTAATTACAAGCAGATCTTTTGAGAAAGAATTAAGCGAAAATTAAGATTTTTTCGTTATAATTCAAACTCAATTTCCCCTCCTTAAAAGTTTTAAAACCTCCTCTACAAGGCCTTTTGGCCTGTTTAGGTATTCTATATAAAAAGTGTCTGGCACTATATAAGTAGTGAGGTTCATTTTTCTGTTTGATTAATTGTTACTAATTGATTTTAAGGATTGATTGGTTTATTAATAAATAATTGATAAACATTTTCTTATCTAATTTACCTATTCTCAGGTACTGCAGTGAAATACAGTTTAACATTTCTTGTTATTGTGTATTTTATACGTAATTTGAATTCATTTACACTATATGTTTATTTTATGAAACATAACTTAACACTACTAATGATTAGAAATTTGTAAGTGGAGCCGGCGAAGGGACTCGAACCCCCGACCTGCTGATTACAAATCAGCTGCTCTAGCCAACTGAGCTACGCCGGCATATAAAAGTGACAGACACTAAATAGTAAGATTTTTAAATGGCTCCGGCGAGAGGACTCGAACCTCTGACCCAACGGTTAACAGCCGTTTGCTCTACCGACTGAGCTACGCCGGAATGTGGATTGAAATTATATGCAAAAATTTAATTCATGTCAAGAATTTTTTGAAATTTTTTTCAAATACCAATAAATCGCAGGCAACCCGTCTAATATTTCAATAAATATAGTCGCAATCCTGCTCCCTATACTTCCGTGATATATGTAAGCAATAAAGCCTACTGCCGGCACTACGAAAACCAAAGCCCTCCAAAGAATGGCAAAGTAGAGCTTTAAATACCCTGTAAACCTGTTTTGAAACGTAACGATTCCGTGTTTTTCAAAAAAATAACCTATTGCAAATATGCTAAATAATATCGTTACAGTAAAAAGCCCGATAAATATTTCTTTCATATAAAAAAACAATCCCCAATAGATTAGTAAATCTTCAAACAGCATAAAGTCCACAACAATTATAATATACATAAATATAGCAATATCAAGCCAAAGATAAAAGGCTTTTTTAAACATATTACACTCCGCAATTTTTTTCTATGATTTTAATCAATTCAATGATACAATAATTATATTTCAAAAAGGTTAAATATGATTAAATTCGACAAAACTGCGGCATATATTGAGGATATTCACAACAATACGGAATTTAAACCGCATTTTCACCAGACATACTCTTTTGCGCTTATTACAAACGGATCGTGTATTGTCGAATTTAAAAACAAAACCCTTAACTATGAAAAAAACGATTTCAGGATTATAAATCCGAATGAAATACATCTTGTTAAATCCGGTATATGGGAATATAAAAGTATTGTACTGGAAAAAGATTTCGTCAATCAAATAACCTTTGAAATCGCTTCTGCAAAAGATCTAAACTTTCAAAACAAAATAACCTCAAACGAAATCAATACGCTTTTTTGCAAGATGTACAACAAAAACGAAGAAGCGGTATATTTCTTCTTTGAAAAGCTGATTTCCTACACCCAGGAGATTGAGCTTCCCGATATAAAATTAAAAAGATCTATTCAGCTGATTGATGAAAACTTTACACAAAAACTCGACCTGCAAACCCTTGCAGAATCTGAAAGTTTAAGCAAATATCATTTTTTGAGGCTTTTTAAAAACCAGCTCGGACTCACCCCTCATCAATACATAATAGTTAAACGCTTAAATTACGCACTTGAACTTATGAAAAAAGAAAACAGCCTCTCAATCGTGGCGGTAAGTGCCGGATTTAGCGATCAGAGCCA
>Ga0208916_10001079_pt1 | contig 11930 bp, 9 predicted proteins | sample DEB19_08_DNA_5_FD_184523 | JGI IMG/M metagenome (GOLD analysis project Ga0208916, IMG submission 184523) | Aqueous microbial communities from the Delaware River and Bay under freshwater to marine salinity gradient to study organic matter... | ecosystem: Environmental > Aquatic > Marine > Coastal... | reverse complement strand
ACCAGTTCCGCCGGAACCACATCCGCAGCGTCTCTTTTTGTCAGAAAAATAACCAGCCAAAATCAAATCGGCAGCGCCATGACTTACACGCTGGACGCCGACCGATCAGTGACCGCCCGCGCTTACTACGGCGTGCGTGAGAACCTGCAATATCAGGCTACCGGAAACTGGGTCGGACTGAACCGGGATTACTACGGAGCGGGTTTGCAGTACAACGAAAAAACATCGTTGGCAGGCAGACCGGTGCGCTTGGCCGCCGGTTATGAATTCGACTATTCGACCGAACGTCGCCAAGGCGGCACCACCTCCTCAAGCGGCCAGCAATCATCAACAAGTCCAAGTGCGCTGTCACGCAATGAAGACAACCGCGCACAAAACAGCGACTTTTTTGTGCAGGCCTCCACGCTGGCAGCGGACAACATATCTGTCATCACAGGTGTGCGCTCCAGCACCGTGAGCTTCTCAAGCCAAGACTACATTCCGACCCCGGTTGATGGCTCTGGCTCAGTGATCTACAGGGCCACCAGCCCCGTGTTGGGACTAACTTATCACGCCACAGACCGGCTCAACCTGTATGCCAACTATGGAAAAGGCTTCGAAACACCGACACTGGCCGAGGTCGCTTACATCGACAATGGCAACAACAGCGCCATAACAGCGAAATTCAATCCCGCCTTACGAGCAGCCAGCAGCCAGCACTACGAAATCGGCGCCAAATGGGTGCCCAGCAACACGTCTCGGGTCGACCTCACTGCCTACCAAATCGACTCAAGCAACGAAATCGTTGTCTCGAGCAGCAGCGGCGGCAACACCGCCTACCAAAACGCACCCAGCACCCAACGCCGCGGCGTGGAGCTGTCCGCCAACAACTGGTTGACGCCGCATGTCAGCGCGCTGCTGTCGTCCTCATGGATCGACGCCACATTCACAAAGACCTACGCCAGTGGCTCTAACACGGTCACAGCAGGCAACAAAATGCCAGGCATCCCACAGCACTTCCTTTTTTCGGAACTTCTGTGGACCAGCCAAGCGATGGGTACCAGCAAGCGGGCACCGGTACTGGGCACGCGCGCGGGTTTTGAATGGGTCAGCGCCGGTCGGCTGTACGCCAACGACACCAACGTATACGGGGGTTCAAGCGCTTCAGCACCTGGCTACAACGCGCTCAACGCCAAAGTCAGCCAAGGCTGGGCGCTGGGAAATAATCTGCTGACGGCCTACGCTCGCGTCGACAACTTGGCCGACAAACGCTACGTCGGCTCGGTCATCGTCAACCAGTCATCCGGGCAGTTCTACGAACCAGCCCCCGGCAGAAACTGGACGCTGGGCTTGCGTTTTTCCATGCCCATATAAACATTCGCGAGACCGGCGCACGGATGCAGAGGTTCACTGAATACTGCTGCGCAGCGCCACCAAGTCCAAAACCCGCAGGCCGCCGTATTCAATGCTGATCGTGCCCTGAGCCTGCAGCGTGCTCAAGGCTTCATTGACGCGCTGCCGTGACAGCCCAACCAGATACGCCAGCTCTTGCTGCGTGATGCGCAGGATGTCGCCCACGCCGGGATACAGCACCGGGTTGAACAGCGCCGCGAGGCTGCGCGCCACGCGCAGGTCAGGGTTGTTCATACGGTCAATTTCCCGCGCTGCAATGAACTGCCCGAGCCGTTCGTTGAGCTGGTTCATCACAAAACGGTTGAAGCCAATCGAATGATCCAGCAGCCAATGGAAAGTTTCCAGCGGAAGCCCCGCCACAACGCTGCTCCTCAGCGCCTGAATGTTGTACCGGTAGGGCTCGCGCTTGAGCGCCGTGCCCTCACCAAACCAGCCCCCCGGAGGCACGCCAGTGAAGGTCATGGTCATGCCTTGAGCGTTGTCGGCGCTCATCTTGAGCAAACCCTCGACCACACCAAACCAGTAGGTGACCGGTTTGCCGATGCGGCAGATGAAATCACCCGTCCCCGCGTCAACCACCACCAAGCCCGCCTCAGCGCGCTCCCGCTCTGCTGGCAGCAACAGGGATAGCCATGGAATGTCCTGCATTTCGGTAAACGAAGGGCTACGGCGCCGCTGGTGCAAGGGCAGATCATGGCTAGGAACAAGTTGAAGGGGCATGAAGAAGTGATACGTCTTAAGAACAAGAAAAAATGGATGCCGATGACCAGTTGCACAGCGTTCAGCGCGCGCTGACGGCATGGACTGGGTATCCAACCAAAGGCTGAGCGTAACGGTTCAGAGGGAAAGCCGAATACGGGAAAGTCCTGAGAGGACTGACCCTTGGTTTGTCGTCCGAACGACAACTTGGCGTCAAACTGAGTCGTAGTATCCGACTCATACCGGTGCGAAACAAAGTAAAACCGGACCGCCAGCAAGAGAGATCCAGCCCATGCAGACCACGTTTCCTAGACTGCTCCTGAAACACGCCGCCGAACGCCCGGAAGCGCCGGCCATGCGGGAAAAAGAATATGGCATCTGGCAAGCTCATAGCTGGGCCAACATGGCCGACTTGGTGGAGCACATCGCCTGCGGCCTGCACTTGGCTGGACTAACGCGCGGTGAACACATGGTGGTGATTGGCGGCAATCGGCCACGACTGTACGCCACCATGCTGGCCGCGCAAGCGCTAGGCGCCATTCCGATTCCGCTGTACCAAGATGCCGTGGGTGCCGAATGCGTGTTCCCTATCACCAACGCCGACGTGCGCTTGGCCATGGTTGAAGACCAGGAGCAAGTCGACAAGCTGTTAGAGATCCGTGACCGTTGCCCAGACTTGGCCACCCTGATTTACGACGAGCCCCGCGGTCTGCGCAACTACGAAGAGCCTGGCCTCAGCTCACTCGATGCGCTGATTGACGGAGGCCGCGTGTTTGCACAAAGTCATCCCGCATTTTTCACGGCTGAAATTGAAAAAGGCCAAACCGATGACGTGGCGGCCATGTTTTTTACCTCGGGCACCACGGGCAATCCGAAGGGCGTGGTGCATACCCACAACAACTTGATCGACCGCGCACAAGCCGGCGCCGAGTTCGACAAGCTCAGCTCTGCCGAAGAAGTGCTGGCTTATTTGCCGCCGGCTTGGATTGGTCAAAATATCTTCAGTTACGCGCAGTGGCTGTGCTGCGGCTACGTGGTGAACTGCCCCGAAAACGCCAGCACCGTCACCATCGATTTGAAAGAAGTCGGGCCAACCTATTACTTCGCTCCGCCACGCGTTTTTGAAGGCCTGCTGACCAGCGTGATGATCCGCATGGAAGACGCTGGTAGCCTCAAACGCCACATGTTTCATTACTTCATGAACGTGGCCAAGCGCGTCGGCCCCGACCGCACAAATGGCAAACCCATTGGTGCCTTGCAAAGCCTGCTGTACGGCTTGGGCAACCTCATGGTCTATGGCCCGCTGCGCAACAACCTCGGCTTCTCGCGCGTCCGCGTGGCCTACACCGCAGGCGAGGCGATTGGCCCCGACCTCTTCACCTTTTACCGCTCGATCGGCATCAACCTGAAGCAGTTGTATGGTTCGACAGAAACCGCCGTCTTTGTCTGCCTGCAACCCGACGATCAAGCCCGCGCCGACACCGTAGGCGTGCCGATTCGCGGCGTGCAAATCAAGGTCGCCGACAACGGTGAGATATTGGTCAAGTCGGCGGGTCTGCTCAAGGAATACTACAAAAATCCGACGGCCACTGCTGAGGTGCTGAGCGCTGACGGCTGGTACCACACCAGCGATGCTGGCTTCATCGACGCCAGCGGACACCTGAAGATCATTGACCGCGTCAAAGACGTCGGGCGTATTCAAGGCGGGGCCAACGACGGTGCGATGTTCGCGCCCAAGTATGTTGAGAACAAACTGAAGTTTTTCCCCTTCATCAAAGAAGCCGTGGCTTACGGTGACGGCCGCGAAAAAGTCTGCGTGATGCTGAACATTGACTTCGATGCGGCGGGTAACTGGGCCGAGCGCCGCAACCTGCCATATGCCGGCTACACCGACTTGGCGCAAAAGCCTGAGATTTACAAGCTCATTCAAGAATGCGTTGAAAAAGTCAACGCCGACCTGAGCGTTGACGCGCTGCTCGCTGGCTCGCAAGTCAGTCGATTTTTAGTGCTGCACAAGGAGCTTGATGCCGATGACGGCGAACTCACACGGACCAACAAAGTCAGACGCGGCTTCATCGCCGAAAAATACCAACCGCTGGTCGATGCACTCTATGCGGGCCACACAGAGCAATTCATTGAAACCGTCGTGAAATTTGAAGACGGCCGTAGCGGCAGCGTCAGCGCGACGCTCAAGCTCAGCGACGCCAAAACATTTGCCCCCGTGAAGGCAGCAGCATGAGCAAGAAAATAGGCGGCGTCATCCTCGATGTCAGCAACATTACCTTGAGCTTTGGCGGCGTCAAGGCGCTCTCCGACATCTCCTTCAATGTCAAAGAGCACGAGATCCGCGCCATCATCGGGCCCAACGGCGCGGGCAAAAGTTCGATGCTCAATTGCATCAACGGCGTCTACGCGCCACAGCAAGGCGCCATCACGTTTCGGGGTGAAACGTTCACGCACATGAACAGCCACCAAGTGGCCGTGATGGGCGTCGCACGAACCTTTCAAAACCTGGCTTTGTTCAAGGGCATGAGCGTGCTCGACAACATCATGTCGGGTCGCAACCTGAAGATCAAAAGCAATCTCTTCATGCAAGCGCTGCGCATCGGGCCGGCTGAGAAAGAAGAGTTCAGGCACCGTGAAGCGGTCGAGAAGATCATCGACTTCCTTGAAATTCAGGCCTACCGCAAAACGCCAGTCGGACAGCTTCCGTATGGTCTGCAAAAACGCGTCGACCTTGGCCGCGCGCTGGCCATGGAACCGCAAGTGCTGCTGCTGGATGAGCCGATGGCTGGCATGAACGTCGAGGAAAAACAGGACATGTGCCGCTTCATCCTCGACGTCAACGACGAGTTCGGCACCACCGTGGTTCTCATCGAACATGACATGGGCGTGGTGATGGACATCTCCGACCGAGTCGTGGTGCTGGACTACGGCAAAAAAATAGGCGACGGCACACCCGACGAAGTGCGCAACAACCCCGACGTGATCAGCGCCTATCTCGGCACCAGCCACTAACCTTGATCGGCAACACCATAATGGCTTTTTTTCTTGAAACATTGCTAGGCGGTCTGATGGCCGGCATGCTGTATTCCTTGGTCGCGCTAGGCTTTGTGCTGATCTTCAAAGCATCCGGCGTCTTCAACTTTGCACAGGGTGCGATGGTGTTGTTTGCGGCACTGGCCATGGCCCGATTTTCTGTCTGGCTGCCTGCATGGCTGGGCTTTGAGAGTCTGATGCTGGCCAACGTCTTGGCCTTCTTGGTTGCCGCTGTCGTCATGTTTGGAGTCGCCTGGCTGATCGAACGGCTGGTGTTGCGGCATCTGGTCAACCAAGAGGGCGCGACGCTTTTGATGGCCACACTGGGCATCGCCTACTTCCTAGAAGGTCTGGGCCAAACTCTCTTTGGCGGAAATATTTACAAGATCGACATCGGTATGCCGAAAGACCCGGTCTTCGTGCTCGAGTCGATTTTTCCGGGCGGTATTCTCATCAACAAAGAAGACCTTTACGCCGCACTGATTGCCGCTACGCTGGTCGGCACGCTCAGCCTGTTCTTTCAAAAGACAGCGACTGGCCGCGCCTTGCGCGCAGTGGCTGACGACCACCAGGCGGCGCAGTCGATTGGCATTCCCCTGAATCGAATCTGGGTCATTGTCTGGTGCGTGGCTGGTGTGGTCGCCTTAGTCGCCGGAATGATCTGGGGTAGCAAACTCGGCGTTCAGTTCTCACTCGCGACGGTGGCGTTGCGCGCCTTACCAGTGGTAATTTTGGGCGGCCTGACCTCGATACCCGGCGCCATCATCGGCGGCTTGATCATCGGCGTCGGCGAGAAACTCTCTGAAGTTTTCCTCGGCCCCTTCGTCGGCGGTGGCATTGAAATCTGGTTCGCTTATGTGCTGGCGCTGGGCTTTCTGCTGTTTCGTCCGCAAGGCCTGTTCGGCGAAAAAATCATCGACAGGGTCTAGAGATGAGGCCCACACGCTTGTCACTTCGTGTACTGCGCTGCCCCACTAGGGGGTCGCTGCGCCTGCGGCCCGGCGAAGCCGGTTTCGCGGCCCCTGCTGGGTGGGACACAGCGCTACGGATAAATTTTTTCATGTCGACCTAACCGCGGCTTCACTTTATGTTCTATCGAGAAAACGGCCAATTCAAAACCAACTACCGGGATGACCAGCAGATCTTCCCGATCTTGCAGGACCGCATCGCCATCGGTCTGTTGTTGGCAGTCGCCTTCGTGGCCGTGCCGATGCTGGCCAGCGACTACCTGTTTCGAGCGATTCTGATTCCGTTCGTGATCATGTCCCTGGCCGCGCTGGGGGTGAATATTCTGGTCGGTTATTGCGGCCAAATCTCGCTTGGCTCGGGTGCCTTCATGGCGGTCGGGGCCTATGGCGCTTACAACATCTTTGTGCGCCTCCCCGGCATGCCACTGATCCCGGCCTTGATGTTGGGCGGCTTGTGCGCCACCGCGTTCGGCATCTTGTTTGGCTTGCCCAGCTTGCGCGTCAAGGGCTTGTATTTGGCGGTTGCCACACTCGCCGCACAGTTCTTCAGCGACTGGATGTTTCTGCGGATCAAGTGGTTCACTTTGGACACACCTTCCGGCTCCGTGTCTGTGTCGAACCTGCAGGTTTTTGGCCTGCCGATTGAAAGCGCTGTCAGCCGCTATTTGTTGTGCCTGACCTTGCTGCTGGTCATCGGCGTGATGGCCAAAAACTTGGTGCGCGGTGCCATCGGCCGCGAGTGGATGGCGATCCGCGACATGGACGTGGCGGCTGCCGTGATCGGCATTCGCCCGATGTACGCCAAGCTCAGCGCCTTCGCGGTCAGCTCTTTCATCATCGGCGTGGCGGGTGGACTGTGGGCCTTCGTTTACCTCGGTGCTTGGGAGCCTGCGGCGTTCTCTGTCGACCAGTCCTTTCGCTTGCTCTTCATGGTGATCATCGGCGGTCTCGGCTCCATCATGGGTAGCTTTTTTGGCGCGGCTTTTATCGTCGTGCTGCCGATTGCATTGAATCAATTTCTGCCTTTTTTCGCCGGTCTGTTTGGCGTCGAGATTTCAACCGCCGGCGTGTCCCATGCCGAGCTGATGATTTTTGGTGGCCTGATCGTTTGGTTTTTGATTGTCGAGCCGCATGGGCTGGCCAAGCTGTGGTCGATGGGCAAGCAAAAGATGCGCTTGTGGCCTTTTCCACACTGAGTTTTTCGGGTGTTATTTTTCAAGTAAGTTTTAATTTTTCTTCGGAGACGAAAATGAGATCAGGCAAATTGATTTTGGCGCTCGCGACCCTCGCCGTGAGCGCCTCCGTGGTCACCAGCGCTGTGGCGCAGACCAAAGAGCAATTCATCCCGGTGCTGTCCTACCGCACCGGGCCTTACGCCCCCAACGGCACGCCGTGGGCCAACGGTTTTGTGGACTACCTCAAACTGATGAACGCCCGTGGCGGTATCAATGGCGTCAAGCTGTCTTTTGAAGAATGTGAAACCGGTTACGACACGGCGCGCAGCGTGGAGTGCTATGAGCGACTCAAAAGCAAAGGCATGTCCTTTGTTCAGCCGCTGTCCACCGGCGCCACCTTCGCCATCACCGAAAAAGCCCCGATCGACAAAATCCCGGTGGTGACGGTGGGCTACGGCCGCAGCGAAAGCGCCGACGGCTCAGTCTTCAAATGGAACTACCCGATCGCCGGCACTTACTGGGTTGCTGCCGACGCGATCTTGCAAGCCATCGCCAAGAAAGAAGGCGGCTTCGACAAGCTCAAGGGCAAGCGCATCGCACTGGTTTACCACGACAGTCCGTTCGGCAAAGAGCCTATTCCGCTGATGCAAGAGCGCGCCGCCATGCACGGCTTCAACCTGCAAATGCTGCCGGTCACGGCGCCGGGTGTGGATCAAAAAGCCACTTGGCTGCAAGTGCGCCAGTCGCGTCCAGACTATGTCGTGCTGTGGGGTTGGGGCGTGATGAACTCGACCTCCATCAAAGAAGCGCAAGCCACCGGCTACCCACGCGAAAAAATGTACGGCGTCTGGTGGGCCGGTGCTGAGCCTGACGTGAAAGACGTGGCCGATGGCGCCAAGGGCTACAACGCAGTGACGATGCAACACGGTGCTGAGCCCAACTCCAAGCTCGTCAAAGACGTGTTGGCGATGGTCCACGGCAAAGGCCAAGGAACCGGTCCGAAAGACGAAGTCGGCCAAGTGCTCTACATGCGCGGCGCCATGAGCGCGATGATCGGTCTTGAAGGCATTCGCTCAGCACAAGAGCGTTTTGGCAAAGGCAAAATCATGAGCGGAGAGCAAGTCCGTTGGGGCCTCGAAAACCTGAACCTGACGCAACCCAAACTAGACGCCCTCGGTTTTGCCGGCGTCATGCGGCCGATCAGCACCTCGTGCACCGACCACATGGGTTCGGCATGGGCGCGCATCCACACGTGGGACGGCAAGCAGTGGAAGTTCACATCTGACTGGTTGCAAGCGGATGAGCAAATCATCAAGCCGCTGGTCAAGGCAACAGCAGCGAAATACGCGGCCGAGAAAAAATTGACGCCGCGCACGCCGGCTGACTGCCAGTCGTGATCTGACGCGGGGAAGTCTTCGCGACCTCCCCGCTTGAACCCTCTGCACCCTCTGACAAATCGGATTTCAGCCCATGAGTGATTCAACCATCGTTCTCAATGTCAACGGCATCGAGGTCATTTACAACCACGTGATCTTGGTGCTGAAAGGCGTTTCGCTGCAGGTGCCAGATGGGAAAATTGTGGCGATTTTGGGTGGCAATGGTGCCGGCAAAACCACCACACTGCGGGCCATCTCCAACCTGCTCAAGGGCGAACGCGGCGAAGTCACCAAGGGCTCTATCGAGCTGCGCGGCGAACGCATTGAAAATCTTTCGCCATCTGATTTGGTACAGCGCGGCGTGGTGCAAGTCATGGAAGGCCGCCACTGCTTTGCGCATTTGACGATTGAAGAGAATTTATTGACCGGTGCGTACACGCGCAAAGACAAGGCTGAAGTGGCAGCCAATCTGGAGAAGGTTTACACCTACTTTCCTCGCTTGAAAACACGCCGCACATCGCAGGCTGCTTACACCTCCGGTGGTGAGCAACAGATGTGCGCCATTGGCCGCGCGTTGATGGCCAACCCCAACATGGTGTTACTCGACGAGCCGTCGATGGGACTGGCACCGCAGATTGTTGAGGAAGTTTTCAACATCGTCAAAGACTTGAATGAAAAAGAGAAAGTCACCTTTCTGATCGCCGAACAAAACACCCACATGGCTTTGAAATACGCCGACTACGGCTACATCATGGAAAGTGGCCGGGTCGTCATGGATGGCATAGCCAGCGACTTGGCCAGCAACGAAGACGTCAAGGAGTTTTACCTGGGCGTTGGCGGTGACGAACGCAAGAGTTTCAAAGACGTTAAAAGTTACAAGCGGCGCAAGCGCTGGTTGGCTTGAGGCACACACCATGAACCCACACTTTGACTCACTTGAAATCCGCAGCACTGCAGCGCGTGAAGCTGCGCAGCTCGCCGCATTGCCCGGGCTGATCGCTCACGCCCAACAACACAGCCCGGCTGCAGCCCTCTCGCTGGCGGGCATCCATTCCGCCAGCGTGAATTCATGGGCAGCGCTGGCCACATTGCCTGTGACGCGAAAACACACGCTGTTGGAACGCCAGCAAGCCAGCCGTCCGGGCGATCCATTTGGTGGCTTTGCCGCCGTGGTGCGGGGCCGAAAAATGCCGCGTATTTTTTCATCGCCCGGCCCCATTTATGAACCCGATGTAGCGCGCCCAGATTACTGGCGTCTCGGCCGGGCACTTTTTGCAGCCGGCTTTCGCGAAGGGGATCTGGCCCACAACTCGTTCAGCTACCACATGACACCCGGCGCGTTCATGATGGAATCGGGTGCACATGCGATCGGTTGCAGCGTCTTTCCGGCCGGCACTGGCCAGACAGAACAGCAACTGGCGGCCATTGCCGACCTCCGGCCTGATGCGTACATCGGCACGCCCAGCTTCCTGCGTATCCTGCTCGAAAAAGCGCAAGCCAGTGGCTCGGACATCTCCAGCATCAAACGGGCGCTGGTGTCGGGCGAAGCGTTTCCACCGTCGCTGCGCGATTGGTTAACGGACAAGGGCATTGCCGGCTATCAGTGCTACGCCACCGCCGACCTCGGTCTGATCGCCTACGAGACTGAGGCGCGCCAAGGCTTGGTGCTTGACGAAGGTGTGATGGTCGAGATTGTCCGACCCGGCACGGGCGACCCGGTCCCCGAGGGCGAGGTGGGCGAATTGGTGGTGACAACACTCAACCCCGATTACCCCTTGATCCGTTTCGGCACCGGCGATTTATCGGCCGTGCTGCCCGGCACCTGCCCCACCGGGCGCAGCAACACCCGCATCAAAGGTTGGATGGGGCGCGCCGACCAGACCACCAAGGTGCGCGGCATGTTTGTGCACCCAGGACAGATCGCTGAGATCGTTCAACGCTTTCCTGAAGTTCTCAAGGCGCGTCTCGTGGTGACCGGTGAAATGGCCAACGATGCGATGACGCTTCAAGTCGAAATCTCGGCTTCGCCTGAAGGCTTGGCAACGCGCATTGGCGAGGCCATCCGCGACGTCACCAAACTACGTGGCGGTGTCGACCTGATCAGCCCGGGCAGCCTGCCCAATGATGGCTTGGTTATTCAGGATGCTCGGAGCTACGCGTAGCCACCGCACGGCGTGCGGGTAAACCTTTGTACAAATCTTCAGGCTCAGGCGTCAAAAACAAAGGGATCTGTGTTTCACTTCTTCCTTCACAAATAACGAGGTCTTCATGTCTTTGCAATCAACACCGCGCCGCGCCCTGATGCGCGCCATGACCCGGACACTCGGAATCGCCACGCTCACGTCCATTTCAGCACTGCTGACCTTACCGTCTTTCGCCCAATCCACTTGGCCGACCAAGCCGGTCAAAATCGTCGTGCCTTTCGCCGCAGGCGGCACCACCGACATCTTGGCGCGCGCCATCGCTCCGGAGTTATCCAAGGCCTTTGGACAGGCGTTCATCATCGAAAACCGCGGGGGTGCTGGTGGCAATATTGGCTCCGATGTTGTGGCGAAGTCACCGGCTGACGGCTACACGCTCCTGATGGGCACGGTTGGCACGCACGGTATCAACCAGTCGCTGTACTCAAAAATGCCGTTTGACCCGATCAAAGATTTCGCCCCCATCACACTGGTCGCCGGCGTCCCAAATGTCATGGTGATGAACGCGGAAAAAGCCCGCATGCTGGGCATCAACAACGTGTCCGACTTCATCAAATACGCCAAGGCACATCCGGGTAAATTGAACATGGCCTCCAGCGGCAACGGGACCTCGATTCACATGGCTGGCGAGCTGTTTAAAAGCATGACCGGTACCTTCATGGTGCACTTCCCGTACCGCGGCTCCAGCCCTGCGCTGCTTGACTTGGTCGCAGGAAATACCGATGTGATGTTCGACAACTTGCCGTCGTCTTTGCAACATATTAAAAGTGGCAAGCTGAAGGCTTTTGCCGTCACCAGCAGCCAGCGTTCAGCCGTTCTGCCAGACGTGCCAACGGTAGAAGAAGCCGCCAAGCTCAAAGGCTTCGAAGCCAGCAGTTGGTTCGGCTTGTTGGCGCCAGCCGGGACATCGCCTGACATCATCCACCGCATTCAGGTGGAAGTCGCGAAGTCTTTGAACACCCCCGCCATCAAAGAAAAGCTGCTGCTGCAAGGCGCGATTCCCAGCGGCAACACGCCACAGGAATTTGCTAAATTGATCGAGGCTGAAACCAACAAATGGGCCAAGGTGGTGAAGGCGTC
>Ga0208916_10001078_pt1 | contig 11932 bp, 18 predicted proteins | sample DEB19_08_DNA_5_FD_184523 | JGI IMG/M metagenome (GOLD analysis project Ga0208916, IMG submission 184523) | Aqueous microbial communities from the Delaware River and Bay under freshwater to marine salinity gradient to study organic matter... | ecosystem: Environmental > Aquatic > Marine >... | reverse complement strand
CGAGATATGGTTTATGCTTCTTTTGAGAACTCGGCTAGGTGCGGACTGATCCCCGCGCCGAAAAGCGAACCTGACGCCTGCCGCAAGTTCCAATTTCAGGACCGTCAGGCAAAAAGATGACCCACCCGCAAACCTGGCCCGGCACGGCCATCATCAAGACTAGGCACAACGCTTTTGACTGGCGCGGCCAGCCTTCCCAGATAGTCGCCAAACACCCCAACGAGTTCAAGCACGGCACGCACAGCGCCAACGGCGTGAAAGAGCTTGCCACGACGGAACCGCGCCTGAGCCCGGCACAGAAGGCCGCCGCTGATGTGCTCAGGAAGCGCCATGGCGGGGCCTACAGCCAATCCAAATCACGGGAGCCGAGCAATGCAGCCTGATTTGTTCCAGAGCGCCAAGAAGCGCGAAAAAACCCCGTCGTTTGAGCGTGACGCACTCGGCTACCTGATCCGGTACGCACGGCGAATGAAGGGACGGCCTTTCAGTGCGGAGGATGTGACGCTGGCAGCGGCTGAGTCTGGACTGTCGCCGATCGACCTTCGGCAATGGGGCGTGATCTTTCAGCAGGCCGCGAAGGATGGGCATATCCGGCGCTCTGAGGTGCTTTTCCGGCGGGCGATGGGGAACGGGTCGTTGGCTCCGGGGTTGGTGGCGGCATGACAAATCCATGGTTTCGCATGTATTCCGAGTTTGCGAACGACCCAAAGGTTCAGATCATGAGCGAGGCCATGCAGCGCCGTTACATCATGCTGATGTGCTTACGTTGCAGTAACACACTTGTAACGTTACATGAAACCGAAATTGCGTTTCATCTTCGCATTAGTAACGATGAAATGGCCGAAACAAAGGCACTTTTCATTTCCAAGGGGTTCATTGATGAATTTTGGAATCTGCTGAATTGGGACAAAAGGCAGTTTGCCTCTGACCGCAGCGCGCCAAGGGTAGCAAAGCATCGGGCGCTACAAAAGGAGAAGCGCACCGCCGATGTAACGTTACAGAAACGCAAAAGTAACGCCCTAGATACAGATACAGATACAGATACAGATACAGATACAGATAAAAGACACACGCAGAGCGCGCCTGACGGCGCGGCGCGCGCATCCCCGTCGATGGCTGCAGCGATTTGCATGGTCCTGAAGGCTGAAGGCATTGCCTCCGTGAACCCTGGACACCCGGACCTGAAGGCATTGATCGATGCAGGAGCGGATGCCGGGATGTTCGCCAGCGCCGGGAAATCAGCCCGTGAACGAGGCAAGGGCTTTGCCTACGTGTTGGGCACCGTTCGCGGGCAAATGCGGGACGCTGCGGCGACAGCAGAAAGCGGGCTTTCAGCCGCTGCCGAAAAGGATTCCGAGACGCCATATCAGCGGTCAATGCGGCTGCGGATGGAGGAGGTCTCCCCGGGCCTTGCGAAACCGGCACCTGGGTCACGAAAACCCACCCAAGTCGTTGAAATTTTTGAGGCGCCACCGCTGCGCCTGGAGGCCTGAAATGTCGTTGCCTATTGCGTGGGTGGACAAGATTTTTACCAAATTGACGCTGCTTTACGGCCGTGAATTTGTGGCCCGCTGGGAGGGGATGACGATTGCCGACGTCAAGACCGATTGGAGGCATGAACTGGCAGGGTTTGAGCACCACCCAGAGGCGATTCACTTTGCTCTGCAAAACCTGCCCCCCGAGAAGCCGCCGACCGTGCTTCAGTTCCGAGACATGGCCCGCCGCGCACCAGCCCCCGATGTTCCGCGCCTTCCTGAGCCGAAAGCAAACCCATCCAGGGTAGCCGAAGAACTCGCAAAGCTTGCGACAACGAAAACGCAAGTATCTGAACCAGTGGATCACAAGGCGTGGGCAAAGCGACTGATCTCGCGCCATGAGGCTGGAGAACGGTTGAACATGACGACTCTGCGATTTGCGCGCGAAGCGATCGGGATTGAAGGGGCGACAGCATGACCGCCTGGCCCCCCACCCCAATGACACCCATCAGCATGGACGAAATCCGCTGCACGCTGCGAGATGTGAGCCTTGCGCAGATCATGGCTCTGGCGCACGACGACGGCGCCGGCTGCCTGGTCTGGGATGGCTACGCGCTGCAGGGGATGCCGCAGATTCGGATTGACTACCGGGCATGGCCCGTGCGCCGGCTGATCTGGGAACTGGTGCATGGCCCGATCAAGCGCGGGCACCAGATCGGTGTTTCGTGCCCGGACCCGATGTGCATCCATCCTGACCACTTGGTTTCTCGAACCAAATCGCAGATCCAGCGCGGGCGAATCATGCCGATGTCAACCCGCACACGCATCGCCTTGACCAAGCGCGCGAGGTCATCCCTGACGCCTGAGCTGGTGCGCGAAATCCGGGCAAGCGACTTGCCAAGTATCGAAATCGACCGGCAAATCGGCATGAGCGATGGCTATGCATCGCGGATTAGGTCTGGGATTGTGTGGGCGGATTTGTCGAGTCCGTTTGCTGGGTTGGGGGCGCGATCATGAACCGTGTCGAATTTGGAGATTGCCGCGACACGATGCGCGCCTGGGCTGCTGCTGGCGTCAAGGTGCAGACCTGCGTGTCCAGTCCGCCTTACTTCGGCCTGCGCGACTATGGGCATGACGGCCAGATCGGTCTTGAGGCCACGCCAGCCGAGTATGTCGCTGCGATGGTTGAAGTGTTCCGCTGCGTGCGTGATGTGCTGGCGGATAACGGGACGTTGTGGCTGAACATCGGCGACAGCTACGCGAGCGCGTGGGCGATGCCGGGAGGTAGACGCAACATCGCCGGACAGGGATCGCTCGAAAACGGCAAGCGCGAAGCCCGCCCGAATCGGCTTGTCGGCGGGCTGAAAGAAAAAGACCTGATCGGCATTCCCTGGATGCTCGCCTTCGCCTTGCGCGCCGACGGCTGGTATCTCCGGCAGGACATCATTTGGAGCAAACCAAACCCCATGCCGGAGAGCGTGCAGGACCGCTGTACCAAGGCGCATGAGTATATCTTTCTATTGAGCAAAGGGCCTCGATATTATTTTGACGCGGAGGCGATTAAGGAGCCCTCTTCTAAATTTGAAAAAGAAGGGCCGAGACCGAAAACCCAGCCCAATGGGTTGAGGGCGGACGATGCTAAAAAATTAGGTGGGTTTCAAATGCAGGTAACAGAGACCCGCAACCGCCGCAGCGTCTGGACCGTCGCAACGCGCCCGTACAAGGGCGCCCACTTCGCCACCTTCCCGCCCGCCCTGATAGAGCCCTGCATTCTGGCTGGATCGCGCCCCGGTGATGTGGTGCTGGACCCATTCTTCGGATCTGGCACGACCGGCATGGTGGCTCAGAACCTTGGGCGCCGCTGGCTGGGCTGCGAACTGAACCCGGCATACAAACCGCTGCAGGATGAACGGCTGCGGCAGGGCGGCCTGATTCTGGAGGCCGCATGAATGTGCGAATGCTGCCAAAACGCCCAGCTTGCCAACCTGGCCAAGGCGTGCAACACGCGGCTGGCGCAAAGATTTACCGCGTAAAGGTGAGTTCCATGAATACGACTTCAGAAGTTTTAGAAAAACTCAATGAGATTCTTGAGTACGAAAGTGAAACCGGCTTATTCACTTGGAAAGTGAGTCGGAAGGGTTGCACAAAAGGGAAGTTTGTCGGATCTGTTAATCCGCGAGGATACGTTTGCATTCATGTTCTTGGAAAATATTTTCAAGCTCACAGACTGGCGTGGCTGATGGTGCATGGTGAATGGCCAAAGCAACAGATTGACCACATAAACAGAATCAAGACAGACAACAGAATTGCCAACCTCCGAGAGGCGTCACACACGCTGAACCAGCAGAATAGAGTGAAGGCCTTGCGGAACAACTCTCTTGGGGTCATTGGCGTCAGCAGGCACAACTCGGGATTCCAGGCCCGAATAGGTGTAAATGGGATGGTCAAATCGATTGGTGTTTTTAAATCAATCGAAGAGGCGAGTGCCGCATATAAAGAGGCAAAGAATCACCTTCACAAAAATGCAGTTCTTGAATGACTTGCGATTGTTGCGAAAATTCCAGGGCTGGGCCGGAATATCCTATGCACGATCCATCATGTATATATTGCGGAGCACGTTTAATATGGAAAATCCAACGCAAACCGATCGGTCGGGAAGAGGCGATGGCGCGCTGCCGGAAGGTGCTACAGGATTGGCTGCACTACGGGCACAGCGAGGCGGAGCTGCGCAAGCTGGCGAAGCTGGAGGCGCTGCCCGTGGCGCCGGAATCGTCAACCGGACGCGGAAAGCTTGGGAGGTGACATGCTGATTCTTGGTCTTGATCCGGGATCGAGCACTGGCGTCGCAACGTTCATTGATGGCGCTTTGGTTCATCTGCGCACGGTTGACCCTGCAGAAATGATTGACGCGATCAGGCTGGCAAATCCGCAGCGCGTGATCTTCGAAGATTCGCGCCTGCAGTCGCATACCTGGACGCAAGCGAAAACCCGCGCGGCAGCCCTGAAGATGGCGCGCAACGTTGGAGAAATCGATGCCTGGTGCAAGTTGATTGTCGCGACATGCGATCGGCTTTCGATAGCTGCCCATGGGATCAGCCCGAAAGGCAAGGGCGCGAAGCTGGACGCGGCGCAGTTTGCCGCAGCGACTGGATGGGTTGGAAAGTCGAATCAGCACGAGCGTGATGCGGCGATGTGCGCGTTCCCGTATCGGGGTGCAGTATGAAGCTGAAGATTATTTGGCAGTCCCCCAAGCTGTTTTACTGGGCAGGCCTGTATCTGAAGGTCGGGGACAAGCGGTACAGGATCCTGAAATCCGGGCTTGATGGGCTTGCCGATGCCATGCGGGTTGATGACCGGAAATTCCGCACGACGTTTGATGTGGCCGACCAGATTGGCGGCATGGTGAAGGTGACGGTGAAACCCATGGAAAGCGCAAAGCATGAAGAAGCCTGAGCATCAAATCGAGCAGATCAGCATCGAGGCCTTGGTGCCCTATGCCCGCAACAGCAGGACGCACAGCGACGCCCAGGTGGCGCAGATCGCGGCCAGCATCCGGGAATTTGGGTTCACCAATCCGGTGCTGATCGACAAGGATGGCGGGATCATCGCCGGCCATGGCCGCGTGATGGGCGCCCGCAAGCTGGGGTTGGCCGAGGTGCCGTGTATCCGCCTGGCGCACCTGACCGACACGCAGAAGCGCGCCTACATCATCGCGGACAACAAGCTGGCACTGAACGCGGGATGGGACGACGAACTGCTGGCGATTGAATTTGCCGAGCTGGCAGACGCGGGTTTCGATAACCTGCTTACCGGCTTCACGCAGGACGAGATCGACGCGCTGACGCCCGAGCAAATTCCCGAAGGCTTGACCGACGAGGACGCTGTGCCCGAGGTTCAGGCCGAGCCGGTGAGCAAGCTGGGCGACGTTTGGCTGCTGGGCAAGCATCGGGTGATGTGCGGGGACTCGACCAGCATTGATGCGGTGGAAGCGCTGATGGATGGAAACGCCGTCGATATGGTTTTCACTGACCCGCCCTACGGCATCAGCATTGTTTCTGGCGGCGGGAAGGTCGGCGGCGGCGGCGCATTTGGCGGAAAGCGGAACGAGAAGAAGGACAAGTCGAACGTCATTCAATCGAGCAACTTCGCACCCGTTGCTGGTGATGATTCCATTGATGTTGCAGTCGAGGCCATTCAAGTCATTGCAACTCTCGGCGCAAAAGTTGAAATAATTTGGGGCGGAAATTATTACGCTGCGAGCTTGCCTAACTCATCGTGCTGGATCGTATGGGACAAGCAGAACACGGGCAACTTTGCCGACTGTGAACTGGCCTGGACAAACCAGACGACCGCCGTCCGAAAGTTTGAACACATGTGGAATGGCATGGTTAAAGCGTCCGAGCATGGTCAAAAAAGAGTTCATCCAACGCAAAAGCCTGTCGCCCTTGCTGCTTGGTGCTTTGAGCAATATGGCGATAAATGCGAAACAGTTGTTGACTTATTTGGTGGTAGCGGATCTACCTTGATTGCCTGCGAGCAAAAGAAAAAGACAGGTTACATCATGGAGCTATCCGGTTCATACGTCGACGTAATCGTCCGTCGCTGGCAGGACTTCACCGGCAAACAAGCCACGCTGGAAGCCACGGGCGCGACGTTTGCAGAGGTCGAGTCTCAAAACATGCAAGCCGTTGAATCATGAGCCTAACCCCAAAGCGCGAGAAGTTCGCCCAGGCCGTCGCCTCTGGCATGAGCCAATCTGACGCCTACCGGGAGGCGTTCAAGGTGCGCCCAGGGACGAAGCCCCTGTCCGTCAATCAGGCTGCGTCCAAGCTGATGAAAGACGCCAATATTAGTTCTAGGGTTGATCAGTTGCGCGCGCCCATCGCAAAAAAGGCGCAAATAACCCTCGAAAGCCATCTGGAAGATTTGCAGCGCCTGCGCAATATGGCGGTTAAGGCCGAGCAGTTCGGGGCAGCGATCACAGCCGAGGTGGCGCGCGGCAAGGCGGCCGGTATCGTGGTCGAGAAGGGGCAGATCAACCTCACGAATAGCGACGGGAGCCTGCGCCCGACAGTCATTACCATCCGGGCCAAAAAATGACCGTGGCCGAGGCGTTTCTGGACCTCCCGCCCAAGCTGGTTGACGTATTCGGCCCGGAACGCGGCGCGGTTCAATATCGCTGCGCCAAAGGAGGGCGCGGCTCTGGAAAGTCGTTTTCGTTCGCGAAGATGGCCGCGATCTGGGGCTATGCAGAGCCGTTGCGGGTGCTGTGCACGCGCGAGCTACAGATCAGCATCAAGGAGTCATTTCACGCCGAGCTGAAGGCGGCGATTGAATCCGAGCCATGGCTGGCCGCTCATTATCAGGTAGGTGTCGATTACCTTCGCGGTGACAACGGGACCGAGTTCCTGTTCCGTGGCCTTCGCAATAACGTCAGCAGCGTGAAGTCCACGGCTAAGATCGACCTAACCATCGTAGAGGAGGCCGAGGACGTTCCAGAGGCGTCCTGGCTGGCCCTGGAGGCTACGGTGTTCCGCCAGCCAAAGGCGGAGCTGTGGGCGATCTGGAATCCGCGCATTGATGGCAGCCCAGTCGATCAGCGATTCGTTAAGAAGCCGCCGGCCAATGCGTTGATCGTTGACATGCAATGGTGGGATAACCCATTCTTCCCGGAAGGGCTGGAGACGCTGCGCAAGCGCGAACAGGAGCGGCTGGACCCGGCGACCTATGCCCACGTCTGGGAGGGCGCCTACCTGACGAACAGCGATTCGCAGGTGTTGGCCGGCAAGGTCCGCGTGGCCGAGTTCCGCCCGTCCGAGGGCTGGGACGGCCCGTATCACGGACTAGACTACGGATTCGCGCAAGACCCGACGGCAGCTGTTAAGCTGTGGGTGCACGATTCGCGCCTTTGGGTTGAATACGAAGCCGGCCGGGTCGGGCTGGAAATCGACGAGACGCCGCGTTACCTGACCGAGCGCATCCCAGGCATTGAAAAGCACATCATTCGCGCCGATTCTGCCCGCCCGGAATCGACAAGCTACCTCAAGCGGCACGGCCTGCCGAACACGGTTAGCGTTGAGAAGTGGCCGGGCAGTGTTGAGGACGGCGTGGCGCACCTACGAAGCTATACTGAAATCGTCATTCACCCGCGATGTATCGAGACAATCCGCGAGACCCGCCTCTACAGCTACAAGGTGGACCGCCTGACGGGCGACATCCTGCCGGTGATCGTGGATGCAAACAACCATTGGATCGATAGCGTCCGGTATGCGCTGGCGCCGCTTATCCAGCGCCGTGACGCGGGAATGACCGGCATAAAGGTGCAAGGCCTATGACCATTGGAACCGACCTTATTCACGTTGTTGACCCGCACGCCGTTGAGCGCGCCCGCCGGCTGGACTTTGCCGTCCGCCAGATTGCGGCCGGCCTGAAAAAGTGCGACATCGTGAGCATGCTTCGAGAGCGGTTCCAGTGCAGCTCGAAGACCGCCTACCGGGTGGCTGAAATGGCTTTTGATCTGGCGGGGCCGACGAAATGACCCCCACACAAGAACGCGCCCTACTGGACGCCACGGCAAAGGGCCTCGACACCGACCTGCGCAAAGCCTATCAGGACCTGATCCAGCTCATCCGCGACGGCGTGCCGCCGCGTGACGCCGTGGACCAGATCATGGAGTCCTTTTCCAAGGAATACGCGCAGCTTCTGGCCACGGCCTTCAGCGGCGTCATGGCCGCATCGATCGGAACCGAGGCAGCCATGGCCATGGAAGTCGGCACGGTGCAGTTGTCCGCGAAGCTGTACGCGCAGTCCCAGACCGTTTCCCAGGTGGTGCAAGGCATTGCGGATAAGCACCTGAAGGGCTTTTCAGATGCCCGCGCGCTGGCGCTGCAACTGTTCGAGGGCTACGGATTCCGCCCGCCCGATGCGGAGCCGCTGCAATTCAACCCAAGCAACCCGGCATTGCCGAAGTATCTGCGCGAGGCGCTGCTCTCCGATTCAGGGATGCAGGGCCAGATGACCAAGGCGTTCGCCAAGTTGCAGGTTGACGGCCTGAAGTCGGAAGCCCTGCGCGCAGCCTACGCGCAGGTGTTGGACGCTCTGGACAAGGTGCAAGAGGGTGCAGGGCAGGACTTGCTGGATAAGCGGCTCAAAATCGCGTTCTTCGAGCGCATGAGGTACTTCGCCAATCGGATTGTGCAGACCGAGATTCACAAGGCCTACATGAAGCGCGAGGCGCAGCTTCTGATGGATGATGAGGAAGTCGAGTTCGTGCAGATCAGGCGCAACCCCAAGTCGGACAGCGTGTGTATCTGCGCACTGTACGCTGGCAGGGACAAGTATGGTCTTGGGAAGGGTGTGTATCCGAAGCGGCTTGCACCAGTTCCAGGATTTCATCCGCACTGCAAATGCGTAATTTCTCCACGACTTGACCTGACCGGGCGCACGGCGAAGCCAGAAAACCCGGAGGCCGACCGATACTTCCTGAACTCGGTCGGGCAGTCAATGGCGGCCCGGATCACCGGGAGCGCGGACAAGCTGGCCCAGGTCATGCGCTCTGGCGATGCGACGCAGGTCTATAACGCCGGAATCCCCGGCCCGTATCAGGTGCGGACGGTCGGGGCGGTGACTAAGGATCCGGCGTAGGCGTCGGGGTCGGGGTCGGCGTGGGCGGAGGATACCGGGTCGCGTCCTCGGTCGATTCCGTCAGTTCGCACCGGATGGTCATGAGCTTATAGGCGTCCAGGCGATCCTCGTCTGTGATCGTCTCCCGGTAGCGTCCGCCCAAGTCCTGAATCGCCACCATGATCGCGGATTCAAGTGTGAACAGATCATCGTAGACCGTCTCCAGCCCCTCGGACTTGGCGGTCTGCGCTCCGAAATAGATCAGCGTCTCGATGGTGCGGTTCCCGTAGGGCTTGCCCGGCGTCAGTCGCGATGGAACCAGACGGATCAGCGGATAGTCCGCCGGGCTGATGTTGGCCTCAAGCCCGATCTTGCACGATGCGACGCCAGGGATGGTGGCCAGCGAATCACGCGCGGCCGTGAGTGTGGTCATGGCAGTCATCAGCCGCGCTCCAGAGGAATTGAAAAGATGCCGAAGCTGTCAACGGTCCCATCGGCCTCTGCAGCGTCGGCTGCGGCCTGCACCTGGGCTTGGGCCTGCGCAATCTGCATCTCGCCGCGGTAGCTCTTCAGCTTGGCCGTGAAAAGATCCTCCGCATCGGCCTGATTCTCCAAGCACACGATGATATAGGCCCGCAGGACGGTCAGGCGCTCGGTCCAGAACGTATTGAATGTGCCCATGACGGCGACGTCCGCAATCGCGCGGGTTTCCATCGCCTGAGTGCAGAATTTCGCCAGATAGGCATCGGGGTAGGTGTAGGTCGTGCTCATGCGCTTTCCTTGATGGCTGCGGTAACGATGGCTGTAAATTGGACGATGGCCGCATCCGCCGCCCGCTGCATGTAATTGTCTCCCCGGTATCCGGGATGGTTCACAAATTTCGCAAAGTGAGATGCTCCGCCACCAGTCCAGCGCAGCGCCTTTTTGTTCTTCGGATAGATACGGTGCGGAGGGGTTCCGAAGATGACAAACTTGTCATAGCTATCATCTGTGCCTTTGATCCGAGTCCCTAGCGGATCGTGGCCGACCTCGCGCCCGTGCGGGATGCTCCGGTTATAGAGACTGCGGAACAGCGCGCCGGTTTTCGAATGGCGGCCAGCGCCCTCCTGTGCGCGGTCATAGGCGACCTGAGACATGCGCAGGATCACCGAGCGCTCGATGGCCGGCGTTAGCTTGGCCAGATCGGTGATCAGCTTCTCGACGCCCTGGACTGTTACGGTGATTGCCATTACAGATACCCGATGAAGTTATACGATTCTGAGGGCGGCACGGTTTCACCGCTCAGGCCTTCGCCTGCAATGTCCGATTCAGTGATTCCATCGAGGTACTGATCCGTGTCCACGGTCAGCTCGTAGAGATAGTGGGGAGCCGCTCCGTACATGCTGCACAGCGGGTTAAATTGTCGATCAATGTCTGTGAGAAGCCGGTACCCGTTAAACACCAGCTCCGCCGTCGTGTCGCCATGATCAGTCACGAACACCCCCGCAGGCAGCGCAACATGGGTGCGCGCCGCGATGAAGCTGTATGAGTTGTCATCGTTATTGAAGACCGGCCGCGCCTGCTCGTGGATAGCATAGCCGTCCCGCACCAGTGGGCTGCAGACGCCATAAGCCGATGCGGTCAAGTAGTTCGTCTCAGCCGTGGCGATGGTGTCATAACAACCCCCCCACCCGGTCAGCATCGTCAGCTTGTCGCTGAAGGCGGTGGAAATTTGCGGTTGTATGAATGCGTCCCTGGCCGCCGAATAGGCGTGCCACTGAACATCCACCTTATGCAGGTCGCTGCCGATGTGGCAGACAAAAACCGTGGTGTTGATGTCCTCCGTGACATCAAGGCCCGATACCGTCTGGCGCGGCAAATCCACCTCTCCACCGTCGAAGGAAAAGGCGACGATTTTCTCCTCAAGCAATGGGTTTTCCTCGAATTCGCCGTAAAGCGTCGCCAGGCGGTGTACCAGCCGGCCCTCGCTGACCAGCATCAGGCTGGCCGACGACTGGCTCAAGGATAGCTTGTAATGGCATCCCATGACGTGGCCGTTTTCCTTGGTGTACCAGCATGTGTTGTGCGCCTCGCTTCCGTCTGCGTTGAACGACCATCCCATGGACGTCGTGTAGGGCTGCTTTCCAAAAACCTCAGCCATGGCGCCGGATGTCAGTAACTGCACTACGCCGCCTGTCGTGCCTGCCGGCATGGCTGCCCCGGTGGGCACGCCGCCGAAGTCTTCCACGGCGTGCTTGACAGCATCGGTGGGCGAATCAGCGGAGGCCCTGCTAATCGGCAGCGGCATGGCCCGAACGCCGCTTGATGCGCTGATTTCCACCAGCCAAGGCACGCCAGCGATCATCATTACCCCGTGGCACAACGCCCAACTGCTGGCGTAATTCACCACATTTCCCCTGCCCAGCACGATCTGAACCACCTTTGCCATCTGCCCGGAATACATGCTTGGAAAAATGGTCCTGTATTGGTTGCCCGCGTTTCCTAGTTTGGGCTCGTCATTGAATGCGCCAGGGCTTTTGGAAGGGTCAGAGTGAAGCGGGTACTGCCAGGCGTTCGATGTCGGGCGGTAGGCCCTGAGCGTGTGCGATGCGGGCGGCCCCGCAAGCTCGATGACTTCGCCGCGCCGGATTACGCCGCTGAACACCACGGCGCACGGCTTCGGGTGATCTACAAACCCGATCACCTTTGGCTTTGTCCAATCGTTGTCCGTGAATCCGACGATCACCCGGTCGCCGACCGTGAACACTGCGGAGTTGCACTCCATGTAAACGATTGGGACATTCTTCAGCGTGGTCCCCTGGTTCACATCCAGCCGTTTTGCGCTGGACTTGGCC
>Ga0208916_10001077_pt1 | contig 11937 bp, 13 predicted proteins | sample DEB19_08_DNA_5_FD_184523 | JGI IMG/M metagenome (GOLD analysis project Ga0208916, IMG submission 184523) | Aqueous microbial communities from the Delaware River and Bay under freshwater to marine salinity gradient to study organic matter... | ecosystem: Environmental > Aquatic > Marine >... | reverse complement strand
GTGCCGGCGTAGGCCGCGATCAGGCCAATGCCGAGAATGAAGCCGAAGTCACCCACACGGTTGACCAAGAACGCCTTCATGTTGGCAAAAATGGCTGTCGGTTTGTTGAACCAGAAACCAATCAGCAGATAGGACACCAAGCCCACGGCCTCCCAGCCGAAGAACAGCTGCAGCATGTTGTTGCTCATGACCAGCATCAGCATGGAGAAGGTGAACAGCGAGATGTAGGCAAAGAAGCGGTTGTAGCCGGCGTCTTCTTTCATGTATCCGATGGTGTAGAGGTGGACCATCAACGAGACGAAGGTGACCACCACCATCATCATGGCGGTCAAGCCATCGACCAGAAAGCCGATTTCCATCTTCAGGCCGCCAACGACCATCCAGGTGTAGAGCGTTTCGTTGAAGCGCGCGCCATCGATGGCGACACTTTGCAGCGTCAGGGCAGACAACACAAAGGCCACGAACACGCCCAGAATGGTCAGGCTGTGGGTCAAGCGGCGACCGATCAGGTTGCCACCCAAGGCAGTGCCCAAAATACCGGCCAGCAAGGAGCCGACAAGCGGTGCCAAAGGCACAGCAAGCAAAGTGGAGGCGGATAGAGTTTGACTCATCTTGTGTTCTTATTTACTCAAAAAATGGTCGGCGAAAAATCGCAACGGAAACCGGAACTGCAAAATCGTTCAACAACATGCTCAGCCCTTGAGCGTGTTGAGTTCATCCACATTGATGCTGGCCTTGTTGCGGAACAAGAGCACCAAGATGGCCAAGCCAATCGCAGACTCTGCAGCGGCAACGGTCAGGATGAAGAAAACAAATATCTGGCCGGCCATGTCGTTCAGGTAATACGAGAACGCCACGAAGTTCATGTTGACGGCCAGCAGCATCAGCTCGATGGCCATCAGCAAAACAATGAGGTTTTTGCGGTTCAGGAAAATGCCGATCACCGACAGCGCGAACAACATCGCGCCGAGTGAGAGAAAGTGTCCAAGGGTGATCATGCTTTTTTCTCCTCGACTGGCGCGACAACGGGTTCGGGCTCAGGGGCAGCCAGGGTCGGGTTCATTTTCACGAGACGCACACGGTCTGCGCTCTTGACGCGAATCTGATCCGCCGGGTTGATCGACTTGGAGTCTTTACGCTGGCGCAGCGTCAGCGCAATCGCCGCGATCATGGCGACCAACAAAATCGCAGCGGCCACTTCCAGCGGGTACAGGTACTCGGAATACAACAGCTTGCCGAGCTCTTTGGTGTTGGACAACTGGACGGCGACCTCGCCGACGGCGAGCACAGTTCTTGGCGGTTCACTGAGGCGAAAACCGCCCATCAGCACGGCCGCCATTTGCAGCGCGATCAAGGCGCCGACACCTGCAGCCAGCGGAAAATGTTTCCAGAAACCCTTGCGCATGCCGTCAAGGTTGATGTCCAGCATCATCACCACGAAGAGGAACAGCACCATCACAGCACCGACGTAAACCAACACCAGCGTGATGGCTAAGAACTCGGCTTTCAGCAACATCCACAGCGCCGAAGCCTGAAAAAAGGCCAGCACCAGATAGAGCGCAGCATGAACCGGATTGCGGGCGGTGATGACTTTGAAGGCGGCGAATAAAAGCACCGCGGCAAAGGCATAAAAAAGACCTGTATGAGCGTCCATGTTGTTGTGGATTCTTTCGTGCGGGCAGCAAGGTGGTCGAAGTCAGGAGGAATCGGGAGGGCTGAGCGGGTGGCTTAACGGTTCGATTAGCGGTATTTGGCGTCAACCGCCTTGTTGGCTGCAATCTCAGCTTCGTAACGATCGCCGACAGCCAGCAACATGTCTTTGGTGAAGTACAGGTCGCCGCGTTTTTCACCGTGGTATTCGAGGATGTGGGTTTCGACAATCGAGTCCACCGGGCAGCTCTCTTCGCAGAAGCCACAAAAAATGCACTTGGTCAGGTCGATGTCGTAACGCGAGGTGCGGCGGCTGCCGTCTTCACGCACATCCGATTCGATCGTGATGGCCATGGCCGGGCAGACCGCTTCGCAGAGCTTGCAGGCAATGCAACGCTCTTCACCGTTGTCATAACGACGCAGCGCGTGCAGACCCCGAAAACGCGGACTCTGCGGCGTTTTTTCTTCAGGAAACAAAACCGTGATCTTGCTCTTAAACATGTACTTGCCCGTCAGGGCCATGCCCTTCAACAGCTCAATGAGCATGAAGCTCGAGACAAAATCTTTGACAGAAGCGACTGACATATTAATTTCTCTCAATCAAAAGACGCACGATCTGAATCTCCACGCCAGCAAGGGCCGCGGAACCGGCTTCGCCGGGCCGCAGGCGCAGCGCCCCCTCGGGGGGCAGAGAGCTACACAAAGTGAGCGAACGTGGGGGCATACAGTCACCAAATAGAGTAAGGCGTCTGCATCCAAGCCGCCACCACGATCAACCAGATCAGCGTGACAGGGATGAAAATCTTCCAACCCAAACGCATGATCTGGTCATAGCGAAAGCGTGGGAAGGTGGCGCGCACCCACAAGAAGATGGTGACCACGACAAAGGATTTCAGGCCCAGCCAGATCCAACCCGGGATCCAGTTGAAGAGTGCCGAGTCAAGTGGCGGCAACCAGCCACCCAGGAACAAGATGACGCACAGCACCGACACCAAGATCATGTTGGCATATTCAGCCAAGAAGAACATGGCGAAGGACATGCCCGAGTACTCGACCATGTGACCCGCCACAATTTCTGATTCGCCTTCAACAACGTCAAAAGGATGGCGGTTGGTTTCAGCCAAACCGGCGATGAAATACACCACGAAGATCGGAAACAGCGGCAACCAGTTCCACGACAGGAAGTTCAAACCGCGGCTGGCGGCCATGCCCTGCGCTTGACCCATGACGATATCGGTCATGTTCAAACTGGCCGAAACCATCAGCACCACCACCAAGCAAAAGCCCATGGCGATTTCGTAACTGACCATCTGCGCCGAGGCGCGCATCGCACCCAGAAAAGCGTACTTCGAGTTGGACGCCCAACCGGCGATGATGACGCCGTAAACCTCTAGCGAGGTGATGGCCATCAGAAACAGCAATCCTGCATTGATGTTGGCCAATGCGACCTCAGGACCAAACGGGATCACCGCCCAAGCAGCGAGCGCCGGCATGATCGTCATGATCGGACCCAGCACAAACAAGCCCTTGCTGGCCGCCGTCGGCATGATGATTTCTTTGGTCAACAGCTTGAGCGCATCGGCAATCGGCTGCAGCAGACCGAACGGTCCAACACGGTTCGGACCGAAACGAATCTGGGTGAAGCCAATCGCTTTGCGCTCCCACAGTGTCAGGTAAGCCACGCAACCCATCAACGGCAACAGCAAGGCAACGATCTTGATGAGCGTCCACAGCACCGGCCAGACGGTGGTCGGCCAAGCGCCACCCATGAGGCCTTGACCAGTTAGGAAAATACTGTCGATCATGCGTGGACCTCTTGCACTTGCACTTCTTTCGCTTGCTCTGGGCTAGCGGACGTATGCCGGGCATCGGCCGTCAGTTGCAGCGCTGAAGCCCGTCGCACCAAGCCATCGAGTTGGTAAATGGCGGCCACCACAGGTCGGCCAACCGGGACTGAAGGCGCCATCGCCAGTGCCTGCGTGGTGTTGCCGAGCTTGTCGGCTGGAACTTGCGTGAGGCCTTCAGTGGCTGGGCCAAAGACTTGCGCCAGCACCTCTGCAGAGGAGTCGAAATCAAAGCCTGGTAAACCGAGCATATTGCCCAGCACGCGCAAAACTTTCCAAGCGGGACGGGTTTCGCCCAAGGGCTTGACGACCGCATGAAAACTCTGGACTCGGCCTTCGGCGTTAACGAAAGTACCCGGCGTTTCAGTGAAGGGCGCGATCGGCAACAACACGTCGCAAAAAGCCATGTTGGCCTTGAACGGGCTCAACGTGACAACCATTTGCGCATGCTCTAGGCCTGCCGCCGCTTGCGCGCCAGCGGCCGAGTCGAACTCAGGCTCGTTGTTGAGCAAGATGACCGCTTTGAGTTGGCCACCCAGCATTTGTCCGGCATTCAAACCCGCGGCGATGGGCTGAGCGCCGGCCAGCTGCGCGCCCACGGTGTTGGCAGCTTCTGTGAGGTAACCCAAGGTGGCGCCGGTTTGCGTTGCAATCCAGTTGCTCAATGCCAGCAGCTGGCTGGCTTGGGCGTGGTGCGCGGCGGCGTTGCCGAGCAGAATAGCTTTGCGTTCGCCGCCGAGCAGCGACAAGGCCATGGCCTTGGCCGCAGCGCTGACAGCAGGTGCCTGCAAGCCAACCGGCAAAGCAGCACCGTTTTCTGCGGCAATCGCAGCAGCGAGTTCAGCCAGTTGCTTGAACCAGTCAGCCGGCTCAGCCATCAAGCGGCCTGCCAGTGGCAAGGCCCAAGCGTCTGCCGCTGACAACTCATGGCTTGAGACGATGGCACTGACCGCGCAACCCTTGCGGGCGGCTTGGCGGATGCGCTGGGCAAACAGCGGATGGTCTTTGCGCAGGTTGGAGCCGACGACCAAGACGCGTTGCAAGTCGCTGAGTGAGGCAATCGACGTACCCAGCCAGCGCACCGAATCACTCGGCGTGAAGTCGGCGTTGCGCAGGCGGTAATCAATGTTCTCGCTGCCCAGACCGCGCATCAAAGCGCCGGCCAGGTACAACTCTTCGACCGTGCTGTGCGGGCTGGCCAATGTGCCGATGCTGGCCGCGCCGTGGTCTGCCTTGATGAGTTTGAGGCCGTTGGCCACGTACTCCAGCGCGGTTTGCCAATCCACCGTGGCCCACTTGCCGCCCTGCTTGATCATCGGGCTGGTCAGCCGTTCATTGGTGTTCAGCGCTTCGTACGAAAAGCGGTCGCGGTCGGCTATCCAGCATTCGTTGATGTCTTCGTTTTCAAGCGGCAAGACACGCATGACCTTGTTGTTTTTGACCTGAACAATCAGGTTGCTGCCGGTCGAATCGTGTGGGCTGACCGACTTGCGGCGTGACAGTTCCCACGTGCGGGCGCTGTATCGAAATGGCTTGCTGGTGAGTGCACCGACCGGGCAGATGTCGATCATGTTGCCCGACAGTTCGGAGTCCACCGACATGCCGACAAAGGTCTCGATCTCGGCATGCTCACCACGGTGTGACATGCCGAGCTCCATCACGCCAGCGACTTCTTGGCCGAAACGAACGCAGCGCGTGCAATGGATGCAACGGCTCATTTCCTGCATCGACACCAGCGGCCCGACGTCCTTATGGAAGACCACGCGTTTTTCTTCTTCGTAGCGCGAACCGCTGCCGCCGTAACCGACGGCCAAGTCTTGCAGCTGGCACTCGCCACCTTGGTCGCAGATCGGGCAATCCAGCGGATGGTTGATCAGCAAAAACTCCATCACGCCCTTTTGGGCTTTGATGGCTTTTTCGTTTTTGGTGAAGACGACCATGCCTTGCGTCACTGGTGTGGCGCAGGCGGGCATCGGCTTCGGTGCTTTTTCGACATCCACCAAGCACATGCGGCAGTTGGCCGCGATGCTGAGCTTCTTGTGATAGCAGAAATGCGGAATGTAGGTGCCGGCTTTTTCAGCCGCATGCATCACCGTGCTGCCCGCGGGCACTTCCACTTTCTGGCCGTCAAGTTGGATTTCAACCATTGATTTGCTCTCGCTCTTGATCTTGATTTACAGGTGGCTTTAGGCGTGTGGCACTGACAGCTCGTCAACCGGGACCAAGCAGGTCTTGTGGGTGATGTGGTGCTCAAACTCAGCACGGAAATGCTTGATCATGGCGCGCACCGGCATCGCCGCGGCGTCGCCCAGCGCGCAGATGGTGCGGCCTTGAATATTGTCGGAAACCGAGTTCAACATGTCGAGATCGCTCGCGCGGCCTTGACCGTGTTCAATCCGGTCAACCATGCGCCAGAGCCAGCCCGTGCCTTCGCGGCAAGGGGTGCACTGACCGCAGCTCTCGTGCATGTAAAAGTAAGACAGACGCAGCAGGCTTTTGACCATGCAGCGGGTTTCGTCCATGACGATGACCGCGCCTGAACCCAGCATTGAGCCGGCCTTGGCGATGGAGTCGTAGTCCATGTTGGTGGCCATCATGATGTCGGCTGGCAGCACCGGCATGGAGGAACCGCCGGGGATCACGGCTTTGAGCTTGCGTCCACCGCGCACACCGCCAGCGAGTTCTAACAAGGTGGCGAAAGGCGTGCCCATCGGAATTTCGTAGTTGCCAGGGCGCTCGACATCACCGCTGATGGTGAAAATCTTGGTGCCGCCGTTGTTCGGCTTGCCGCATTCGAGGTAAGCCTGGCCGCCGTTGCGGATGATCCAAGGCACCGCCGCGAAGGTTTCGGTGTTGTTGATGGTGGTCGGCTTGCCGTACAAACCAAAGCTGGCGGGAAAAGGCGGCTTGAAACGCGGCTGGCCTTTTTTGCCTTCGAGCGATTCGAGCAAGGCGGTTTCTTCACCGCAGATATAAGCACCAAAGCCGTGTGCCGCGTGCAGCTGAAAGCTGTACGTGCTGCCCAAGATCTTGTCGCCCAAGAGGCCTGCTGCGCGGGCTTCTTCCAGCGCTGCTTCGAAGCGTTGGTAAGTCGCGAAAATTTCGCCGTGAATGTAGTTGTAGCCGACCGTGATGCCCATGGCATAGGCTGCAATCGCCATGCCTTCGATCACGATATGCGGGTTGTACTGCATGATGTCGCGGTCTTTGGCGGTGCCCGGTTCGCCTTCGTCTGAGTTGCAGACCAGGTACTTTTGACCCGGAAACTGACGCGGCATGAAGCTCCACTTCAGACCGGTCGGGAAACCAGCGCCGCCACGGCCGCGCAAGCTGCCGGCTTTGACTTCAGCAATGACCTGATCCGGCGTCATGCCTTCACCGCCATCTTGGCCCAAAATTTTGCGCAAGGCTTGGTAGCCGCCGCGGGCTTCGTAGTCTTTCAGGCGCCAATTACTGCCGTCCAAACCCGCCATGATTTGCGGGCTGATGTGACGGCCGTGGAAAGAAGTCTGCACGCCGGTGGCGGCAAACTGGGAGAGAACATGGGAAGCGGTCGTCATGGTCACTTGGCCTCTGCGGATGTCAAGCCGTCGATCAATTGATCGAGCTTGTCGTTGCTCATGAAGCTGCACATGTTCACGTCGTTGACCAGCAACACCGGTGCATCGCCGCAAGCGCCCAAGCACTCGGACTGCTGCAGCGTGAAGAGGCCATCCGCCGTGGTGCCGCCCATGGTGACACCGAGCTTTTTCTCGAGGTACGCCAGCGCCTTGTCGCCGGAGCGCAACTGGCACGGCAAATTGGTGCAAACATTCAGCTTGTACTTGCCCACCGGGTGCTGGTTGTACATGTTGTAGAAGGTCGTCACTTCGTGCACGGCAATCGGCGCCATGCCGAGGTATTCGGCCACGGCTTTTTCGCTCTCGGCGCTGACAAAGCCCTGCGCTTGCTGGACGATGGTCAGGCAAGCCATGACGGCCGACTGACGCTGGTCAGCCGGGTACTTGGCAACTTCGCGGTCAAAGAGCGCACGGGTGGTTTCTGAAATCATGGAGGTACTTAAAGTGCTCATGGATTTAGCGGTCAATCTCGCCGAACACGATGTCCATCGTGCCAATGATGGCGACGGCGTCGGCAATCATGTGGCCGCGCGCCATCTCGTCCATGGCCGCCAGATGTGAGAAGCCCGGCGGACGAATTTTCAGGCGGTACGGCTTGTTGGCACCATCGCTGACGATGTAGATGCCGAACTCGCCTTTCGGGTGTTCAACCGCTGCGTAGGCTTCGCCTTCGGGCACATGAAAACCTTCGGTGAAGAGCTTGAAGTGATGGATCAACTCTTCCATGTTGGTCTTCATGGATTCACGGTCGGGCGCAGCCACTTTGTGGTTGCTGGTGATGACCGGACCGGGGTTCACGCGCAGCCAGTCAATGCACTGCTGGATGATGCGGTTCGACTGACGCATTTCTTGAACGCGCACCAAATAGCGGTCGTAGCAATCGCCGGTTTTGCCGACTGGCACATCGAAGTCCATCTGGCTGTAAGCGTCGTAAGGCTGCGTCTTGCGCAGGTCCCAGGCAAAGCCTGAACCACGCAGCATCGGGCCAGTGAAGCCGAGACTCAATGCACGCTCTGGAGAGACCACGCCGACACCGACCGTGCGCTGCTTCCAGATACGGTTGTCGGTCAACAGTGTTTCGTATTCGTCGACGTAACCCGGGAATTTTTTGGTGAAGTCTTCAATGAAGTCGAGCAGGGAACCCTGCCGATTTTCATTCAGCTTTTCAATCGCCTTGGCGTTCTTGACCTTGCTGATTTTGTACTGCGGCATGCTGTCCGGCAGATCGCGGTAGACGCCGCCCGGACGGAAATACGCGGCATGCATGCGCGCGCCCGAAACGGCCTCGTACATGTCAAACAAGGTTTCACGTTCACGAAAGCAATAAATCAGCATGTTCATCGCGCCGCAGTCGAAACCATGCGCGCCCAACCACATCAAGTGGTTCAACAAACGTGTGATCTCGGCGTACATGACGCGGATGTATTGCGCACGAACCGGCACGTCCACGCCCATCATCTTTTCGATGGCCAGGCAGTAGGCCTGCTCGTTCGACATCATGGAGACGTAGTCGAGTCGATCCATGTAGGGTAAGGACTGAATGTAGGTCTTACTTTCAGCCAGCTTTTCAGTGGCGCGGTGTAACAGACCGATGTGCGGATCGGCGCGCTGGATGACTTCGCCATCGAGCTCAAGCACCAGACGCAAGACGCCGTGTGCAGCCGGATGTTGCGGCCCTAAGTTCAGCGTGTAATTCTTGATTTCAGCCATGTCTTAACCTTGACCCTTAACCCTTGACCGCCATAGGACTGCTCAGTCCGGCGTAGTTGTCTTCGCGAATCACGCGCGGCGTGATTTCTCGCAGCTCGATCGTCACCGGCTGGTAAATGACGCGCTTTTGCTCTGGGTCGTAACGCATCTCGACATGCCCCGTGGTCGGGAAATCCTTGCGGAAAGGATGGCCGATAAAGCCATAGTCGGTCAGGATACGGCGCAGGTCGTTGTGACCTTCAAAGACGATGCCAAAGAGGTCAAAAGCTTCGCGCTCAAACCAGTTGACCGAATTCCAGATGTCATTGACCGATGCCACCACCGGAAAGTCATCGTCTTCACAGAAGACTTTCAGGCGCACGCGCTGGTTCAAACTGACCGATAGCAAATGCGACGACACGCAGAAACGCAGACCGTCGTGAGTGCCGTTGCCGTAGTCGGAGTAATCAATGCCGCAGAGGTCAAGCAACTGCTCGAACTGACAACCTGGCGCGTCACGCAAGATCTGGGCTGCAGCCAAATAGTCAGCAGCCTTGACAACGATGGTGAGCTCACCAAAAGCAACCGTGGCGCTTTTGAGCTTGCCTTCTAAGGCGCTCGAGACGACGACTTTGAGCTGTTCGGCCGTGGCCGGATGCAATGGTCCCATCAAGCCCTCGCAATGGTGTTGGTGCGGCGAATTTTTTGCTGCAATTGAATGATGCCGTACAGCAGCGCTTCTGCGGTCGGCGGGCAGCCTGGCACATAAACATCGACTGGCACGATACGGTCGCAACCGCGCACGACTGAATAACTGTAGTGGTAGTAACCGCCGCCATTGGCACAAGAACCCATCGACAGCACCCAGCGTGGCTCAGCCATTTGGTCATAGACCTTGCGCAGAGCTGGGCCCATTTTGTTGCACAGCGTGCCCGCAACGATCATCAGATCGGACTGACGCGGACTGGGACGGAACAACATGCCAAAACGATCGATGTCGTAGCGTGCGGCGCCGGCATGCATCATCTCGACCGCACAGCAAGCCAGACCAAAGGTCATCGGCCAGAGCGATCCGGTTTTGGCCCAATTCACCACCGAGTCGTAACTCGTGGTCATGAAGCCTTCGTTGAAAACACCTTCAAGTGACATACCAGTACCTTTGTGGCGAAAACTATCGGCCGATATTCAAATGGAGACGCTCACTCCCAATCGAGCGCGCCTTTTTTCCATTCGTAGATAAAACCAACGACCAAAATGCCGAGAAAAATCATCATGGCCCAAAAACCGACAATGCCAATCTCCTTGAGCGACACAGCCCACGGAAACAAGAAAGCGATTTCAAGGTCGAAAATAATAAACAGGATGGCGACGAGGTAGTAGCGTACGTCGAATTTCATGCGGGCATCTTCGAAGGCTTCGAAGCCGCACTCATAAGGAGAATTTTTTTCGCTGTCAGGGCGATGCGGGCCCAACAACCGACCCAAAATCAGAGGCACGACACCTACTGCAAGCCCCACCAGAATAAACAACAGGACGGGGAGGTATTGTTCAAGATTCATCTTGCTGGTGCCGTTGAGGTTGCTGACAGTCAGATCAAAAACGCTGGCATGGCCAGCGTGACTTGCACGGCACTGTCAATGCCTTATTTGGTGCGGTCGGCGAGACTCGAACTCGCACAGCTTTCGCCACTACCCCCTCAAGATAGCGTGTCTACCAATTTCACCACGACCGCGGTTTTTTTCTGTCTGGACGCATGAGGAAAACTTACGTTTTGGCCTTCCAGACAGTCTCAGAGTTTACTCTGAAAATACATCAATTTCAGCTGACCACAGCCAGCCTTGATGCTTATTTTGTCGGAATTTGACCAGCGCCCGGCGCCACGGAAGCTGGCGGTACGCTCGCATCGTTGCCAGCAGCGGCTGGTGCGGAATTACCAGGGATCTGACCCGCACCTGGTACAACCGGCACCATCACAGAAGAGCCCTCGAGCACGCTGGAGCCTGGACCTGCCTTGGGACCACCGAAATAGGCCAAGGCCAAGGTGGCGACGAAGAAAACTGTCGCCAAAACAGCCGTGGCGCGCGACATGAAGTTGGCACTGCCACTGGCTCCCAACAAACTGCCCGAACCACCACTGCCGAAAGCCGCGCCCATGTCAGCACCTTTGCCGTGCTGAACCAGGATCAAGCCGATCATGATGAGAGCTGCCAACATCTGGACAGCTAGGACGATGGTCAATGCGATGTTCATAAAAACTCCTCAATACCTAAAAATCTAAGAATCTAAAAAATTAATGATGCCAAACGCTCAAGAAGCGGCGGCAGAAACAATACTCAAAAAGTCAGCCGCCTTCAGCGCTGCGCCACCAATCAGACCGCCGTCGATATCTGGCTGCGCCAGCAAGCTAGCGGCATTCGCCGCGTTCATGCTGCCGCCATAGATGATCTTCACCCGGCTAGCTTGCTCGCTGGCGGCGGCGAGTTGCGCCCGCAGCACGGCATGCACGGCTTGTGCTTCTTCCGGGCTGGCGGTCTTGCCCGTGCCAATCGCCCACACCGGCTCATAGGCCAGCACAATTTCGCTGATGCAATGACCGTTGGCGTGAATCACGGCGGCCAATTGGCGCTTCACCACCTCGGTGGTTTTGCCGGCTTCACGCTCTGCCAAGGTTTCACCCACACAAACGATCGGCGTGATGCCGACCGCCAAAGCTTGCTGCGCTTTGGCCGCCACCAAGGCATCGGTTTCGCCATGGTATTGACGACGTTCCGAATGACCGACGATGGCGTAACGGCAAGCGAAGTCCTTCAGCATGGCCGCACTGACTTCACCGGTGTAAGCACCAGCCGGCTGGCTCGAGACATCTTGCGCACCCAAAGCCACTTCAGCCAAGGCCGGCGTTACTGCGGTCAAAGCCTGGAATTGTGCAAAATACGGCGCTGGAATGCAGACCGCCACCTCACATGACAGCTCTTGCGGCATGCCTTTAGCCAAGGCAATCAAGAGCGCTTCATTGGCAGCCAAGCTGCCGTTCATCTTCCAGTTGCCCGCAATCAGTTTTGTCATCGCCAAACTCGCCCGTTACCAGGTTAAAACAATTTTTCCCACATGCTGATTCGATTCCATCAGCGTGT
>Ga0208916_10001076_pt1 | contig 11944 bp, 22 predicted proteins | sample DEB19_08_DNA_5_FD_184523 | JGI IMG/M metagenome (GOLD analysis project Ga0208916, IMG submission 184523) | Aqueous microbial communities from the Delaware River and Bay under freshwater to marine salinity gradient to study organic matter... | ecosystem: Environmental > Aquatic > Marine >... | reverse complement strand
CTTGATGATTGTTGCGCCATTCACCTTCAATTTGGTCAATGCGCTTTTCCCGCCAGCCAGGAATGAGGCGTAAGAACGATGCGATGATTTGAAGTATCGCACCGATCACTATAACTTATTTGATGTTAAGCCCAACGCCCTTTAGGAAGTTGACGATCTTCTCAAGGAAGGAATCATCAGCGGGGGTAGGGGTAAGTTTGACAATGATACGAGCGGCCAAGACAACGCCACCAACAGCGGCGACAATCTCAGTCCAATTTGAAGTAATCCAATTCCATGCGTTCATAATTAACCTCCTGGGTCAAATCCTGCCATAACCGGATCATGCGACTCGATCATGGACAGAAGCGACTTCCACGTTGGCTTCTCAACGGGAAAAGTCAAATCCCACCTCATGCTACCACCATCAAGACACAAGGCAAGGGCATCAGCCCTATCCGGCGATGCCAAGCCCCTAGAGCGCATCGAGTCCTTGGATTCCACGCCAAGCTTGCCCTTGCTATTGGTGATTGACCGGCGACAGGTCAGTTGCGCCGTCAGGTCGTCATCGTCAGGCAAAATGATCTCCGCATCCTCAATCTTCTTGGCCATGCCATACCACATCTCGGATGAGCGGTTGGTATAGGCATCGTTGTCGTAGGCAGACGCACCAAAGTTAACCCTATTGACCTGCCACCCAGACTCAGCCAAGGCATCGCACATTACCATGCCCAACCCGCTTGCGTCAGCGTAGATGTTGCCAGCTTCCAAGCCCGCCTTCTTAAACTCGACAATAAACCTACCCACAGCCGCCATCGTATCCCTTTCGCGCCATGCGATCATGGGTAACACTTTATTGCCATCCCTAATACAGAGTACGTTGGCATCTCCACCGGCGGCAAAGTCTACCCCAGCCACCCTTACGCCAGGCTTGTACTGTGGTGGTGTGTTATAGCAGTTCTGGATTTGGTTTAGGTTAATAATCAGACTCTCACTGCCTATGTCCACAAACTCGCCATAGATCATGGACCTTGTCAGCGGGTGCTTCTCACCATATCTCTGCACCACTTCGTCTATCTGCGCTTGTGTGATGTGGGGGCAGTCAAACGCCGTGACAGCGTGTTTCTGCCACATATTCGCCTCTTTGGTAAAGGCTCTGTAGAACGCACCACTGCTACCACCAGGTGATGAGGCGATTAGCAGTCGCGTTGGTTGACATCGACTGATTGCCTCGAAGAGAGGGTCGGCTACGGTCTTGGCTTCGTCCACCACCATAAGCAAAGGCGCAGTTTCGTGGTTCTCCGCATGCCAGCCTTCAGCCCTACCTGGATCAGTCGCAGAATAGCCTATAATGCGCGATGTGTTGCCGTTAGGGTGCAGATATCGGATCTCGCCAGATGTGACCTCCCAAGGGCCGCCTAGCTTAGCTATGTGCGATCTTAGGCTAGGCCAAAGCTGACTCTCTACTTGACGGAAAACTCCGGCGGTGGTTACGGCTATGGAACGCTGGAAAACAAGTGCGTGCCATAGCAAAATGGCTGAAATTACGGTGCTGGTCTTGCCAGAGCCGTTGGCAGCACGCAGGGCGACTCGACAATCTCTTTGCTCTAGGTCTGCAAGAACCTTCTTTTGCCAATCATACAAGTTGAGTCCCAATACTTTGTCTGCGAAAGGCGAGGGGCGGAGTAGGTCTTCGATAACCTCATCTGGGGTCTTCTGCGCGGACTTGGGGATTCGCTTTGCCATAGACCTCTTTTTATTTTGTGCCAGAATTATTTAGGGGGGTATATGCGATTCAAACGGGGGCTGGGGGCGTGGCGGGGGGCGTGGTGGTGTCCATGGCCTTTTGCCTTGGCTTTCGCCTCTTCATTCGAACGTGCCTAGCTTTACCAACTGCTTTTTCATTTTCCAATGGTGTTGGTGTTACAATAGTTTGCATTGCATTTGTCGCACAGTAAGTATTGTATTTACTTTTGGATTGCTCCAATGCCTTAACCTCCTGGGCATAAATAACTTGTGCTTTCTTTTCTGCTCTACGCGATGCGAGACCAGCTAGGAGTTGAGCGAAGCCAGCACCGGCGTTATGAGTGACGGAAGTATCTACAGTCAAACGACTTGAGGGAATTGCATGATGGTAGATTCTTTCGGCCAGCCATGCTTTTGCTTGCCAAGATTTTTCTCCAGCAAGTTCAATGGACTTTAGAAGGGACAATTCGTGGTTTTTCCTTGCCGTCTCCACCTTTTCACTGAATTTGGGCATGCGCTGAATCCATGTTCGAATCGTGGAAGGATTCACACCGACTAAAGCACCAGCCTTTTCAATGGTGAAACCGGAGCCGCAAGCGTCTAATATCTTTGATTCAATTTCGGGAGTAAATTTGAACTTCCCATTCTTCGCTTTATGTGCGGTTGGAGTTCCGCTCGCTTCATCCATGCCACAATCTACCACATAACTTTCCCAAAAATAATCCTTGCAATGATGCGCGCGGTTTGCAATACTTCCATTTGTCGAGGGAAAGTCCGCCTGGATTGCCCAAGGCAAAAAGAAAAGAAAGGAAGCACACGCATGAAACATCAGAAAACATATGCAACTCTTAAAGATGAGAATGGTGATTTGGTCAACACTTGGATATATGGCGAGTTTATCCACAAAAAGGATCTGTGGGCAAACTATCACATCCAAGATTTAGGCGAGGGAAATGAGGGCGGAAGATATATGCTTCAAATTGAGAATGAAGGATGGTTGGATGATGATCTGGCCAAGCTGGAGGGAATTTTGTTTGAGTGGATGGAGAATGCTTGATTAAACAAAAAGAAAGGAAAAATCACAATGAAATCAAAATGGTATAAAATCGGAAAAACTAGTGGAGAAAATTCTGGATTGGATGCCTTTCCTAGAACGGATTGGATGAAGGCAAGTGAATGTCTTGCAATCGCTCAAAAGATACTAGATGGAATTAACGATGGAGATCCAGAAATTCTGGATCTTTGCCCAAATCCTCTTTCAGGAGAATGGGCGGGAGGATCTTTGAAGGAAATCTTTGGAAGATTCCCAACACAATCAATGATGGATAATTACGAAAATGGTTATCGTGACGGATTCTTTTCGTCTTTAACTAGATGCGCTATCGGCGAAAAGACTCGTTTTTCAAAACTATAATCAAACCCAAAAGAAAGGAAACACACACAATGATAACAGAAAAAGAAAAAATGATGGACGCTCTTAGCGTCTTTATTCGCCAGCGTGCTGGCTTAGAGTTCGGAAACTATGGCGATCTGCAATCTTATCGCCAAGAGCAGAGGAGCATAACAAAAGACAGACACCAAGCTTTTGAGTTGTTTCGTTTTATTTGTCGCTCTGAATCTATAACCGCCGAAAGAATCAAGGCAGAGGCTTGCAATCGGTTGGAGTGGAAAAATGACAGGTGGGAATATACAACTGGTCAATACTTCCCGACTGAGTATAGGCGTGCGGTTTGCGGTATGCTCTCAGCGGTCTTGTGGAATTGGTTTCGGGAGGAATGCCAATGCCAAACGAGAGAGAAAATTCAAGCGTCAGCGAAACGCGAGTTTAGCAGAGCAGTAGCGAAGAGGTGGTTCCAATGATCTGCTTCTCCATCTACACCCGCGCCGGTTCCTTCATCCAAAGATTCACCACCTTAGAGCGTGCTGAATTATGGCGGAGGTTTATGGGACCAACTGAATACACAATAAGAAAGGAGGTTTGGTGATGAATATCAGTATTGCCTTCGCTCATGGGTTGATCCTCGGCAGTCTGCTGACTGCTTGGGTGGCCTTCATGCTTCGGAAATAAGTTTTCCCTCGTCCATCCTCTTAAACGAGGGTGGGAGAGGTCAAACTCGATAGAGATGGCCTAATAAACAATAAAGAAAGGATACACACATGACAAAAGAACAGGAATTGAAATGGAAAGTAGATTACTTAAAAGAAAGTTTGAAGCAGATTAAGGGGACTATATGGGCATCCAAAATGGGTCATTTGCAAAAAGATTGGGTAGATAAAAAAATGTTGGATTCATTTTGCGATTTAATTGATAACTCGCTTTACAATGCAAAATAATCCTTCCTCGTCTCTCCCCCGCAAGGGGAGAGCGGAGGAATGATCCCAGGCGATAGCCTGGACAATCCTAACCAAACAGCAGCGCAGCCGGTGACGGGTGCGTGAATGGAAAGAAAGGGATACACATTATGATAAGAATCGGATTATTGCCACGGCCTTGGAGTGGCCATCACCCAAGAAACGGGACTTACTCTCCATTGATTAAGGCAGACATTCAGAAAGTAAGCACAAGCAGAAAAATCGGATGGCGTTCAATCATATTTGTAGATGATTGCAATATGGTGACAAGCCATCATCCCACTAAGTCTTCAGCAGAAAACTTTGCTGAAGGGATGCTGGATGTGTACACCAAAACACACTACATATCCAAGTAACAAACCTACAAAGGAGAACGCATGACACACCCCAAACAATTAGATGAAGTTGGAATAACCGAAAGCTATCTTAGGAAGATGGCCAAAAAAGAAGGCGTATCATACAGAACATTGGTTCAATTATCAATGGAGGAATGGGGGAAACATACGCTTGGAATGATTAACAAGATAGTGGCTGAAGATATTAAGAAAAGATAACAACCCCGCCAAGGGTTCCATCCCCTTAGCCCATAAACGGCAGACCAGGCATTCCGCCTTTACAATAAACGGCAGCGCAGCTTATAAGGAATCAATCAAAATATGACCGAAGACCAAATCATCAAAGCCTACCTTTCGCGCCTAGGCAAGAAGGGCGGGAGCGTTACCGGCCCCACCAAGGCGCGCAAGATGGGCAAGGAACACTATCAAACGGTAGCGCAGAGGCAGCGGGAGCGTTGGGATAAGTGGCGGCTACAAAACGGAAGGCCAGCCATTAAACGGGAGCGTAGCCTTTCGCGGGAGCGATAGCCCTATAAGGGGTGTTTAGAATAGCCCTATAAGGGTGCTATAAGGGGCGTATAAACGGAAGCCTAGCGACCTATCCGGCAGCAACACGCTCGGTTGCCTAGCGGAAGGTCAGGCATTGGAAGCTTTTCAACCTTAAATTTGACCACCGGAAGGTCTCTGGCATCACGTTTGCCACCAAAACGCCTAGAAACGGCCTTAGAACGCGTTTTTCGGGCATCCTGGCGCATTGTTTTACCAGTTGGCGCAGCTCCAGAAACGTGGGGTTAGCTTACTAGGCGGCTTAGAGTCGCACTGATGCCTAGCCCTGAAGCTACGCCTGCGGTCTGGGTTAGACTTCTTGATGGTCATGTCTGGATCGCCATACCGGATAGTCTTTGACTGCCCATTCTGGCAAGCCCTTACTCTGAACTTCTTGCTACCACCAGGGGTACGCACAGGTTTGTTACAAGGTAATTCGCTCATTCGTTTCCTTTCAATTGGCTGCTCAACGCCGCAATCCTAGCCTGATGGCTAGACAGAAACTCTCCCAACTCCTCCAGATCCTCAGTAAGCGTAGCCATATTCGCTTCATAAACCTCTCTAGAGCAGTTCGCAAGTATATCACCAAAGAACCTATCAACTAACCCAATAGTCTTATGTAAACGGCTGTTCTCGGTTAAGAGCAGTTCGATATAGGCCCAAGCCAGGTCAGTCTTTAGGGGCTTCAAACCCGCCCTTCTTAGCCTTCATAAGCTTCCACACTCTTGGCTTAATGGTGGATTCGCTCTTCGGCCTGCTGATACCAAGTTTCTTCCTGCGGTTGATGTTGGCGTATAGTCCTTGTTTCATGTGTGTAGTATAGCATGACCTGCAACTCCCCCAACCCCCATCGGTAGACCCGATGCAACCCCAACCCAACCCCGCTGAAGCTGTTTTTGTTTTGCTTTCCGAAACGCTACGGGAAAGAGCGTAGCGGTAGGGGTAGGACGGACCAAGGAGTCCTACCTCTACTTTCCCTTCGCGGATTGTATTGTCTTTATATTATAATGGACTTCATAGTGTAAGCTTCAGTAACTTTTCAGCGCAGGCTTCAGTTCAAAATTCAGCCTGGTTTGCAGTATATAACCCGTTCTCCTTCAGTATCTTTCCAGCCTTGGTCAGTCTTTCAATGTACTTGTAGCAGGTGCGTTCACTGACTGAAAGCTTCTCTGCAAGGTGCTTCACAAGTTGGTTGGCAACCCAATCCTTGCTACCCATTTCAATCAGAAGGCGTTTATCATCAATGGATTTGTTCGTATTCTGACGCTTCAGTTTGTCGGGGTTCAGTGCGTAGTTGGCCTTGAATATGGGGTAATGCCACTGAATGACGAAGCTGTCCACTGGCGGGAAGTTTCTTAGTGTAATCTCGCAACTGAAGCTGCGTTCATCCTCTTCATGTGCGGTCAGTACAACCAGGGTGTCTGGGTTACGGGCAAATACACCGGAGCCTGAGAAGCGGTCAATGGACTCTGCGCCTGACTTGTTGCCCTTGCTGAAGTGATGGCTCAGTATCACTGAAAGGTCATGGCGCACCGCCAAAGCCTCAAACTCATTCATTAGGGTAGCCATATCACCGGCGTTATTCTCATCCTTTTCTCCCATCAGCATGTAATTTGGGTCTAAAATGATCGCCTGATACCCCTTCCCATCGATATGTTTCTCTATAAGGGGTCGGATAAGGCTAAAGTCAGCAGCGTGGCCCCTGAGCGTCCAAACGTCAAAATCCTTAACCTGCTCATCGGTTAGCCCTTTGGCCTTGACCACATCGGCTAGGCGGTTGCGGAAACTCCACTCTTGAATCTCAAAGTTAATGAATAGCACCTTAGCCTTATGGCACTGTTGACCCCACCACTGAGTGCCTGAGTAAATGGACAATGCTAGGTCAATCAACGCCCAACTCTTGAATGACTTGCTTCCTCCGCCAAGAAGCAGCTTCCCACCTCTATGCAGTATGCCTTCAATTAAAACCTGTGGCTCCTGTAGTGGTTCACGCATCAAATCAGCGTATGACTTGATCGGCGGCCATTGGTCCACTGGTTGCTTAACCCCCAAACTTATTGCTGGCTCTATCATTTTGAGGCTACAGATTTTGAAATGGACTCAACCAAATCCATTCTTGATTTAACCCAATTAGGATCGCTTGAGCCTATAAAAAATTCTGCAATGTCTGGATTAAAATGACTTGTTGCAAACATGGCATCTAGAATTGACATATAAATTCCATAAGGAACACCAGTTCCGTCATCTTTACAAACCACATATACTTTATTTATCATTTCCCCTCCTTGCAGAACCATAAAAGGCTCTGCATACGTTCGTTTCTTTTGGCACCTGGAATCCTAACCGGTTGGCTAGGTTTGAAAGTTGCAGGATCGCATCCAAGCGGAACAAGGAAAGCTTTTAATTGTTCCAACCATTCTTTCTTGGGTGGCATTTCAAACCAACCATGCAAACTCTTCCCCGCCGTGTCGACCACGGCAAACATTTTCATGCGGAACAAGTCGCGCATAAGCTGGAACACCGCACCCATTTGCGGCTTTGTCAGCGTGTCTGACTCGACAACTAAGTATAAACGCACATCAACAGTGTCATTAGATCGGCTAATAGTTGCTGGCTTGAACACTGCGCCGGTGGTGAACTGACCAATGGGTTCCTCCAACCCCCTCCATTCTTCCGCAAGCCGGAAGTTCTGCGGATGCCTTCCGCTGTCAGTGATGTTACCAATCCACAGATTGTCGGCATCATTAAACAGCGATAAGAATGCCTTGTATTGCTCCTGTGGAGTCTCCAGACGCACCGGACTCTCTTCCGCCATGTCCGCTGGGTCCCATGCGTAATGGTTCAAGTATCGCTTCTTATTTGATTCAGCGATGGTCTTTATGCGGTCAAGAATCTCAGACTCCGGATCTTTCTGGATTACCAAGGTAGTTGGTGCGGATGTTCCACTGGACATAGGAGCAGTGAATGCAAAGTCCTTGAGGATGGCACGGCGCAGCTTGCGGTTGGCCTCTTCCCTGTAAGCCACGCATGAGGTGTGCCAACAGAAAATCGTGGGTACGCCGTCTATGAATACAGTGGTATCGCGCAACCTGGTATGGCTTGTGTGCGTAGCCTCTCCTGGGCATTTGCATAGGCCGTGGTTGGCTGACTGCCAATCCACTTGGCCCACGATCTCTTCAGCTTTGCGTTGGTTGTCGATCATTTCCAAAATCTGTGGGATTTTGCAATCTCTAATGAATTTCTAATTGAATATGGCATATAGTTATATTCTTTATGGCCATTATTTTTACTGCAACAATCTATTCTTTCCGATCTTCCAAAATATTCAAATCCAAAAGCACGGCAGTGCCTGCATTGGCAAAACATATAATCAACATCCCCATATTCTGGCCCAATCAAATCGTAGCCATTTCCAGCAAACGTTCCGAAAACATTGATTTCATAATCGTGTACCGATCCAAGCACCGATATGTAAACATGATTTGCAAGTGCTTCTATTTTCTTTTTGTCTGGATCGTCAATTATAATTAAACCTGATGCAGATGGTTTGATCTCAAAATACATATCCCTTCTGAATTTATCTTGAAACGGAATATGGAAGTCCGGCAAATATCTTATGCCCCCACCAAGATCAAAACCTTCTTCCTCATAGGCAAATGTTATTCCAAGCCCCTTAAAAAATATGGCCCATCTTGCCTCGTTTCTTGATCTGTATTTTATGCCATCAAATTCTGCTGGCATGGCAACCAATGGCTTTAATTCTGTATTCATTTTTTAATCAAAACTCAAACCGACTCTGATTCAAGAGGAGAACACACTAGAGGAAATCCCGATGCAGGATCTCCCTGCATACCACATCGCCGGTTAGTTATTTGGTTTCTTGGCTCTTATCCTCCAACTCCAGTGCTTTCATAGACGCTTCGACAATATCCTGCGCCGTGATGTTGCGGAGCGCATTACACCACATTTGAGTTTTTGCGGTTTTGTTGCTGGCATCCTTACACTTCGCCTGCGGTAGACCCGCATGTGGGCGACACGGAGCATGTGGGCAGGTATCTGGTTTGAACACTGATACGTTCTTTGGGTAATAGGTCATGCGATCCTGCGGGTCGTAACTCCCCCACAGCGACACGCAAGCCGTGTCAAGGCCCGCTGCAATGTGATTTACACTGCTGTCAGGTGCCACTACAAAGTCTGCGTTGGCTATCACTGGGAACAGCGAGCGGATAGCCTTGGTCGTGTTGAATAGGTCGATCACTCTGGGATGATCCACCTTGAAGTTGTTGCTGTTGTCCAAACCAATGATGACAGCGTGATGGTTGGGGTGCGCCTCAAGCAACGCCAGCACCGCTTCCTGACCCATCGCTGGTGGGTAGGTGCGTGTGGGTCCAGAACTGCTGACATGATAGGCGAAGAACTGCTTGGGTAGCGGCCACTTGCCTAGCTCCTTTAATTCGTTGTGGTCTGGATCAATGAGGTAAAGATGCGGACGTTTGTACTTTGGTTCGACATCTCCAGCATTCATCCAGGTGTAGATTCGGTCATAACAGTTGCCACCGCCTGTTCCCAACTTTGTATTCCCAACCTGACCGCTAAACAGATCATCGGTGCATAGGTGAGCATCGTAACTATCAAACGCCTCCAGCGTGCAAGGCAATGGGTAAAGCTTTGCGCCTAGCCCAGCGTATAGCGGAAGGTTACGTGCTGGTGCGTAGACATCCACCACCCCGCCCGATTCTTGGACTAGGTAATGCACGAAGGCGGTTGCTATAACCGCATCCCCGATTGCCCCAGCGCGGTAGACTGCTGTGGCTCCGCCCGTAGCGCGGCCAGGGTAGTAAGGCTTGATCTTATGTGGGCATGGGATGGAATCGTCCCAGATCGGTCCGGTCAATTCGTCCGGCAACACATAGGTGTTGCGGGTGTGGAGTAGGTTATCGTCAACCTTGTGGATTTGGTTTGTGTTGTTGGTCCAGAGTTTCATTGGTTATCCTTTCTATTTTCACGATCAACAGAGTCAATTCTTTTCCCGATCCATGCCATGCACGGAACGGCCATTGAGTTACCCAAGGCTTTGTATCTTGGCCCATCGGGGCATTGATCCGCTGGTTTGTTACGCCAAGGAATCATCGTGTGATCATCGTTGAAGCCTTGGAGTCGTTCACATTCTCTCGGCGTGAGTCTGCGTACTGCCATCCGATCCGCTGGATTGATAACTCCACCAGAATGCTCAATGCTTGAAGCACCAGATCGCAGTGTTTGAGATGCAACTCCGACTGTTTGATTGAAGGTATCAACTGCGACCGCCTCTTGCACCAACGGCACATTCCCACCACCTGTTCCGTATCGTGATACGCAACTAGGAGCAACATCGTGCGGGCCAGTTACTCGGCTGTCGTTTGGGTGGTTCTCAAATAAGACAGCGTGCGGACCTCTTGCGACCAAAGAATCCATAGTCTCACCATGCTCAATGCGAGGTTTGTATTGTGCATTCTCGCCTTGGTTGAATGCTGCCCGATCAATGATTACTGGTTTTGCAATGAAGTTGTGATCACGATTGTGACCTGGACCTTTGTAGTCTGTAGCCAGCAATGTTTCTGCTACTGGCTCTCCTTGCTTACTGTTAACTCCAAAGCATTCTTCAACATCGACGGCAACTCCTTGCCCCTTTTCTCTGCTCGGCGGAGAATCCCGGCGCACGCTTTCGGACTCAAATAAAACCTTTGCGGCAAGGTTCCCTTTTCCAAGATATGCGACAACGAACACACGTCTGCGTCTTTGGGCCACTCCGAACCATTGAGCGTCCAAGACTCGGTATGCCCACTCATACCCCAGCTCCCCCAACGCTCCGAGGAAGGAACCAAAATCTTTTCCTCCGTTAGATGACAGGACACCGGGGACATTTTCCCAGACAAGCCATCTAGGCTTGAAACGTTCAGCGATTGCAAGGTAAGTAAGCATGAGGTTTCCCCTTGGGTCTTTGAGTCCCCGCCTGAGTCCTGCGACGCTAAAGGATTGGCAGGGTGTGCCTCCGACCAGAAGGTCAATTGATCCGCTTGATATTGGCCATTGCTCATATTTCGTCATATCTCCTAAGTTTTGAACCTTCGGCCAATGATGCTTCAGCACCGCGGCCGGGAATGGTTCGATTTCTGAAAACGCTACTGGCTCCCATCCAAGCGGCTCCCAAGCCTCAGATGCAGCCTCAATGCCAGAACACACCGATAGATACTTCATTCCCCCATATACCTCGCACGCCATCCGTTGACTTTGGCGTGGTAGACAGTTCCGTGGTCAACGCTCCAGGCTCTTGCAATCTGGGACATCGTAAACCCGCACTTAAACAGCACCTCCCAAACTCGGTACCGCTTGTCAACGATTTCAGCCTTCTTGCCAATAAACTTCAGCGAATCGCAAACCTTCAACTCTCTCGAGTTTTCAATTTGCTCAATGCCCGATTTCATAAAGACCTGCTTCTTCAGTTCTTCATTGGCCGCCTGGACCTTTCTCAATTCTTCTTCCAACCCATTCAACCTGGCGGTCAGAATATGGATTGGGTTAACCGGTTGTTTCAATAGTGCGTTCATTCTTTTCTCCTTTTCCAATCAGTTCCCATGCGATCACCATCGCAGAATCAATCTGCGCGATGATGTTGTTAATTTCTATAGCCTGACCGTGGCCAACGTCACGCCTTAAATTAACCAGAAGTCTTCTGGCTTCATTCAAAACGTCACGTTGCCACGTCAGCCTTTGCGTCTCCGTTACGATCATTTGCCCATCATGCGAAACTTGCGGCCACCGGCCTTGGGCTTAACCCCAGCCGAGCGAAGCGCGATGGCTAGGATCTGCTTCTCGCTACGAGGCGTACCGCCAGCACCGCGAGCCGATCCTTTCTTCATGTTATCCGCACGCAGTTCTTTGATGTTCTTTCCGATGTCTTTTCCTAATGGCATAGTTATTCTCCTGTTGTTCTCACGAATCTACCG
>Ga0208916_10001075_pt1 | contig 11950 bp, 11 predicted proteins | sample DEB19_08_DNA_5_FD_184523 | JGI IMG/M metagenome (GOLD analysis project Ga0208916, IMG submission 184523) | Aqueous microbial communities from the Delaware River and Bay under freshwater to marine salinity gradient to study organic matter... | ecosystem: Environmental > Aquatic > Marine >... | reverse complement strand
TCCCAGACCACGCTGATGCCGTTGTCCTTGATGACTTCTGGCTCACCGCGGAGCGTCATGCCGCCTTTTTCAATGTCTGCCAAATACAGGCCGGCCATGGCCAAGCCATGGGTTCGGCGACCCATCGCATCTGTCAGGACCAGAAACCGGCCCAGCGTTTGCGCTTTGTCTTTGTCCATGCCGACTTGGGTGAACAGGGCTGCGACAAACTGCTCCAGCGCGGCCGTGCTGTGATAAGTGGTCTTGCTCAATGTGGCGTTGCTCATCGGTGAGTTGTGCATTTCATTGGGTGCCTTCAAGCTCGGTGCCAGCCCGCTGGATCACGTTGGCCCAGCGCAACCTGTCCTTGGCGATGAAGTTGGTGGTCTCGATGGGCGTTGAGGTCATGACCTCCGCACCGGCTTGCAGCAATCGGGCGCGCAGCTCAGGCGAACGGATGATGCGGATCATCTCTGTGTTCAGCCGCTCAATCGCCTGACGCGACATTTTTGATGATGCGGTGACCCCTTGATAAGTGCCGGACTCGAAGTTCTTCACGCCTTGCTCGGCGATGGTCGGAATGTGGCTGACCAGTGGCATACGCGTCGCTCTTGAAATACCGATGACCTTGAGCCTGCCGCCTTGCACCAGCGGCATGGTCGCCAGCATGCCATTCAGAACAATCTGCGTGGTGCCGGCTGCGGTGTCATTCAATGATTGCGCACCGCCGCGGTAGGGCACATGCTGCCACTTCATGCCGGTCTCCAGCGCGATCTCAACGATGCCAAGGTGATTCGGTGTGCCCGTGCCAGAAGAGGCGACATTGATCTTGGTGGTTTTTGACAGCGCCACCAGTTCCTTCAGGTTGTTGGCGGCAACACCCGGGTGCGCCACCAGCAAGTGCGGTGAATAGGCCAGCATGGCCACGCCTTGCAAGTCACTCGGTTTGAACGGCAGGTCTTTGGTCACCAGCGGACTGATGGCCAGCGAGCCGAGGTCGGTCAGCAGCACGGTGTGGTTGTCGGTGGCATTCGCCACGTAAGCGGCGCCAATGTTGCCCGCCGCACCGGTGCGGTTGTCGATCAACACCGGCACACCCAGCGCGTCGCTCAAAGGCTTGCTCATCAGGCGCGCAATGACGTCGGAGGTTCCACCCGCAGCAAACGGTACGACGATGCGCAATGGCTGGGTCGGCCAGCTGGCGGCGTGAGCTTGGATGCCGAGTGCTGATAAGGCGATCAGGGCGGAAGAAGTCAGGAATAAGCGGCGAATGTTCATGATGGGTTTCTCAGTCGGCGGTCAATTTGTTGTCAATGATGATGCGTGCGTAGCGCTTGCGATCGGTCGCGATGAGTTGTGCAAAATCGGCGGCTGTGCCGCCTTTGGCGATGGCACCCTGAGCCAGCAATTGCTGCTGAATGTCTGGCATCGCCACGGCCTGTTGCAGGCTTTGCGAGATCTTGTCGACGATCTCTTTGGGCGTGCCGGCTGGCGCTAACAAGCCAATCCATGAACCCGACTCGGCTCCCGTGACGCCACTCTCTTGCAAGGTGGGAACGTCAGGCATGGCCGACACACGGTTCTTGCTGGTGATGGCCAGCGCCTTGAGTTTGCCGGCCTTGATGAAACCCGAGGTTTCCAGCACCGACGCAAAAATCATGTCGACATTGCCCGACATCAAGTCGGTCATGGCCGCGCCGCCGCCTTTGTAGGGAATGTGCAGAATTTTCGTGTTGGTGGCGATCTTGAAGGTCTCGGCCGAGAGGTGCGGCGAGCCGCCGCTGCCCGAGCTGGCGTAGGTCAGTTTGTCCGGCTGGGCCTTGGCCATGTCGACCAATTCCTTGACGTTTTTGACCGGCAAAGTGGCTGTGACGGCCAACACGAAAGGCAGCTCTGCAAACTGACCCAGCGGCACAAATGAGGTGTCTGGGTTGTAGCTGAGTTTTTTGTAAAGCGTTGGGTTGATCGACTGCGTGCCGACGTTGCCCGTCAGCAGGGTGTAGCCGTCAGGCTTGGCGCGTGCGACGGCGTCCAAGCCGACGTTACCACCGGCGCCACCTTTGTTGTCAATCAATACGGGTTGGCCCCACAAGATGGACAGACGCTGCGCCAAAATGCGCGCACCGATGTCGGTCCCGCCGCCTGCGGCAAAGGGGACGACGACGGTCACGGGCTTGCTTGGCCAAGCTGTTTGGGCATGCGCGTTGAGCGCGCTTGCACCGATGAACAACCAGGGCAAGGCTTGAAGAATCAACCGCTTGCGCGGGTTGAACTGCTGGGTTTTGAACATGGTTTGTCTCCTGTTGAAAGCATTGAATGTCTGAATCTCGAACCACCTCAAGGCTGATTTTTTTTGTTTTTGTGGCTGGCGCATCTCGAATTAAAGCACTAATATATTAGTGCGTCAATGCTATGATTTTGGAAGTTTTGCGCTATCACCGCACGCATCAAAAGGTGTTTCAAGGAAGCTATGAATGGGTTGGACAAATTACCGCCACTGAAGCTAGACCGGACCCGGCAGTCAGCGCCGCAGGTTTTTGAAGCGCTGCGCGAGTCCATCGTTTCCGTTCAGCTGGAGCCCGGTACGGTGTTGCAGCGGGCTGAATTGGCCGAACACTTCGGCATCAGCCAGACGCCCATTCGCGATGCCTTGATTCGTTTAGGCGAAGAGCAATTGGTCGATATATTTCCGCAGCATGCGACCGTCGTCAGCCGGATTGATCTGTCGGCCGCCTTGGAGGCGCATTTTTTGCGTCGCGCCATTGAGATTGAAATCCTCAAAACGCTGTGTGAATTGCCAGCCCCTGACCACAGCGCCCTGATGCAGCGTTTGAAGTTCCACATGGGCGTGCAAGAGTCTGCATTGACGCCACTCGACGTGCCTCGGTTGGCCGCAGCTGATATGGCATTTCACAAAGAGATGTACGACGCTGCGCAGGTCAGTTCTTTGTGGAGTTTGGTGCGCAAGCAAAGCGGTCACGTTGACCGTTTGCGCCACCTGAACCTGCCTGCCAAGGGCAAGGCGCAGGCGATCGTACAAGACCACAGGGACATTCTCGCAGCGCTGGAGCAGCGAGATGCGGCCGCCGCTGAAGCCGCTTTGCGGCGGCACCTCGCCGGGACGCTGTCTTTTGTCAAGGACATGAAAAAGCGCTTTCCGGATTGGATTTCTTGAGATTTCTTGAAATGGAATGCATAGATTCAGTACACTTACCGTCAAATTCACGGTGTGCTCATTTCCGCTCATTTCATTTAATTGAAAGTTTTTATGTTCCCTAAAAATACTTGGTATGTGGCCGCCACGGCTGACGAGTTGGAGGCCAAACCCTTGGGCCGCATGATTTGCGGCGAGCGCATTGTGTTTTACCGCGGCCAAGAAAATCGTGTCGCGGCCCTGGAAGACTTTTGCCCGCATCGGGGTGCGCCGCTGTCGCTGGGTTTTGTCAAAGAGGGCCGATTGGTCTGCGGCTACCACGGCTTGGAAATGGGTTGCGAGGGCAAGACCTTGGGGATGCCCGGGCAGCGCGTGCAGGGCTTTCCGGCGATTCGCAGTTACCCCGTCGAAGAGCGTTACGGTTTTATCTGGGTCTGGCCGGGCGAGGCCGGTCTGGCGGACGCCCAGACGATTCCGGTGCAAGACTGGTATGGCAACCCGGAATGGGCTTTTGGTGGAGGTCTGTACCACATCAATTGTGATTACCGGCTGATGGTCGACAACCTGATGGACCTGACGCATGAGACCTACGTGCATGCCAACAGCATTGGCCAGCGGGAAATCGACGAGACACCTTGCAAAACCACGGTTGACGGCGACACGGTGGTGACGAGTCGCTTCATGAATTCTGTGGAGCCGCCACCGTTTTGGAAGCTCGCTTTGCGCGGCAATCACCTGGCTGACGATGTCTTGGTCGATCGCTGGCAGGTCTGCCGTTTTAGCCCGCCCAGCAACGTGATGATCGAGGTGGGCGTAGCGCACTTGGGGCATGACGGCTACAACGCACCGGCGGAGCACAAGGTCTACAGCGTCGTCACCGACTTCATCACCCCCGAAACTGAAACATCGATTTGGTATTTTTGGGGCATGGCGCGCAAGTTCAAACCGGATGACGAGGCATTGACTGCTGCGATTCGTGAAGGCCAAGGAAAAATCTTCAGTGAGGACTTGGACATGTTAGAGCGGCAGCAAAAAAACTTGACCCTGTGGCCGCAGCGCAAACTGCTCAAGCTGAACATTGACACGGGCGGCATTCAATCCCGCAAGGTGATTGACCGTTTGCTGGTGGCAGAAGGTCAAACCCCGGACTCGAACGCTTAAGGAGCTCCTCATGCTGAATGCCACTTTGACCGTTCGGGTCGCTCAAAAAAACACCGAAGCTTTGGACATTGACAGCTTCGATTTGGTCGCCGCCGATGGCGAGTCGCTGCCGGTTTTTTCTGCCGGATCGCATGTGGATGTGCACTTGCCCGGCGGTCTGGTTCGGCAGTATTCGCTGTTCAACAACCCGGGTGAAAACCACCGCTACCGAATTGCGGTGCTGAAAGACGCCCATTCGCGCGGCGGCTCCAAAGCCATGCACGAGCAGGTCAAGGTGGGTGACGAATTGCAAATCAGTGCGCCTAAAAATCACTTCATGCTGGCGCATGACGCTCAGCGGCATCTACTGCTGGCGGGCGGTATTGGCGTGACGCCTCTTTTGTGCATGGCGGAGCGGCTGTCCAGCATGGGCGCTGATTTTGAGATGCATTACTGTACGCGTTCTGCCGATCGCACTGCCTTTCGAGAGCGCATGGCTGAGTCTGGTCTAGCGGGCAAAGTCGCGTTTCACTTTGACGATGCCGGTCCCGCACAAAAGCTGGACATGGCCGCGTTGTTGGTGCGTCCGGAGGCCGGTGTTCACTTGTATGTTTGCGGCCCCACAGGCTTTATGAACGCTGTTTTGGACACGGCGCGCAGCAACGGTTGGAGCGATGCACAACTGCACGCTGAGTTTTTTGGTGCAGATGTTTCACCCATCGCGACAGATGAAAGCTTTGAAGTTCAGGTGGCAAGCTCAGGTCTGATCGTCACCGTCGACAGCGACCAAACGATTTTGCAGGCGCTGTCGGCGGCGGGCGTCCAGGTCTTCAGCTCCTGCGAGCAGGGCGTGTGCGGAACCTGCCTGACGCGCGTGATCGAGGGTGTGCCTGACCACCGTGACATGTACTTGACGCCTGAGGAACAGGCTGCCAACGATCAATTTTTACCCTGCTGCTCGCGTTCAAAGTCTGCGCGTTTGGTCTTGGACATTTAGTTTTTCGGCTGTTCTGTCAAATGCCATGAACGACGTTTTAGACTTGGATCTTTATGATGAGCTCGGCCATCTGGTCCGGAGGGCGCAGCAAATCTCGGTGTCCATGTTTCGTGAAACGATTCAACTGGACATCACGCCAACGCAATACGCTGTGCTGAGGATGTTGCAAGTGGTTCCCGGCATTGACCAGCTGACTTTGGCGGGTTTGGTGGCACTCGACAAGTCGACCACGGCCGACATCGCGGTCCGGCTAGAGGCCAAGGGCTGGGTCCAGCGCGAGGTCTTGCCACGTGGTCGGCGTTGTTTGACGCTGACGCCAGACGGCTCAGACGCCTTGGCGAGCATGGCGCCGTCGGTAGTGGAACTGCGCGACAAGATGCTGGCCAAGTTGTCACCAGAAGAAAACATCGAGTTCAGCCGGCTGCTTAAAAAATTCGTTCACCTCAACAACGAACTCAGTCGAGCGCCGTTGCAAGTGCTCAAAGTCACTTGATTTACAGACGTTAAAAAGCCCGCTTCAAGCGGGCTTTTTAACGTCTCAATGAGCGCTGAACATCAGCTGTGTAACTTCATCATCAGCGGCACGATCAGCAGGGCCACGATGTTGATGATCTTGATCAGCGGGTTGATGGCTGGGCCGGCGGTGTCTTTGTAGGGGTCGCCCACGGTGTCGCCGGTGACGGCGGCTTTGTGCGTCTCAGAGCCTTTGCCGCCGTGGTGGCCGTCTTCAATGTATTTCTTGGCGTTGTCCCAGGCACCGCCGCCGGTGCACATTGAGATGGCCAGAAAAAGACCGGTGACGATGGTGCCCATCAGCAAGCCGCCCAAAGCGGCGGGGCCCAGCAGCAGACCGACCAAAATCGGCACGACGACGGGCAGCAGCGACGGGATCATCATTTCTTTGATGGCGGCTTTGGTCAGCATGTCGACGCAGGTGTCGTACTCGGGCTTGCCGGTGCCTTCCATGATGCCTTTGATATCGCGGAACTGACGTCGCACTTCGACCACCACCGCACCGGCTGCGCGGCCCACGGCTTCCATCGCCATGGCCCCGAACAAGTAGGGAATCAGGCCGCCAATGAAGAGGCCGATGATGACCATCGGGTTGCTCAAGTCAAAGCTGATGGCTTTGCCGTAGGCTTCGAGTTTGTGCGTGTAGTCAGCAAACAGTACCAGCGCGGCCAAGCCGGCCGAGCCGATGGCGTAGCCTTTGGTCACGGCTTTGGTGGTGTTGCCGACAGCGTCCAGCGGATCGGTCACGGCGCGCACACTGGCCGGCATATCGGCCATTTCAGCGATGCCGCCGGCGTTGTCGGTGATCGGGCCGTAAGCGTCAAGTGCCACCACAATACCGGCCATGCTCAGCATGGAGGTCGCGGCAATCGCAATGCCATACAGCCCGGCCAATTGGTAAGACACCCAGATAGCGATACAGACACACACCACCGGCCAAGCGGTCGAGCGCATGGACACGCCAAGGCCAGCAATGATGTTGGTGCCGTGGCCCGTGGTCGACGACTGGGCAATGTGCTTGACCGGCGGGTACTGGGTGCCGGTGTAGTACTCTGTGATCCAGACCAGCGCACCAGTCAACACCAAGCCGACCGTGCAGGCGCCGAACAAGGCCATTTGACTGCCAACCGCTTTGATGGCGCTGTCAGGCATCAGCCAGGTGGTGACGAAGTAAAAGGCGATCAGCGACAAACCGCCGGCGACGGCTAAGCCTTTGTACAGCGCGGGCATGACGTTGGTCATGCCGGGTGTGGCTTTGACGAAGAAGCAGCCGATGATGGACGCGATGATGGACACCGCACCCAGCGCCAACGGATAAACCACCGCGCTGGTGCCTGCACCCGTCACCATCAGGGCACCCAGCACCATGGTGGCGATCAGTGTCACGGCGTAGGTTTCAAACAAATCAGCGGCCATGCCGGCGCAGTCGCCGACGTTGTCACCGACGTTGTCGGCAATCACGGCCGGGTTGCGCGGGTCGTCTTCAGGGATACCGGCTTCGACCTTGCCGACCAAGTCTGCGCCGACATCAGCGCCTTTGGTGAAGATGCCGCCGCCGAGTCGCGCAAAGATCGAGATCAGTGACGAGCCGAAAGCAAAACCGATCAGCGGGTTCAGCAGGTTGGCCAGATTCGCGGTCGGTGTGTAGTTGCCGTTGCCGACCAAAAACCAGTAAAAACCGGTGACACCCAGCAGCCCGAGTCCGACCACCAGCATGCCGGTGATGGCACCGCCGCGAAAGGCGACGTCGAGGGCGGGGCCAATCCCGCGCGTGGCCGCTTGGGCGGTGCGCACATTGGCGCGCACCGACACATTCATGCCGATGAAGCCGCAAGCGCCCGACAGTACAGCGCCAACGACAAAGCCGATGGCACTGGGAACGTCAAGAAAAATGCCAATCAAAATCGTCAGTACCGCGCCGACGATGGCGATGGTGGTGTACTGACGCGACAGATAAGCGGCCGCACCCGTCTGGATGGCGGCGGCGATTTCTTGCATGCGCGGATTGCCCGCGTCTTGCGAAAGTATCCAGCTGCGGGCCCAAAAGCCGTAACCGACGGCAATGAGTCCACACGCTAGCGCCAAGATGAGCGCTGAGTTGTCGAGCATAGGTTTACTCCAGTTGTTGTTCATCAGGATTTCGGTGCAACGCCGGGGCGAACACCGCCTTGCGTTGCTTCCTCAACCCCAGATGAAAACCCGGAGGCAATTGGCCAACTTGCGAAATTTACCGCCAAAACATGACAAGTTCGCGGCTTGTCAGGCTCGGATCAGTAAAATGAGGGTAAATACCGACCAAACTGCTCCTGTTCAGTGGCGGTCTCACCTCATCAACAACTCTAAAGTACCTCTGGTACCTTTCATCACATGTCTTTATCCAAAGTAACCCCCGGTAAAAATGCGCCTGAGTCGTTCAACGTGATCATCGAGATCCCGATGAATGCTGACCCGGTGAAATACGAAGTCGACAAAGAGTCCGGCGCCATTTTTGTGGATCGCTTCATGAGCACGTCCATGCACTACCCAACCAACTACGGTTACGTGCCCAAAACCCTCAGCGGCGACGGCGACCCAGTCGACGTGCTGGTGATCACGCCCGTGCCGTTGATCCCAGGTGTGGTGGTGACCTGCCGTGCTATTGGCATCTTGAAAATGACCGACGAAGCCGGTGAAGACGGCAAGGTTTTGGCTGTGCCCATCGACAAAAAGTGCTCGCTCTACACCCAATGGCAAAAACCGGAAGACATGAATCCACTGCGCCTGAAAACCATCGCCCATTTCTTTGAGCACTACAAAGACCTGGAAGAAGGCAAGTGGGTGAAGATTTCAGGCTGGGAAGGCCCAGAAGCTGCCCACAAAGAAATCACGGACGGCATTGCGGCCTACAACAAAACGCAAGAAGCCTGATTCTTTTTAGAATTTTCAGCTGCCCTTAAAAAGCGCCTGCAACTTCCCAGTTGCAGGCGCTTTTTTGTTGCCCCGGTCAGCTCAGGTTTTCACCGGCACGATCTCAAAGCGGGCTTCGGCCATCTGCTTGCCGAGGGGCTTGAGCGCCGCTTGGATGGCGTCACTCTCGGCTTTTTCCCAGAGGGTGATCATCTGCTGCGTGCCGCCGTCTTCGTCGTCGGTTTCGGTGTCTGTTGAGTCATCCACTTCGTCATCTTCGCTGGGCTCGTTCAGGGCTTGCGCCAGCATGTAGGCTTGCAGCGAGGGCAGCACATAGTCAGGGCCGCCCAAGGCGAATTCAAGCGCCATTCGAAAGCGCAACTCGGCCGCTACGCGTTGGTCAGCACTGAGGTCTGAGCTTTCCACGAGTTGGACGATGTAGGCGTTTTTCGCAGAGGTTTTGGCAGCGGTGTTGGATGGCATGAAGTTCTTTCGGTACGCAGCAGCTCGGTTGGGGCTATATTGGTGAGCTGAATTTTGATTGTCCCTGAAAGGTTTTTTCGATGGCTATTGGCTGGTTGACTGTTTTACAAAATGTGCCTTGGTCGGACGTGGTTCGCAACGCGCCGAAGGTCGCTGCAGGTGCCAAAAAACTCTGGGGCTCGGTGGGCAACAAGGATGGCGTCGATCACGCGGCAGATTTGGAGGCGCAGTCTAGGCAGCCGCCTGAACATTTGACCTTGGGTCATTTGCAAGCGCAAATTGCGACTTTGCAAGCGGTGGCGGGCGAGTTTCAGCATCAACTGTCGGAGTCAACGCGCTTGATCACGTCCTTGGCTGAGCAAAATACGCAATTGGTTCAGCGCATTGAGGCCATGCGCAAGCGAACAGCGCGTTTCGGTGTCGCGCTGGTGTTGGTGGCGGTTGCTGCAGGCGCTGCGCTGTGGATGGGTTTGCGCTGAAAGCTCATGCAGCCGGCTTGGCCGGTTTGTAGGGATTGCGCCGCTCCAAGTCTTCCATGTAGTTGGCAATACCTTCGCCTTCGCGCTCCAAAAAACGCTCAACCGCATCGGCAAACGAGGGATGCGCCAGCCAATGCGCGCTGGTGGTTTTGACCGGCAACAGCGCCCGTGCCATCTTGTGCTCACCTTGCGCACCGCCTTCAAAGCTGTCAAAACCGTGCTCAATGCACCACTGCAGGGGCTGGTAATAACAAGCCTCGAAGTGCAGGCAATCAACCCGTTCGAGCGCGCCCCAGTAGCGGCCATAAGCTGTTTTTTGAACCTTAGCCGACTGACCATCACTCGCGGGTGTTTCTGCACTCAGTGCGATGAGACTACAGGCCATCGGTGCGCCATCCCGTTCCGCCACAAAGAGCAACCAGTTCTCAGGCATGGTCTTGGCCATGCGCTCGAAAAAATCACGGCTCAGGTACGGCGCATTGCCATGCTCAAGGTACGTGCGTTCATAGCAGCGGTAGAAAAAATCCCAATCTGCAGCACTGATGTCAACGCCGCGTGACCAGCGGAAAACCACACCAGCCTCAGCGACTTTGCGCCGCTCTTGTCGGATTTTCTTGCGCTTCTCCTGATTCAGGGAGGCGAGAAACTCATTGAAATCTTTAAATTTTGTGGGGGCTACATTCTTCCAGTGGAATTGGACCGTATGGCGAAGTAGCAAGCCGGCCTCCGCACATGCGGCAATGTCTTCGTCCGCAGCAAACAGCAAGTGCAGTGACGACAATTGTTCGGCTTCACACCAAGCCATCAGCGCCTTCACCAACATCACACGTGAAGCCGCGTCACGGGCCAGCAGGCGCGGGCCAGGCACGGGCGTGAACGGCGGTGCCACCACAGCTTTGGGGTAGTAGGCCAAGCCGTGTTGCTGGTAAGCATTGGCCCAAGCCCAGTCAAAAACGTACTCGCCGTAAGAATGGACTTTGAGGTACAGCGCGCAAGCCGCCATCAGCGTTTCGCTTTCGTACAGCGCCACAAAACGAGGCGTCCAACCGGTCTCGGGTGTCGCGCTGCCGCTGCCGTGCATGGCCGCCAAGTACGCATGCCGCATGAAGGGGTTCAGCGTGCCAGCCGGGTTTTGCTGTGCCAGCAACTCGTCCCACGCATTCGCATCCACCTCCAGAGGCGAATTGAAGACCCGAATGACATAATCGTTGACGTTATTTTTCAATGGCTCTCTTTTCATTGACTGTCTGCCCATGCTACTGAAAATTTGCGTTGCCCAGCTGAACTATGGTGTTGGCGACATGACGGGGAACGCCCGCAAGATCATTGATGCCGCACGCCAAGCCTACGCACAGGGTGCGCGCTTGGTGTTGACGCCCGAACTGGCCATTTGCGGTTATGCCGCTGAAGATCTTTTTTTGCGTCCTGCATTTATCCAAGCCTGCGATGATGCCGTGGATTTTGTAGCCCGTGAGCTGGCCGGGTTAAAGGGTTTGGCCGTGGTGGTTGGCAGCCCGAGCCGGATGGACGCTGGGCCGGGTTTGCGCACGCGCAGCGTGACAGTGCCGCAACTCAGCAACGCCGCGCACGTGCTCCAAGAAGGCCGGCGCACGCACACCTATGCCAAACGCGAGCTGCCCAACTACCAAGTCTTTGACGAGCGGCGTTACTTCACGCCCGGCCAAGGCCGCTGCGTTTTTCAGGTGGGCGAGGGCGCTGAGCGTGTTTCAGTCGGCCTGCTGATCTGCGAAGACGCTTGGTTTGACGAGCCGGCGCAGTTGGCCAAGGATGCGGGCGCCGAGTTGCTGGCGGTCATCAATGCCTCGCCTTTTCATGGCGGCAAGGGCGCTGAGCGTGAAGACATGATGCGCAGCCGTGCGTTGGCCACGGGCTTGCCGCTGGTGTTTGCCCATTTGGTGGGTGGTCAAGACGAAGTGGTTTTTGAAGGGCACTCCTTCGCGGTGCAAGCGGACGGCGCGCTGGCGGGACGGGCGGTGAGTTTTCAAGAAGCGCTGTTTGACGTGACCGCCACGCGCACGTCGACGGGCACGCTGACACTGAAGGCCGAGATGGCGCCTGCGCGCAGCATCGAAGCAGACCTGTGGGATGCGCTGGTGCTGGGCGTGCGTGACTACCTGGGTAAGAACCGTTTCCCGAGCGCGATTCTGGGCTTGTCTGGAGGCATTGATTCGGCCTTGGTGCTGGCCATTGCGGTGGATGCGCTGGGCGCTGACAAAGTTCGCACGGTGATGATGCCGTCGCCGTACACCGCCGACATGTCATGGATTGACGCGCGCGAGATGGCTGAACGTATGCAGG
>Ga0208916_10001074_pt1 | contig 11951 bp, 8 predicted proteins | sample DEB19_08_DNA_5_FD_184523 | JGI IMG/M metagenome (GOLD analysis project Ga0208916, IMG submission 184523) | Aqueous microbial communities from the Delaware River and Bay under freshwater to marine salinity gradient to study organic matter... | ecosystem: Environmental > Aquatic > Marine > Coastal... | reverse complement strand
AAAGGAACGGCCCCCCCCCCCCATCAACCAGTTCCGCAGCGTTGCACAAGGGTTGCGCATGATTGCCGACCAAGACGTCAGGCATGGCTCTGCAACCAAGTCTGTAGCTCACTCACAGAATGCAGCACCGCACGCGGCTTGAGCACCTCGAAGGCGTCTGGTTCGTGCGCGCCATAGCTGACACCCACACTGGCGCAACCTGCATTCAAGGCCATCTGCAAATCATGCGTGGTGTCGCCGATCATCAAGGTGCGCTCAGGCGAAACATCAAATTCGCGCATCAGCTCATGCAACATGCGCGGATGTGGCTTGCCAGCAGTTTCGTCGGCCGTGCGCGAACCGTCAAAACGCCCTTTGAGCTCGACCGCCCGCAGGGCTTCGTCAAGGCCACGCCGGGACTTGCCGGTGGCCACCGTCAAGATATGGCCGCGTTCTTTGAGTTCAGCCAACAAGGTCAGCGCGCCATCAAACAAACTGATGTCGTGTTGCCGCAGCATGTAATGGTGTTTGTAGCGCTCATTCAACTGAGGGTAAAGGGACTCCGGCACGTCAGGCGCGGCGTGAGCCAGCGCCTCCATCAGGCCCAGCCCGATCACATAAGACGCGGCTTCATCGCTGGGCTTGGCACCCCCCACATCGACGACGGCCGCCTGAATGCTGCGCACGATGAACTGGGTCGAGTCGTACAGCGTGCCGTCCCAGTCGAAGGCGATCAAATCAAAATTCAGGGGGCGGGACATGGGCAACCAAGGCGTCAAGTTCGGGTGGGAGTTCTGCCAGCAGCGTGATGCGTTTGCCGTTCGAGGGGTGCGTGAACTTCAAGGTCCAAGCATGCAAGAACATGCGCTTGAGTGCTTGCCCGGCAGGCAGTTTTTGCAGGCCTTTGTTCAACTCAAAGTTGCCGTATTTGTCGTCGCCGGCAATCGGATAACCTTCGGTCGCCAGATGCACGCGAATCTGATGCGTGCGGCCGGTTTTGATGGTCACTTCAAGCAAACTGAAATCACTCAAGGGCTGGTCTTTGGACGCCGGTAACGCTGCCCGCACCTTGACCAAAGTGACGGCACGCATGGCATCCGGATGGTCTTTGTCGACCACCCTGACGCGGCGCTCACCGTCCGGCAGCAGGTATTTTTGCAGCGGCTTGTCGAGCACTTTCAGCTTGGGCGGCCAGTTGCCCGCAACCATCGCCAAGTACACCTTGTCGGTTTCGCGCTCACGGAACTGCTCTTGCAAAATTTTCAGCGCCATCCGTTTTTTGGCGATCAACAGCACGCCGCTGGTTTCCCGGTCCAGTCGGTGCACCAGCTCCAGAAAATCGTGGCCCGGCCGGGCCATGCGCATTTGTTCGATCACGCCAAAGGCCACGCCGCTGCCGCCATGTACCGCCACACCCGCCGGCTTGTCGATGGCCAGCACGTGGTCATCTTCAAACAAAATCGGGAATTCACGCGACGGCGCCAGCCCACCGACACTGGAAGTCGCACCGTGTCGGGCGATTTCGGTCGCCATCGCCAGTGCTTTCTGGTCGGCGCGTTCTGAAGTGCGCACCGGCGGCAGCCGCACCACATCGCCCGCAGCGACGCGTGTATCAGCCTGCACCCGGCCTTTGTTGATGCGCACTTCGCCGCTGCGGATGATCCGGTAGACATGGGTTTTCGGCACACCCTTGAGCTGGCGAATCAAAAAGTTGTCGAGCCGCTGACCGTCATAGTCTTCCGTCACCGTGACCAGCGTGGCTTGCGGCAAGATCGTTGGCTCAACGGCCTCGACAGGCACATAAGCTTCGGCAACCTCCGATTGAGGCAAGAAAACGCGCCTCGGTGCGGCCGCAGACTGCAGCTGCGCAGGCGACGGACGCGAGCCGCCAAACCTCGCTTTGACGGGCGAACCCACAGGTTTTGCGGCGCCGCGTGGGGCGTTTTTTTGTCGTTTGGCCGGAAGATTTCCTGACCCTATAATGTGTTTCACTAGCGATGCGCTGTAAGTAGTTGATTTGTCTGGCAGTTTAGTCCACCACAAGTCCACGCTTGCCGCAGTGCCGCGCTAGAAGGTCGATGCCGATGACTGTTTTGCCTGAAATGCCAGGGTGCGAGGCACCCCGCTTAGAGTCAACACAGTGCGATTAGTCGACGTTTTGCGAATACAACAACGGAATACCAAGTGCATAGCCCCGCGGGCTGTGCACGGATCTTGATGAGATCAAGCCTTTTTATGGTTAGCCTCCTGATGACAACACTGGTTGGACTGGTTTTTTTATGCCTGCGGCGCCTCATGGCCCCGCTTCAGGGCATGAACTCACCTGCAACCTCTGTCTCACGGACACGCGCTGCTATTTCATTTATAGCAAATAACCGGTTGGCCCCAGCTCATCCCATCCACGCGCCCACGCCCAGACTTCTCGCTTGACCGCTCTTTTTTGAGCAGTCCTGCCGAGCACGTCAAAAGCTCTCCGGCAATTCCCCACGTTCGCATCACGTCAGCTTCAGGCATCGTTAGCCCAATTTGGGCAGTTGAATGCTCGAGAAAATTCTCGAGGCCAGAACGATAAGGAATTCCGATGAAACGGATGCTGATTAACGCCACCCAGACCGAAGAACGCCGGTTGGCCATTGTTGATGGACAAAAACTCCTCGACTACGAAATTGAAGTTGAAGGGCGCGAACAGCGCAAGGGCAACATTTACAAGGCCGTCGTCACACGCGTCGAGCCTTCGCTGGAAGCCTGCTTTGTCGACTACGGCGAAGACCGTCACGGTTTTCTGCCATTCAAAGAAATCTCGCGCAACTACTTCGCCGCCGGCGTCCCCGTCAATCAGGCGCGCATCAATGATGTGATCCGCGAAGGCCAGGAGCTGATGGTTCAGGTCGAGAAAGAAGAACGCGGCAACAAGGGCGCGGCCCTCACCACTTTCGTCAGCTTGGCGGGCCGTTACGTGGTGCTGATGCCCAACAACCCACGTGGTGGCGGTGTCAGCCGCCGTATCGAAGGCGACGACCGGGCCGAACTCAAAGAAGCCATGGACCAGCTGGAATACCCGGCCGGCTCCAGCATCATTGCGCGCACCGCCGGCATTGGCCGCAGCGCGCCTGAACTGCAATGGGATCTGAACTACCTGATCAAGCTCTGGACCGCCATCGAAGGCGCCGGCAAAAATGGCAAGGGCGCTTTCCTGATTTATCAGGAATCGAGCTTGGTTATTCGCGCCATTCGCGACTATTTCAACAGCGACATCGGCGACATTCTCTTCGACACCGACGACGTCTACGAACAAGCCCGTCAGTTCATGGCGCATGTGATGCCGGAGCATGAGCACCGCGTCAAACGCTACCGCGATGACGCGCCGCTATTCTCGCGTTTCCAGATTGAGCACCAAATCGAATCGGCCTACGCCCGCACCGTGCAACTGCCATCCGGCGGCGCCATCGTGATCGACCACACTGAAGCACTGGTGTCCGTCGACGTCAACTCGGCCCGCGCCATCAAGGGCGGCGATATCGAAGAAACCGCCACCCGCACCAATCTGGAAGCCGCTGACGAAGTGGCCCGCCAGATGCGCTTGCGCGACTTGGGCGGCCTGATCGTCATCGACTTCATTGACATGGAAGAGAGCCGGAATCGCCGCGACGTCGAAAACCGCCTGCGCGATGCGCTGCGCCAAGACCGCGCCCGCGTGCAGTTCGGCACCATCAGCAAGTTCGGTCTGATGGAAATGAGCCGTCAACGCCTGCGCCCGGCCCTGTCCGAAGGCGCGTCGATTCCTTGCCCGCGTTGCGGTGGCTCTGGCCACATCCGCGACACCGAAAGTTCGGCATTGCAAATCTTACGCATCATCCAGGAAGAGTCGATGAAAGACAGCACGGCCTCCGTGCTGTGCCAGGTACCGGTCGATGTGGCCTCGTTCCTGCTGAACGAAAAACGTTCAGAGATCGCCAAGATCGAGATGAAGCAGCGCATCAATGTCCTGCTGGTGCCGAACAAAACGCTCGAGACACCGAACTACAAGCTTGAACGCCTGAAGCACGATGACCCGCGTCTGGACAACATCGAAGCCAGCTACAAAATGGCTGAAGAAATTGAAGACCCGACTTTGGTCACACGCCGCAGCCAAGAAAAGCACAACAAGCAAGAGCCCGTCATCAAAGGTGTGCTGCCTGACATGCCCGCCCCGATCGCGGTGCCTAAGCCAGAAGTCGCGGCCAAACCTGCGGCCCAGCAGCGCGCACCACTGACAGCTCGCACACCAATAGCACCTGCAGCCGAAAAAGGCTTCTTTGGCTGGCTCAAAAACCTGTTTGCTGGCAATGACGCAGCACCGGTTGCAGCCCCAGGCAAAGAGGTGAAAAAAGAAGAGCGCAGCGAAGGCCGTCGTGATGAGCGTGGTGAACGCGGCGAGCGTTCAGAGCGCGGTGAACGCGGGGGCCGTGATGGCCGCCGCGGTGGTCGTGGTGGCCGCGGTGAACGCACCGAAGGCCGCACGGAGCGCACGGGCGAACGCGGTGCAGAGCGAGGCGAAGGCCGCGCTGATCCGCGTCGCGAACGCAGTCCTGAAGGTCGCCCGGAGGGGCGTCCTGAACGCGCTCCAGCCGAAGGCCGTGCTGAAGGCGGTCGTGAAGGTGGTCGCAGCGCAGACCGCTCCGGCGAAGCTCGCCCAGACTTGCGCACCGAAGGCCGCGCTGAGGGCCAGCCCCGCGGCGAAGGCCGTGGTGAGCGTCCTCGTCGCGAACGTCCAGAACGCGCTGAGCGCACAGACCGTGGTGAGCGTGGCGCTGAGCGCACCGGCGCACCCCGCGACGCAGCCCAAGAAGAACTGGCACTGGCCAATCAGGCCGCCATGGCCGCCGCTGCACGCGGTGAAGTGACAGCACCCGAAGCCGGTCGCGAAGAGCGCCAGCACCGTGAAGCACGCGAGCCACGCGAAGGTCGCAGCGAGGGGCGCCGTGAACGCGGTGGTCGTCGCCCTGACCGCCGTGATGACGCACCAGTCGCTGACGGTAACCAAGCCTCGTTTGCCGATGACAATGCACCTGACGTCCGTGCTGAACGCACAGAGCGCACTGAGCAGATAGCCGCAACAGACGCCGCACCGCAAGGCAACGAGTCCGCTGCCGGCCAAGACGAGACGCAAGAACGCGCACCCCGCGAACGTCGTAGCCGTGACCGCTATGGTCGCGAGCGCCGTGAACGTGGTGACCGTACCGAGTCATCGCCAGAGCAAGCTGTTGACGCCAACACTCCGGCCTTCGCGCCAGTGCAGCCGGTCAGCGCCGAGAACCGTCAATCGACAACTGAAATGGCCAGCCCGGTTATGGCGGTGAGTGAAGTGCAGGCAGCAGCACCGGCAACGATCATCGTGCCAGCAGCTACGCCTGTACAAGCGCCCGTGGCTGTACCAGCAGTGCAAGTGGCCAGCGCACCAGCGCCAGCCACGCGCGCACTGCCGCAGGTGGCGTCGTATGACTTGCCTTTGCAGGACTTGGCTCAGGTCGCCAGTGCTTCAGGGCTGCAATGGGTCAACTCCAACACCAGCAAAATCGCTGAAACACAAGCTGCAATGGCTGCTGAGCCGCGTCCAGCCCACGTGCCACGCGAACGAGCCCCTGTGGTGGCCGTGCAAGCAAGCCCGCTGGTGCTGGTCGAGACCAAACGTGATCTGAGCAACATGACGCTGCCTTTTGAAGAAGCAGCTCCCACGCAGGGTCCGCAGTAAAGCGGCCACAGCGACACTCACCGTTCTGGCCGTCAGGCCAGAACGGGCGTTAAAAAAGCGACTCTTTTGAGTCGCTTTTTTTATGCTTTGTGGCATGTCGCTACCATGGCTGCATGACCACGCCTTACTTCGAGACGCAGATCTGGCTGCACAACGCCTTGCCAGAGATGCAAAGCCTGATCCCCTTGTTGGCCGCCTTACTCCACCTGTCACTGGCGCTCGCCGTGACGCTGCACGCTCTGCTGACACGTCGCAACGTCTCGGCCACCGTCGCTTGGATCGGACTAGCTTGGTTGACGCCCATCATTGGCGCGTCACTTTACCTCATGCTCGGCATCAACCGAATCCAACGCGCGGGCGTGGCGCTGGACCTGAAAACAGCCTGGCAACGCGAGCACCAACGTGCGGGCAGCCATGTGGCGGCCATTGGCAGTACCGCCGGACCTGATGCCCCGAGTTCACTCGCGCTGGCTGGTATCAACCGCCTGGCCCGACAAACCACGGGCAACGCCCTGCTGGCCGGCAACGCCATCACGCCGTTGATAGATGGCGACGAGACCTACCCGGCGATGCTGGCGGCGATTGAAACAGCACACCGTTCGATCACACTGGTGACCTATATTTTTGACGTTGATGTCGTCGGCCGCACATTCGCCGACGCGCTGGTGCGGGCCCAGCAGCGCGGAGTCGCGGTTAGGGTGCTGATCGATGCGGTGGGCGGACGCTACAGCCACGACAGCATGGTGGTCTATCTGAGACGCTACGGCGTCAAAGCCGCGGCATTTCTGCCGCCACGCTTCACCGGCCTACTGGCCCACGCGAATCTACGCAACCACCGCAAAATCATGGTGATTGACGGCGCATATGGTTTCACGGGTGGCATGAACATTCGAGCCGCACATTGGCTGGCGCGCCAACCAAAATTCCCGGTTCGCTGCCTGCACTTCTCTGTGCGAGGCCCCATCGTGGCAGACATGCAACGAGCCTTCGCCATCGACTGGGCCTTCAGCACCGGCGAGGCGCTGCTGGGCGAGACTTGGTTTGCGCCAGCCACAGAGTGTGGGCCGGTGCTGGCACGCGGCATCTCCGACGGCCCCGATGGCGACATCGACCACATGCGCCATGTGATGCTGGGCGCGCTGGCCTGCGCAAGGCAGCGGGTGGCCATCGTAACGCCCTATTTCCTGCCTGACGAGGTGCTGCTGACAACGCTGCAGATCACCGCCTTGCGCGGCGTTAAGGTCGATATCGTGGTACCGGCGCGCAGCAACCTGCCGCTGATGGACTGGGCCATGCGCCAGCAATGGAGCCCATTGCTGGCGGCAGGCTGCCGGGTGCACCTGTCGCCGCCACCTTTCGATCACGCAAAAATGTTTCTGGTCGACGACGACTGGTCGCTGATTGGTTCCACCAACTGGGACGCGCGTAGCCTGCGGCTCAACTTTGAATACAACCTCGAATGCCATGACACGCAACTGGTGGCAGAGCTCAACGCCTTGCTACAACAGCGCATGTCAGCAGCCGCGTCGCTTGAGGCGGCCGTGCTTGAACGCCAGCCCCTAGCCGGACAACTGCGCGACCGTCTGGCCGGCTTGCTGTCGCCGTATCTTTGAGTCTCGACCAGGACTCACGCTTTGGCGGCGTGGCGGTAAGCGCTCTGCACGGCGGTTTCATCATCACCGCGCTGTTCAGCCAACGCGGCCAATGCCAGCCAAGCCTTGCGCTTGAGCCCGGCATCTTGCAAGGACAGCACCGCGTGCGACAGCAGTTGCTGCGCTTTGCCCCACAGCTGACGCTTCAGGCAGGCCATGCCGGCCAGGTATTCGAAATTAGCGTCGCCTGGACGGGCTTGCAACACGGCTTCGATACGCGCCAGCCAAACGGCATCGATGGTATCGAGGCTGTCTTCAAGCGCCAAAATGAATTTGACGCGAAGGCTGTCGCCAAGCTCTGAGCGCGGCTTCATCACCACGTCCCAAGCACCCGCCAGCCAATGACGCGCCACGGCGGCGTCGCCCTTCAAAACCATCAGGCGCGAAGCCGCGTGCACCGCCAGCTCAGGCATGGCGCGTTCGACCTCGTCCAGCGACAGCCACACATGGCGCAACTGCTCTGGGTCATGCGCGGCGTTGAGCAATTCAAGCGCCAGCCCGCGGATGATGCTTTGTGCGGCCGGGGGAGAGAACGCCCGATGCTTGGACAGCAAGCGGGCCGTTTCCAATGCCTCTGAAGTTTGACCCGCCAGCCTTGCCGCGCGCAAGCGCATGCGCAAGGCCAACGTGCGACGACCGGCGCCCAGCGGCAGCTGGTTCAACCACTCCATCGCCACGCCCGGCTCTCGATCTTCTAGCGCCCAACGGGCAGCGCGCAGCTGAATACCTTCCTGGGTTTCCAGCACCGTCCGGTTGCCCGCACCTTCAAGGGCTTGCTGCAAATGCTGATCGCGGACACCGCGGTTTTGCAAGGCTTGCGCGCTTTCGCCAGCCAGCAAATGCGCCAGCGAACGCAGTTGCTGCGAGCGCGCCGGCTGATGCCCGGAGTCTGCACCGACATCGAGAATCAACTCGCTCATGTTTTTTTCTTGCAGCAAGGCGTTTTCGGCAGAGCGAGAAGCGCGTATGAAGCGACCGGCCAGCAAGTGCGCCAGCGCATCCATCAGGGCGGCGTACATGGCACGCTCTTTTTGCTGGGCACGCCAACGTCGCGCCTGCCGCGGCAGCGACGCCACCACGCTCAAAGCCTTGAGTGCAAAGTGCAGCAGCGCAAAAGCTGCCACCAACACCAGTAGCATCAAATTGAAAGACAGATCGACCCGGTAGGGCGGCCAGAACAAGGTCACAACAGCGTGGTTGTTGCCGGCCAACAAGGCCACGGCCACGGCCACTCCAAACAAAGCAACAAACCAAAGGGCGGCGCGCATAAGCTGGTGTTATATCTGAGGTCTTAACGGCCAGTGGCCGCGGTGGCCAAGGCAGCCAAGGTTTCGTCGAAACGCGGCAACTCGCCGGTTCGGAGTTGTGCCTGCGTCTGCAGCAACAAGGCTTTAGCGGCCTGCGTCTTGCGCGAGGAAGCGTCAAAGTAGCGGGACAAACTGGTTTGCACGCTGGCCAAATCCGAGCGGGCCGCATCGGTTTGTCGCGACAGCAAAGCCAAGCGCGCATTGAGCAATTTGAGCTTGATGTTTTCGCGTAAAAAGTACGCCTGCCCAGGCGCCAGCAACGCCGCTTCGGGCTGGTCAATCCGGCTCACGCGCAACAGACTTTGGGCTTCATTGCGCAAGCCTTGCCAGACCCGTGCAGACCAGTTGCTGACCGCCTGCGCGTCCACAAAACGCGACAAACCGGTGCGCGCTACGGCGACAGAGCCGGTTGAAGATGGCGAAGAAGCTGGCGTTTCCAAAGGCTCAGGACTGGGTGCAGCCAAAGCCGCTGCGGCTTGATTGGTGCCCAGCAGCACGTCATTGACAGTCGGCAACTCGTCGATCTGACGCACCAGTTCGTCGAGCTTGAAAAGCAGCGCCGGCACATCGGTCAGCGCCGCACTCTTGATACGTTCGGCATCTTTGACGATGGCACGTTGCACCGGACTCAAACGCGGCAGGGCAGCGCGCACCAGTCGTTGTTCGGCGGCTTTGAGGGCCGCCAGCAAGGGTTCAGCACTGCCGGTCAACTGCGCCTGCTGCTGCGCCAACCGCAGGTTGGCTTCCAGCTCAATCACCAGGTTGTCGTCACGGGAACGCGACAACCGTTGCATCAAATCTTCAAGCTGGCCGCGTTGCAAGCTGACCTCACTGAGCCGGTTTTCTGTCACGGCCAAGCGCGCTGCCAGATCGCGGCTGCTGTCTTGGGCTTGGCGGGCCAGCGTCAGCGCTTCAACCGCTTGGGTGCCGGTGTCGGCGCTGCGGCGCACCAGTTCTTCTTGCACATGGCTGAGCTTTTGCCACAACAGCAAGCAAGCCAAAACCGCACCCAGCGCCAGCAACACCACCAGCAGCGCCCAAGTGCGCGAGCGCCACCAAGCGCTGACCAAAGGGACGGCAGGACGTGCCGGGGCGGTCGAAGTGGATATTGAAGGGTTTTCACTCATGGATACGCTGATTCTATCGACCCCACAATGTCGTCCAGCGCTGGTCGTGACTCGATAACAACACCCCAACCCGCCGCCTGTGCAGCCTGGGCGATTCTGCTGTGTGTGGCGATGGCTCTGGCCTGCGACCAGTCAGTGCCCTGAGGCAAATGCGCCAAGGCTTCCGAACTGCTGAACAGCCAGACTGATCCGTCGCGTTGACTGTCGTCGATACGCTGCAATTGCGCCGGCGTGAAATACGGTGCACGGCGCTCGTAAACCACCACAAAATCGACCGCAGCACCCGCATTTTCAAGCTGACGCGCCAGCCATTCACGGCCTGGTGCTACGCCGTTCACAGCAGCTTCGGAGGTTACGCTCTGGCCGCGCACGATCAACACGCGCTGCCGCGACCACTCCCGCTGACCAATGACTTGCCACAAAGCTTCGGAGTCAAACTGGGCGGCGTCTGCTGGCGGCGTGTCGATCTGCGCCGCCGGCACACCCTGAGCCGCCAGCAAGAGAGCGGTGCCCGGGCCGGGGGCCATGAAGCGAACGCCCTTGAAAGTCACCAAGTCAGACGCAGTCGGTTCAGCACCTGAACGCTGAACCGCAAAAAAATGCTCGACCGCGTTGCCGCTGACAAACATCACGGCAGCGTAACTATTCAAATGCGCCCACGCAGCACGCGCTGCTGTCAGATCACCCACGCTGGCAATTTCAATCAGCGGCAGGGCTTCGGCGTTGATGCCGCGCTGATGCAGTTGGTCTACCCAGCGCTGGGCATCCGGCGCAGGCCGGGTGACGATGACGCTGGCAAGTCGATCAGTGGTGTTTTCAAGCGCTGGCATTGGTGGCCCAAACCGCGCCCCCGGCACGCAGCAGCGAGGCCACGTGCTCCCCAAGCGCTTCGGCCTCGGCAAAATCACGCACCAGCGCTTGGTGCTGGACCCGCACCAAAGGCGCGACCGCAGCCGGTACAGCGTTGGGCACGGCATCCGGCCCCGCATCACCGGGGTCACCCCAAGCCGCTTCCAGCAGCAGGCTGTCAGCCGCCTGGCTACTTGTGAAGGCGGCCAGCGGCATCGAACAACTGCCGCCCATGGCGCGCGACACCGTGCGCTCAGCGGTCACGGCCAGCCAAGTGGGCTGGTGCGCCAGCAAGGCCAGTGCGTCAGTCAAATCTTGGCGGTCTGCCCGCACCTCAATGCCGAGCGCGCCCTGCCCGGCAGCGGGCAACATGGTGTCAGGCTCAAAGGTGGCGCGAATGCGGCTTGCAAGCCCCAAACGTTTGAGTCCAGCAGCAGCCAGCACGATCGCATCGTAGTGGCCTTCGTCGAGCTTGCGCAAGCGGGTGTCGAGGTTGCCGCGCAAGGGCTCAATGCGCAGGTCCGGCCGCAATGATTTCAAAATCACCAAGCGCCGCAAGCTGGAGGTACCAACCACCGCGCCCACCGGCAAGGCGGCCAGCGAGGCATGGTGATTCGAGACAAACGCATCGCGCGGGTCTTCGCGTTCCAGAACGCAAGCCAAGGAAAAACCAGCCGGCAAGTCCATCGGCACGTCTTTCAGCGAATGCACGGCGATGTCAGCGCGGCCGTCCAGCAAGGCCGTCTCCAACTCTTTGACGAACAAACCCTTGCCGCCGACTTTGCTCAATGAACGGTCCAAAATTTGGTCGCCCAAGGTGGTCATGCCAAGCAGCTCTACTTGCCAGCCCAAACGGCTTTCCAACAAAGCCTTGACGTGCTCGGCCTGCCAGAGCGCCAACCGGCTTTCGCGGGTGGCAATCACCACTTTTTTGAGCGATTCCGGCTTCACCGCTTTTAAATTGGCGGCGGATACTCCTGCTGCATTTATTGCTGGATTTTGATGTGCCATCACTCGTAACTGCCTCGTTTTCATTCAATTAAGTCAATGCTAGCATGCAGCCTTTCGCACACCGGGGCGGTAGCTGGCCGGCTGAGAGCAAGGACAGATAAAATCACGGTTTAGCCTTGTTCAGGCTTGTCTTGTGCAGCGCCCCACTTCACAGCTACCGCCCGTTTGCCCCCCCCCTGAAAACGTGGCCTTGAAAGTTCTTTCGTGAATCAATTCGACAAAAAATCCCAAGCTTGGTCGGCCCTGTTTTCAGAGCCCATGAGTGACCTCGTCAAGCGCTACACCTCCAGCGTAT
>Ga0208916_10001073_pt1 | contig 11953 bp, 47 predicted proteins | sample DEB19_08_DNA_5_FD_184523 | JGI IMG/M metagenome (GOLD analysis project Ga0208916, IMG submission 184523) | Aqueous microbial communities from the Delaware River and Bay under freshwater to marine salinity gradient to study organic matter... | ecosystem: Environmental > Aquatic > Marine >... | reverse complement strand
GAGGGGCATGTGACACCTTGTGGCTACGATGCCTGCAACCACCAGTCAAGCTGGGAGGCATTTGCAGCCCTTGACCTGTGGAATTGCCTAAATTTTGCGGACCAGTCAAACAGGTCAGCAATAGACAGCCACATCTACTGCCCTGTGGAGCAAGTAGCCAGATACATGTCCATACCCACCTGGTAACCAGCTATGCCCTACATCTTCCACGAGCCAACCGGCGAAATCATTGATGACGACGGGCAAGTCGTCGCCACACTTTCCGACAACGCTCTGCCTGAGCAAGGTGAATCACTTGTGAGGGCTTACAACTCTGACAACGGCAAGCTAGAGGCTTGCCTGAAGAGGTTCTTCTGCAACTTCGGACACCTGTGCTCGTATGAGGACAGAGAAGAAGCACAGAAACTGCTTTCACACTCACTATGACCAAACACCGCCTAATAAACCTTGCGCTGGCCGCCACATACAGCACTGCTGTAGCCGTCTTGCTACTGGACTTGTACGTCTGGAGGCCGTGACATGAACCCGCTCACCGGGATCATTGACAGTTACGACGTGCATGTGCCGTGGCGCAACGGCGCCATCAACCTGTGGGGCATGGGCTGCCCGGAGTCCGCAACGGCAGACACAAACCTTGTACAGCCAATCCACCGACTGGCCCAGAGCTTGTTTGACTTTGTTGCGGAGAGCCTATGACCTCATTCCACCACGGTGACCGTCTCACACAAGAACTGTGGGACCAAGCCTCTTCACCACTTCGGATAATGTATCTGAAGATCAGCAAAATTTACGCCCTCAACCTTGAAGGTCAATTTTAGGAGAACCACACATGAAAATCGAAAACGTCCAAATCAAGCACAGCATCAGCCGTGGCCGCGACACTTACGGCTACAACATCGTTACCGCCGTATGCAATGGCAAATCGTACCGCACCCTCGGAGGCGGCTACGATATGATCGGCACGGTTCTTGGTGATTGGTTCGACACCGAGCACCAAGACGACCTGACAGCGCTCATCCCTACACTTAAGCTGGAGCATTACGTCGGCACTACAAAGCGACCAGCTAACACTTTGTACGGCCTCTTTGTACGTGATGATAACTCTGTTTACATCGACGGCGCATGCGGCATCAGCTGTGTGCTTGAGATCATCAGAGCTTGCGGCTACAAGACGCAGACCTGCTCCGATAAGAAGGGTCGCATCGAGTCATTCTTGGTGTGGAAAGAATGACTCCGGCCCCATTAATCAACCTTCCCTCAACCTGCAATTCTAAGGAACCATCATGTCAATGCCATTGAACCAAGCCCTGAACAACGTCTTCGCCTGCCCTGCCACCACATTCTTGCTCCTCGGTGCCCCTGGCGTAGGTAAGACGACTGCTACCATCAACGAAGCCCTGAAGCGTGGCCGACACGTTATCCGGGTAGACGCGCAGAATATTCCGTCGGAGGATCTTGCCCGCCTACCAGTTCTGAACAAGAGCAAAACAGCAATGACGTTCGCAATCCCGGAGATGTGGACACCACGGCCTAACACCGTCATCGTGCTGGATGAGCTGTTGAAGGCTCCTGACGACGTGGTCAACGCCTTTCTTCCTCTGCTTCACGGCAAGCAGTTGTTCGGTCAGCAGTGGCCCTTGGAGACGATTGTGGTGGTGACATCTAACTCTGCTGAATTTAGAGTTGGCGACAAGCTCCAGCCGCACGTACTCAACCGGATGGTCAAACTTGAGATTTCCGACCCGACAGCCTCTGAAGCTGAGGCGCTGATGCTGGACTTGGGATTTGATTCCAGGATTATTCGCTGGACACAGCAGGTGCCTACTTCGCTGGTATCCTACGATGCAGTTACAGCCTCTAAGCCAGAGAGCGAAAACGACTTCTACTTCGGCTACAACCCACGTTCGCCGCGAGAGCCTTTCTGTTCACTGCGCTCGCTGCACACGGCCTCGCAACTGCTGCAAGCAGGTATCACCGACTCCGACACATTGTCCGGTGCTATCGGCAAAAAGGCCGCGCACTCTTTGGCCTTGTACTGCCGCGAAATCCGATACTTCGTGCAGCCTGTTCATATTCTGGACGGCTCCGCCAAGGTACCGGACAATTTGTTTGATTGCAGAATGGCGGCGGTGACTGCGGTCGCTATTATGGACGACAAGAACTGGGCGACCGTGTTGACCTACTTGGAGAGGATGCCAGCTGAGATCCAGAGCGTGGCATGCCGTGCAGCTGCACGGAAGTCTACACTCAAAGATTTGTGTCTGAATCGTCGTTGGAACAAGTGGGTGGTCGCGAATTCTTGAGGGCGGTGGTGGGCGCGGATTCTTAATGGGGTGTATAATGCGAGGGTCGGGCAGCAGGCGAGCTGCCCGACCCTCTGTCCACAACTGAAAAGGAGTCAGCAATGTCTGAAAAAATTATACCACGCGCCGAACTTACCGCCGAGAAGCTGCGAGAGTTACTGCATTACGACCCAGAAACCGGGGTCTTTACCCGGAAGGTGACCACATCCTCCGTGGCCATGAAGGGTGAGGTAGCAGGGAATCTAGCCAGCACCGGATACCTGCAGCTCATGGTGGCCAGAACTATGTACAATGCTCACCGTCTAGCATGGCTGTACGTTTACGGTGAGTGGCCCAAAGGCCAAATAGACCACATAGATCGAGATAGGGTGAACAACCGTATTTCAAATCTAAGGGATGCGACACCTAAGCAGAACCAGCAGAACAGGAGCAAGGATCACAACAACATTTCTGGGCATGTCGGAGTTAGGAGGCACAAGAACCGACCAAATTGGTATGTGCAAATTAGGCACAACTACGAGCTTATACACCTAGGCACCTTCGAGAAGCTCGAAGATGCTGTGGCAGCTCGTAAAGCCGGTGAATTAAAATATTGGGGCGTTAACCGCGCCGATTGAATCTAAACCGTTTCCCAACCCAGCCCTCCAAGTGAGGGCTTTTCTTCTCTAAACCTAAAGGACTTAAATCATGGCCACCAATCAAGCACAAAAAGAATACGTTTTGAGCGATGAGCACCGAGCACTATTTCCCGCCTATGTCCAGCGCTTTACGGCCCTGTGCCTACGAACTATGGACCCAGATGAGGAGTTTGACTGGCAGTTCGCGGTAAAAGCAACGACTAATTTGTTCAAAATTGCAGGCATCGAGCCCCCGAAGAACTTCTTTATCGGAACTTGGCCTGCTTGCGTGGCGGAGGCTCGCCGTATCAACACGGTCATCGACCGCACAATTGACCCCAAAGCTCCTGAAAATAAGGAAGTATCCAGTGCCCTGGGGTGGGGCTGCTACAGTGCTGCTGCAGCTGGCTTTGCCGAGTTCTTTGTCCAGGAGCTAGGTGCTGATGAACTTAAAGAAAAACGCGACGTCATCATGGATGTTACTTTAGCTTCTGGCCCGAGCCTGCTTTTCAACGAGGCTGCTTTCCTCTCCTACTTCCCAACAAAAATTGTGAAGGGTGAGAACGACAGCCTAACACCGCACTGGGAACAGCCCGAAGGACTTCACGGCTGGATGGTCGGCAACCCTGACGAGCTGATCGACTTCTGCGTGGCCAACAAGCGCAAAGTCGCCAAGAAGCGTCGTTAACGCCTGAGCCAGGGCACTTGATAGGTGCCCTGGCCTCACAGGAGAACCTGTAATGACCAACACATTCGTCCACCTAGAAGCAGCACTAGAGGACAGCCTGCCGTTCATCTACGAGCTTTGGACATCGCTGGATGTAACGTTCAAGCTGAATCGAGAGGACTTGCTATGACACCTGCGTATTTAGCAGTGGAGACTGTAGAGTTTTGCAACGACCTTTGCGACGAGCTGTACTGGACCCTCGACGAGGCCTGGAAGATACAAGACCGGAACCTTCTATGACACCGACAAATATCCCGGTAATTGCTTCTCTACCTCACCACGCAGGGCTGAAGGTCTTCTACTCCCTGCACTACCGCATGCTATACACCGTCCAGGAGTCGGTACCACCATGAACCCAGCAGACTACGATGAGCTGACCTTGGATGTGATGGAGTTCGACTTGGTGAACAACGTCAATGTAAGCTACGTTACGACCAACGAAGTCATAGAGTCTATGTACGGAATACCAGGCCTTCCTGAAGCTGTAGAACTATCTGTTACGGAGTTCAACTGTGACACATTTTGATCGACGTGTAAACTGCATGGAATTTTACTTCTACGGCAGGGAAGCCTACATGAAACTTGGCAACGCTGTCCTGGGAAGGCTTGAAACAACAGGCTTTATGCTGGCATGGCGGAACTTAGGCACGCCGGCCAAAGACTGATATGGATAACTGCACCATGACCGCCTTCCACTTCTATATACCGCACTCAGCGATGTCAACCATAGCAATAAGCAAAGCAAGCCTCCACGTCTGGGATCAACTCGCAGACAACCTGCACCACCCCATCGTATGGCCGCTGCTGAAGGCATGCAGAGCATGACAGGCGTAGACCTAAGAACTTTCTGCTACCCACAAGCAGGCATGCTCAACGCCACTAAGTGGGAGGTATGGGATCAGTTGCTGTACGCCGTGCATTTCACAAGTAGGAACGTAAGGTACTTCGCGTGAACCCACTCAACCTGCGCTACGTCATCTGCCCAATCCTAACGATGAATCCAGGCTTTCCGACGGCTAACCTAGTCTCGGAACGCTTCTACCCAGTAAAGTCCGCCACCTCACAGGTAAATTTTTGGAGCAACACATGAAACAACATTTCGACACCCTGATTCGCCACCTGCCGCAAATTGAGCCCCTGCTGTTCGTACAGCAGTTCACCATTCTCAGCCCGGAAGCCTGGGACAAGAAGTTTGCAGGGTCGCCGCACAAGACTGCCTGCTGCACACCGCAAGGCTTCTGGTTTCACCAAGAGTTCTGGGGCAGTCTGCCCTTCAATAAGCAAGTCGGCCTCGTATTGCATGAGGTGTTCCACGGCGCACTTGGTCATCTCTCCGACCCATTCAAAGACTTCACCCTCCCGCCTCACGCATTCCAGCAGCTGACCAACATCGCACAAGACATCGTCATCGAGAACGCCATCTACGAGTTGGCCAACAAAATCCAGATGGGCCGCCCCCTGGAGAAGCGCGACATCGCTCAGCAGTATGACCCGCAGATATTCCTGCCCTACGCTGGCATGTCCTGGCGGCAGGTGTACGAGGCGCTGCGCAGCCAGATGAAGCAGCAGGGCCAGGGAGAAGGCCCCGGCCCCGTCTGCGACCTCTCTCAAGCCCGTGGCCAAGAAGACAGCACCTCCAGCGAAGTCGCCCAGCGCTGGGAAGCTGCCCGGCAGGAATCTGAGGCCATCAAGGAGCGCGTCCGCAATCAGGGCAGTTCGGGCTCCGGCCAGACCATCGACATTGCGCCAGAGCAGGCTGTCATCCCTTGGCAGACCTACCTGATCAACTATCTTGTGTCGGCCCCGTGGCCAGTGCGTAAGCAGTGGAGCAACATCAAGCGCCGCCCGTTCACCCAGTCTGGCGCCTACGTGCCCAAGCTCGGCGGCCAGTCCAGTGTGCTGCCCATCGTCAACCTGTTCCTTGACACCTCTGGCTCCATGTCAGGCGACTACGGCGACCTGGCCGCTGAGGTCATGTCCATCTGCTCGATGGCCAAGCGCATTCATCGCGTCGATTTCGATGTGGGTGTCGCCTATCAGGAAATCATCGAAGACCCTGAGGATTACGTCATCACGCAACTGCACGGCGGAGGCGGCACCTGCTTCCAGACGGCGCTGAACCAGATGCTCGAAGACCGGGACTTCAACCGCGACGCTCCGGTCGTCGTGCTGACGGACGGAGGGGATAGCTACGACGTAGGCCACCTTGGAGTACCCTGCGTCTTCGTCAGCTACGGCTGCAACTTTACGTCTGATGCTGGCCCAGTTTTTATGGTGAAGAAGTAAGGAGACCAAAATGAAGCTACGCACATGGGACGGTAAAAAGCAGGAACTTTCAATAGCTGAGGCCATTTACAGAGAGGTGGACGGGGCGGACTCTGAGCGCGGAGAGCTGGAAGACATACGAAAGAAACTTTATACACTACTAGAAGTTGTCTCTGCCCTGACGGAACACCTCGGAGAACCGGCAGCAGAGGCGGTCTTGTCGAAAGTGGGTTACCGATTTAGGCCGGGAGACAGGCCGTGACACCTTCAGACCACATTGTTCGCCAATGTCATATGTATGTGACATTGGATGTAGGTTTCGCCTGTGGGAGTCGCGTGAGGGCACTGCTGAACCGTAAAGTCGATACTGACGCTATCAGGCGGATGGTGAGAAAGGTGTTTAAGGTATGACAAACTCACCTGGCTTAGTTAGGAGCCTGTACAGGCTCCTAGTACATTCTGTACACAGCGGTGTGTGGCTGGACATGCACGACTCGCTGTTCAAGCCAATCTACACACATGACGTATCTCGTATGATAGAGTCGCTGGTCAGCGAGGAGTAAGCATGACACATACACATATGGGAAACGGGGTGTTCTACGGGCTTACGTTGCCGTACAATGCTGAGCTGGCTAACGGCATATTTTACAATGTGTGTTCGCACCCACTTAATCTAGACCTTGAGGGTGTATGACAAGCTGCAGCAGGGACACATTAAATAGCGTGTACAACCTGGTAGGGCCGTGCGTAGCTGCGCCAACCGGCATGTGGTCAGGCATGCTAATGCCTGTGTACAACCTGTGCCGCGATACCTTGTACACCACTAGGGCTGGCGTATGAGTGCTGCCATAATCATTAAGGAGTACCTTGCCTACTCACTGCTGCCACCAAATTATAGGATTTTTCAGGGCATCAGCCTGCCTATCTGGAGTCTGGCAGACTCGGCTAACATTCTATGACACCTTCATTCTTATGCAGCTCAGGCGTACTCAATCCACTGCCGGTGGACGGGGTCGTAATGGACAACGTGGCTACTCCGCTGTGGAGGCTAACCAACAAAGCACATTCCAGCATCTGGAAGGAGTTCGAGTGACATTGACTGAAAACCGTAACTTATGGAATCCGTGGCAATTTACCATCGGGCAAATGTCAGCTGGACAGGGCCCAGGCTTCATAAGCTTGTACCTTAAGCTGTGCCCACCTGCCGGAGCCAGAGCCATCCAGAAACTTCTCTCAGACCTATGACCAACCTCCCCTACCAAGGCCTGCCGTCGTGGCCAGCGTACCTGGAATCAGCGATGCTGCGCTACCACTTCGTTGTGGCGGAGTTTATTCAGGTAGCTTTTGCTGCAACAAGGTTGCATCACTCAACTTATGGGGCACTGAGATGACGCCAGTCCAACCAGCAAAGCTTGCTGGAGCTTACCCGCATTGCACTAATCTCATACAAAGCGACGATAAAATGCCGGTAGCCAAGTGCTTTCACCCAGTATGGGCCCTGCTTCCGCTGCTGGTGGCAGCCCTATGGCACTGCCCAACCACTAACAAACAGCATCAGGCTGGCTGATGCCGCCACTAACAAGGAGCCAGAATGACCTACCTGAAAGTGCGGTGCAACCACTTCTACTGGTGGCTGCTATCGCCGAAACTTGAGGCACTGGGTGGCGATACAGCCGACGAAGTCTCTGCTGGTATTGCACACCTAAAGCGTACCAGCATCGACCTATACCTGGACACTACAAACTCAGTCAAGGAGCGCTTAGATGACACCATCTAACCTACCGCCAAACGGCGGAGTAAAGGAGCTATTCGTCCTGACCCAAAGGCATCCAGCACTCACAGACAGACTCTTCTACCCGATATTTGACCTGACACTGAAAATTCAAAACGCCTTGCTGTCAATCCGCTACCTACCTTACTAAAGGAAATTTATGGAACAAAACATCATCGACGTACTAGACCTCGGCCTGACGCTGCGAACCTTGCTTGCCATTGCCGACACGCGACTCAAGTCCACCGGCCACAAGACGTACCGCATCAGGTACAAGCACATGATCATCGGGTCAGTCAAAGTTCGCCACCAAGAATCGAGGTAAGTTGCCATGCGCTATTTCTTCACACTCACCTCCAGCAACGCAAAAACTGGCAACATCCCGCAGGTCTATGCTCAGCGCAGCACCTGCCCGCCAAGCTGCATTCACTATGGCACCACCTGCTATGCGGAGGGCTTTCGCACCTCCCGCAACTGGCGCAAGGCTGACACCGGCATTACGCTGGCTGAGCTGTGCGACAAAATCTCCAGTCTGCCTCGGTACCAGCTCTGGCGCTACGCCGTGGCCGGTGACCTGCCTGGGCAAGGCGAGGCTGTCGATTCAGAGGCACTGATGCACATTGCGGCGGCCAACCACGGCAAGCTGGGCTTCGGCTTCACCCACAAGCGGTCTGATGAGGCCCTAGCCGCAGCTCACAAAGCGACGGCTGCCGGGTTCACGATCAACGTGTCGGCAGACGGGCTGGCAGACCTTGATCAACTGCATGCTCGCGGGGCTTGGCCACTGGTCGTTACGCTGCCATCCGATTCGCCGCGCCGCCTGACCTCGCCAGATGGTCTGCCGGTGGCCATTTGCCCGGCCCAGATTATGGACACGAACTGCGACCGCTGCCGCCTCTGCGCCCGGCCCGAGCGCAAGGTGGTGGTCGGCTTCTTGGCCCACGGCAACCGAAAGGTTCGTCTTGATGGGCGGCTGCGAGCGATGGTGGAGGGCGTATGAACACTTCTGCAACCTGGAAGATTAAGGACCCACACCGGCTACTGCACTGGAGCAGTTGTACAGACCTTGCCTGGGCTCTAGCCTATGTACCTAGTATTACGGTTTTACAGTCACTGTACGAAGGGCTGAGAGCATGACTCCAAGGTGCTACGAGATCGGTGAATTCATGCTGTGCCAGCTTTACGAAGCGTGGCCTATTGCAGATCCACATGGTGTAAAGCTGAGGGAGCTGTCGGAATTCCTGCTGTATAACATCAAAGACCCAGCAAAGTTTGGTGTCGATGTTTTTGGGTGGGTAGAGCTATGACACCACTGCCACAGCTAATACACTACATGCACCTGTACTACTTCCCGCGCGGAACCCCGAATTTAGCTTCAGTCAGCAAACGACACACCTGGATGGGTTGTGGCACCTGGGGCGACTTACAATGAATGCAGCCTCGCTACCATTCGACGACGCGCTCAGCGATATTACCTACTGGCACGGGCACAAGTGCTGGCCACTTCAGGAGGCCCTAGTGGCCGGTGTGCCGTATATGTTCCATCAAATCATAGACCAGCTGTGGGATTACGAGGAGGCTGTGTGAATCCTGTGAGCTTAGTTAGATGGTACTATTTAGATTGGTACTCAGGCTGGCAGACCTATAACGAAGCATCTGTAGTCTTCTCTCTTCGAGAAGGCATACCTAACCTACACGGCTTACTTCACCCTAGACAATGGGTAGCATGGGGCTCACAGTGACACCATACAAGACGCTCGACCCGTCAGACCTGGTTCTGAGATTGGGCAATGGCCCTGCACACAGGGACGTGGACCTGGAGTTCTGGAGCCTGTACTCGTTGGCTTTTGAGTTGAGAGACCTGCTATGATACCACTGCCAAATCTAATACACTACATGCACCTGTACTATTTCCCACGCGGAAGCCAACATCATGTGTTCGCAGCCATGTCAAACGTACCTCACTACCTTCGCAACACGTCAAAAGCAGACAAGTTGGTCAACCTATGACTGAAGTTGACATCAAACTGATCGACATCACAGCTCTATCATTCGCGCCAGTGAATCTGTGGCCAATGCGGTTAGCCATCCGCGACGGTGTCCCGTCCTACAATATACGCGAGAGTATTTACACGGAGCTGGAAGCATGACACGAGCATCGAAAACACTGCACCTGCAGGTACTGGGCCATCTCGGTGACGGACCACACGAACTATTCGCGAGACTGCTGGACTTGCAAGGGCCAGAAGTGCTGCACACCTTACAGAAAGGACTTCGAGCATGACACCTCAATTACAGTTGATCCGCCTTCAGCAGGCGGGCACTACCAGAGCTGCCTGCGAGGTGGTGCTGCTCAGGCAGTTCAGCCGCATACCGGAACATCTAATCCTCATCGAAGTCAGGAGGATTTGTCATATATGACACCTGCCCTTTCCACCGCGCGGTTTAGTTATTCAGATCTGATCGTTGGAACCTACGAACCTCGACCCCTTCGCCTCGCCTTGGTAACTGGTACCAGGCAAGGCGACCTTCGCCGCACCGTTCGACGAGGACTTGACGAATGACACCCAGATCACTAGCCATCCGCAACTTCTGCTACCTGCCCTTCTATCCAGCCTACTTCGGCACCGACGTGCCCGGCCTGCGCCTGGCCCTGCACCGCATCGCCAACAATCCGCGCACAAGCGTATATTTACTGCTATGACCAGCACCAGCACACCGTACCTGATCGACCACTGGTTCTGGCTGCCCAGAAACCTGTCCTGGCAAGGTTTCTACCTGAGAGAGCTGCAAAAGCAGCTTACAAGGGTGCCCAGACTGAACTCAGGCGAAATAAATCTCACCCTACACCAAGACCTGTGATACAATAGCTACGCTACCGCAGCAAATCAACCCACCACCAAGGAACCACCATGACCATCCGCTCCATCCCCAAGCCAACCATCGTCCGTACCACCGTCGGTGCCCTGGACTCCACTTTCGCCGCTCTGCGTGCTGGCACTGACGACTGCCACTTCGAGACCGTTGCTGCCGACAGCACTGTCGAAAAAGTGCGCAACAAGCTTTCGAGCGCCATCAACTCCTACCGTGCCCGCACTGGCGACAAGTCCGCATTCTCGATCCGCGTGATCGAAGGCGGCGTGGACGGCATGGAAGCCGTCGGCGCTTGGAAAGAAGACAAGGAATTCACGCCCCGTCCCAAGAAGGCAGTGGCTGAAGTTGCAGCTGAAGTTACCGAAGCCTGATCAGCAACACCTCCCAGCCAACCGACTGCGTAAACCAGTCGGTTTTTTGTCGCCTAAAATTTACTCAACATGTTCAAAATCTTCAGAACTCCGAACTTCACTGACGTTGTCGAAAAGCAGCTCGAAACTGCCAAACTGAACCTGCTCGACGCCGAGAGCACCTTCGAGATGGCTGCTGCCCGCCTGCAAATGGCACGCACAACCGTGACACGTCTATCCAACCACCCAGCTATCGCAAAAGTCGTTGCACGAAAGGAAGAGAAATGACTCCAGAGTTTGTTCAGGCCATTGGCCAGTACGTCGTAATTCCTATCTGCAGCGTCGTGGGATTTGCAGTCTTCATTTGGTGGGTTAAGGATTAACTATGAGCCGTTACGCAGACATCAAACCCGGTAGCCTGAAGCACATGATCCTTCAGACCTTGGTATCTACAGACTACCTGACTGCTGGACAAATCGTCGAATACGTCAAAGCCGGTGGCACCAGAATCAAGGCCGACGCTGTGCATCACATGCACCTGCGCCCCATGATGACCGCCGGACTCATCTCTGGCGTGCAAACTACCTGGGGCGACTCGGTAGAGCTGTACGAGTGGACCTACACCCTCACGCTTGACGGCAGACTCGAACTGCGCGAGCTTGACGACGAGCTGGCGGGCAAGCCCAAGGAGGGATTGGTGCCACCACGCAAGACGCCCATCTCGAAGGAGAACTACGCTGGAGACGAGCTGAAACGCCTGCCAGGCCTGCCAGATGACCGCTACGCCGCCTTCGATCTGCCAAGCGTAGCCCTGGGCTGGCGCGAGTGGCCAAAACACCTGCGGGAGCAAAAGCCGCGCGAGAAGGCGGAACCCTGACCGAGGTAGGGTTCCTTCTCAGGGGCGGCAGCTCAGTCCCTGCAATTTACGGCATACATGAGGTGATGTCGATCAGCCAGCGGCTCAAGACCTGGGCCATTCTCTCAGCAGGCGGGAGGCCCAGGTGACACCTGTATGGATCTCTGAAAGGCCCTTAGTGGCTTCTGGC